>UMCF01110302.1_pt1 | contig 23024 bp, 18 predicted proteins | sample 1964131 | NCBI WGS metagenome assembly UMCF01 (sample SAMEA4835958, study PRJEB28245) | human gut metagenome | biome: gut microbiome; material: fecal sample | place: Denmark | collected 2008
CCAGACACCGCCCGCCGCCTGTACCAAACTTCCCGCCGTGCCTCTCAAAAATTCCGCACCCGCGGCAAAACTCCCCTCCGCCGCGCCGCTCCATATTTCCGCGCCGCCCGCAAACAGCCCGCTCAGCGCCTCCGCTTTCAGCACCGTCGGAAACGCCGCCGCCAGCAGAACCGTAAACAGCCCGGCCAGCCAGCCGCGCCTGAATATTTTTTTCAACGGACGGAACAAAGCAAAATCCATATATCCGAGCGCTTCCGCCCACAGCGGCAAAATCACCGCCGCCGCTCCCGCCGCCAGCCACGGGTTATAATACAGCGCGCCGAAATATGCCCCCCGGTATCCGATGCCCAGCAGTGCCAGTCCCAGCGCTGCCCCCGCCGCATACCGGCAGAAAATACGCCGCCGTTCCGCCCTCTCCCGCAGCTGCCTTGCCAACCGCAGGAACAAGCCGAAAATTCCCGGCATCAGGTTCAGCAGCAGCCCGTAGGCAAACAAAGTGCCCACTGTTGCCCGTGCCGCTGGCACTGCCCGGGGTACGACCGTCATTTCAGTAACCGTCCCCGACGCCTTACGCCCCCGGATACCGTCTCCCACCGCTGTCTCCGTTGCTCGTGGTGCGACCACTGCCCCTGTTGCCTGTGCCGCTGGCACCGCTGCCACTGTCATAACCGTCCGCAGCACCTCGCTGTCATCAAACGACGCGCTGAGCGCAACCTCCTGCAACGGCAGCTCCGTATCCCTCCCGGTGCCGTCCGCAACGCTGCCGCCCGCAACAGCAGCCTCTGCCGCACCGTATTCCGCATTTTCTCCGCTGCCCGACCGTGCGTCAAATGCGCTGCGCCCCTGTTCTCCCACCTGTTTTCCCGCCTTTTCTCCCGCCCGTTTTCCTGCCCGCACGTCAAATGTAACGCGGGCATAGCCGTCGCCAAGCTCGTAACGGGGATTGACAAAATTCGTCCCGGCCGCGTCTTCCGCCATTGCCGCCATATTGCTCACCCTGCGCGACAGGGCAAACGTCGCCGTCAGCGTTCCCTTTTCCCGGTCATAAACCAGCTTCTCCGCCCGCGCGTGCCGGCTCTCTGCCGGCGGCAGATGCGCAAACCCCTGCGTAACGTAGTTGTAATGTATGGAATCTTCCGCTTTGTCCGAAGCCCGGAGCGTCAGCCCGTGATGTGTCGCCGCCGCCTGACAGGTTCCGTCCGCCGTGCAGAGTTTGAAATGCAAATCCCCGGCAATATGCATCGCCTTCCCCGTATCCGCCCGCGTAAACTCCAGCGGAAAACGGATATGCCCGGTAAGCACGCGCCTGGCCACCCCGCCCTTTTCCACGCCGTTCGCCAGCGGCGCATACATGCGGAAAGATTTGATGTTGCGGCTGCCCATATTGCCCGTGCCGCCGGTACTGCCCATATTGCCCGTACCGCTGATACCGCCCGTGCCGCCGGTACTGCCCATATTGCCCGTACCACTGATACCGCCCGTGGCGCTGCCACCGCTGCCGCCGTCCTCACGCAGCACAAAAGCCGCCCGGTTTTCCGGATTAAGCAAATCGCCGCTGACATACATCCCGTCCGGCACATAGATTTCCGCCACGCCGCGGATGGTTTCCTTATCGCCCGGACGCGCCGTATCCAGCAGCAGCCTCGCCTTAACGCCGCCGCCGGCTTCCACCGGCTTTTCGCCCGCACCGTCGCTGTATGAAGGCATCTTCCGCAGCGCGCGCCAGAACCCGCCGAAATCCAGCTCCAGCAGTGCCAGCACCATTTCGTCGGTATTCAGGTCTTCCGGCGAGATATAGTTCTTGTCGCGCCGCCGCACCGGCTCGCCCAATGCGCCGGGATCATATTCCAGATACTTGTACGGACGGTACCGCACCTGATATTCCCCCGCCGCCGACTGCTTGCGCAGGTCTGTCTCTTCCGGCGCAAATTCTCCGTCCTCTGCCACAATCGGCGCGTCTTTCGGCAAAATGCCCGCCGCCTTGATATTATGTTTCAGCCGCGCCACCGCATAGTCATATTTGCGCTTCCAGCTGACGAAAAAGCGGATTCCGCTTTCCAGCGTTTTCAGCGTTCCTTCGCCCGCCGTCGGATATACCCGGCTCAAAAACCCGGTCAAATCGCCGTCAAGCGCCTCCCCTGCAAAAACCTTGTCGACAATAAACGGCAGCAGCGCCAGTTTGGCCAGTTCGTTGTCGCTCCGGATAATCGGCTCCGGCGTTTCGCCCTCACTGCCCGTATCGCCGCCGCCCGCATCGCCGCTGCCAATATCGCCCCCGCTTGCCGCCGCGGTCAGGTCGCGCACCCGGTAGACAATGCTCTCGCCGCCGACCGCAGCAGCCGTCCCCGCCGACACCGCCGCAGCAGCCGTCCCCGGAAGCGTATCCCGAACCGCCGACACCGCCGCACCGCCGTTTTCCGGCGCTGCCGTATCTCCCGCCGTCGCCCCGGCAGCCCAGGCTGCCCCGTACATCAGCTTGAAAACCAGCGCCGCGCACCCTATATAACAAACAAACCTTTTCATAAAATTTTACTGTTGATTTAAAAACAATATTAAGCTATGAAAAGATATTATATCAGACCAGCCAAAAAGCAACAAACTTTTTTACGAAAGACACATATTACGATGAAGGACAGAAAGAGACGGTTTGAAATACTGGAAGAATTGGACGATTTTGATGAATCTTTTATGTTTGAGGAATGGGGGCAGCGGCCGGCACCGAAATCCAAATCCCACCGCAAAGCGCCCGCAGCCGAAAACCGCCGCCGCGGAAGCTTTGGCGGGCAACGCACTGCCGACGGCTCCCGCCTGAGCGCCAGGAGCAACAACGCCGGCACTCAAAACCGTTTTGCCGCCAAATCCGGCGGACAACGCGTCGCCGACGACAGCACCCTGACCGGCAAATGCCTCGTTTACATCGGCTCCGGCAAGAACGACCTGTATAAAGAGTCGGTTATCTATATTACTGACAGTTCGCCCGAAAGCGTCAAAGGAATAATGATAAACAAGCTCCTCTTCGGCTCGGCTGTTGTTGAATGCCGCAACCATGAAGACGGCGGCGAAAAAGACGTGCGCGGCGTTTACGAAGACCTCTATCAAGGCGGCCCGGTCAACCCCGCCAACGGCTTTGTGCTGTTTCCGAGCGACGGGTATTTTTACAGCGACCCGCACGCCCGCGTTCAGGGCGAAATCGCGATTTCCAGTTCGTTCGGCGTCCTTCAGGATATCCTCGACGGCGAAGGCCCCGACAAAAAGATTATCGCCATGGGGCATTGCGTCTGGAAACGCGGCGAGTTGGAATGGGAGATTTTCAACAACGAATGGCTGATTGTCCCCGGCGACCCCAAGCTGATTTTCGACACCCGTTTTGAAGACCGTTGGGAACAGGCGAAAAAGGCCAGCGGCATCAACCTCGGCGGCTATATCCCGCATATCGGGCTGGCGTAACGGCTCAAGCTCCGCGAATTAGTTGCTGCGGATTAGTTTTTTCTTATCGGGCTGGCGTAATAAAACGCCGGCACTTGCCCGCCGGCGCGTCCTCGTCAGCCCGTAGCCGGACTTGCTTTAATATCCGTATGTCTGGTAATTGTTATAATACCCGCGCGGCGCCTGATGATAGCGGTTGCGGTACGGAACCTGCCGCGGCGCTGTCTCCTGCGTACGGTACGGAACCTGCCGCGGCGCTACCCTCTGCTGCGGCATGGTTCTCCGCCCCGCTGCCTCAAGCCCCGGAAAATCCGGAATGCCGCCGTTGCCGTATTTATAAAAGTTCAGCATCTCGCGTTTGTTGATATTTCCGGCGTCAATCGTCGCTTCCGGCACGCCCCACAAAATGGAAATCGGCCAAAACAACAGATTAACCATACCATAAACCCAATGCGAAGAGTCGGCGGCATTTCCGCTCGCCAGATAAAAATTGCCGCCGCCCGGGAGCACGTTAAGCAGCCCCGCCGCCAGCGGACTTGCCGGCTGCTGCCAGCCGCCGGGCGCGCGGTCAACCGTTATCCCGCGGTATTCCAAAGCCGAAAGTTCCTGTTTTTCCTGAAAAGTAAGAGAAGTGCAGCTGCCCAAACATATCCCCGCAGCCGCCAAAGCAAAAATAATTCTGTTCATATCCAGCGTCCATATTCATTTAGCCCATAATAAAAACGGCCGCTTCACAAAGAAGTGGCCGGGGTATTAGCAAGCATACCAACAGAAATGCTGTCCCTTATTCGGCTGACCATAACTGGCCGGCCTTATTCGAAACTACCCCGGCCATAACAAATATGACGCATACAGGAATCTAACTTGCCAAAAGAACCTGTCTTGGGGATTTATAACTACGGTGCACAGAAAATTCAACCGTTCCGCCGAATCTTTCGCACCAAGACCTTGCCGTGCCATAGCGCGCGCAGGGTTATGTGTTATATCTCGGTGCTATCCATGCACCGCTGTTGGTAGAGGGCTGCTAAACCCCCGCCGGCGGTATCCCGCCTGCTAGATGTCGCCAAAGCGACACCTGTATCTTTTTTACTATATTGTTTTTTAGATTGCAAGCTTTTTTTATTCCCGCCCGCCACACCTCTCTTATCTGCCCCTCGCTGCCCGCCCCTCTGCCAACCGCCCCGCCACATTACCGCCCCGGTACACCTCTGCCCCCTGCCGTCCCTCGCTGCCCGCTCCGCCCCGGTATACCTCTGCCCGCTCCGCCGCCCCTCTCCTTAAAAAAACATTGACAAAAAGACAAACCCCGCCTATGCTCGCGCCAATTCCAGTATTATAATCTCAATTATTAACGCTAATTTTTTTAATTTATGAATTTGCCAACTATTCAGATTCCGTATTACTTTACGGATCAGCGGCACAGCGGATACGCCGATGCCGTCATGGCGGGAAAAGTCAGCTCCGCCAATTTCGTTTTTGTTTCGGACGTGGAAGACATTGCGCCGATTTTGCCGGAAGAGCCGGACTTGCGTCTCGGTTCGCCCGAACATTTTCTCGGCGCGTTTATGGCCGCTCTGGCCAAGCCGGAAAATCTGAAAGCCCTCCCGCACATCATTGCCTTTTGGCAGGACCGGCGGCTGGCGCCTCTCTCGCTTCTGGCCGAGGCTTATTTGGGCGTCGGGCTGCAAAAATACGCCCGGGATGCCCAAGTGCCGCAACAGCGCACGCTGTACCGTCAGGCCGTTGCCAAACTCAAACGCGAGATAGCCAAAAACGCCTCTCCGGTAACGCCGCAGGCGCTGGAGTTTCTCTGCCTCTGGCCGGATATCGCCGCGCAAAAGCTGGGGCTCCTTGTCGAAGGCGCTGACTACAGCCCCGTGCTGGCCAAGCTCGGTTTCACCGGCACGGCGCGCAACATTGCCGCCTTTCTGCTGAAAAACGGTTTTGCCCGCAATCTCCGTGCGATTACCGGTTATCTGCTGCCTCTTCTTGAAACGCTGCAGGAAACCGCCGGAAAAGCGCCGCAGGAAGCTGCCGGAAAAACATCGCCGGAAGCTGCCGGAAAAGCGCCGCAGGGAACCGCCCATAACACGCTGCCGCCGGAAAAGCTCACCTTGGGCGCCGCAGCCGAAATTGCGCTTGCCAACGGCGTTTCCGAACTGGTGCGCCGCCGGGAAAATCTCGACAGCTCCGATTACCGCGATTTGTCCCGGTGCCTGCACAGGATTCGCCCCGGAGTTGCCCTCAACATTTTCCTGAAGCTTATCGGTGCCGACTTGGTTACGGAAACCCGGCATGTCATGGAAATGCGGACAAACCGTGAAATCGTCGTTCATTCGCCCGACACGGTCTTCAGCGACATCCGCCGTCTGGCGGAAAAACGGCAGGATCCGCAAATGAACCTCAAAATCGCCGCCGCGTTGTACGACGTTGCGCTGCCGCGGGAAAATTACGAACTGCCGCAGCTGGCCGCCGTCCTGCTTGCACAGCCGCAGAAACGCCCCGAAGACTGGAACGCGCTGCTTGGCTTTGCCCGCCATGTCCTTCAGGATTGCAACGCGTCCAGTCAACAGCTGTATCGCTGCCTGTGTGCCGTTGCGCTGAACAGCGGTGAATTTGCCGATATGGTGGAAGTTGCCGAATTCAAACACTGGGCCGTGGAAAAAGCCGGTCTTTGGCGCTGCGGATGGGATCCCGTACAAAACGTGTTCCGAAGCCGCGGCAGCTTCCGGGAAACGGACAGCACGGCGTTCGTCGTTTTTTATGCCGATTCGCCCCATTCTCTGGATTGGAAAAAATCGCTGCCCGCCCTGTTGCGCGACACGGATCTGAAACCGCAGGTCCGCCGGGAAGCGGTCGAAATCATCGCCGCCCGCCACTGCGGGGAAAAACCGGATTTTCTTCTGAAGGAAGATTTGGAAAAACTCGCCGAATGGGCGCCTGCCCTTCCCGAAGCCTGGCTCGAAACGCTGCCCTGACCGGCGACGCTTTCACCCGCTGCCCCGCTATCGCGCCAGCCCTCACACCCGGCTGTTTCCGCAGCCCCGGCACCCGGCACTCCGTCTGCAGGCCTCGCATTCTGTCGCCCGACCCGGCTGTTTCCGCAGCCCCGGCGCGCTTCTTTTTCCTGCCCCTCGCCGGGCAGGATTTTTTTATCCACCATGCAAAAAAACACTTGCATTTTCAAATTAACCTGATAAATATACTTCCGTTGCCGTTTTAGCTCAGTTGGTAGAGCAACGCATTCGTAATGCGTGGGTCGGTGGTTCAAGTCCACTAAACGGCACCAGATTAAAACCCTTGCAAGTCAAGGGTTTTAATGTTTTTAAATTCTTTCGGCATGAACAATATAAATTTCTTTCAAATCAATCTCAAATAATTATTGACTTTAAACAAAAGTTCTATTATTTGTATATATGGTTAAAGTTAAGCACACCTCCCTCATGGTGTGCTCTTTTGTATACTGCCGCCAACACTATATACCATCGCATTGTATCCCTCCGCCAACGCTGGCAAAACGGCCATTTCCGGATATGTCCGCCCCTAATACTTCGCCTTATACATTTCCAGACACTTCGCCATATCCAAAAACGTCTTCATGTGCCGGTGGCACGTTATCGGCTCGCGCGGTGCCTCGACATAAACATATTCAGTCCTGGCGCAGCTGCAGAGTAACAGCATCAGCAGGCAAAGGGCTGTCCCAATCAAAACCGCCCTCTTTAGCCTGTGCGGCGCGCACCTTCTCCGCCGCTGCTGCTTTCTCAATCTCGCACAATCGCTTATCGGCGTCCAACGCCTTTTCATCTCGTTTCGCAATTTCCGCCTCCAAAAATGATGTTTTCCCAGACAGGGCGCTCTTTTCGCCCTGCAATGCCGCAATCTCCCTGCCCCGCTCGATATACAGGCTCACCGAGACATACAGCGCCAGCAGCAGCCCCGCCACGGCGTATGTTAAAAATCTGGTCATATCCGCCTCCGTTTTTTGTGTTAATCCGTCCCTCTGCCGACGCTTCGGACTCCCTCTCCCGGTATCTGAGGCTGCCGTCCCGCCGGTGCAGCCTCTGCGTCCGACACGCCGCTTTACGCTTTCGTCGCCGTCTTAAACTCGTATCTGCCCGCCTCATCGGTCGCCCCGGTGGCAAATCCGGTCAGGCTCAGCGACGACGCCATGCCGAACGTATCCGCGTACCAGTCGTTTGAAGACGTCGTCAGCTTATATATGCCCATGTTCCAATAAACCAGTGTTTCCGTCCGCTTTCTGTACCCGACCACCGCCGACGTCAAATCTTCCGAGAGCGCCAGACAATATGCCCCGTCATCGGCAATTACGCCCTCTGCCGGCACCGCAATGCCGATATTCAGATTGTCAAACGCCTTTGCCGCCGCGTCCCATTTAAAGGCATACACCGCCGTATGGCTGCCCGCCGTCAGAAGTTTCGTGTCGTTGTTGTACTGCACCGAGCACACCTGCCCCGTCAAAGCCTGCAAATCCGTCTGCAAATCGTCGGCCTCTTCCAGCGCATAATTTTCGCCGATTTTAAAAATCGCCAGTTCCGTCGGTTCATAATTGTTTTGCTTGGAGCCGCGGTTGCAGATGAAATAGTCCCCCGCCTCAAGCCCCGTCGCAAACATGACGGGATAATTGTCCTTAACAAGCGTGCTGTTTCCGGAGCCGATTTCCCGCGGCGTCCCGAAAAACTTGTCAAAATCATAAAATTTATAGTTTCCCTCCCCGTCGGCAGCAAACATTTTCCCGTCCAGCATCAATGCGGAATAAAGATAGCCGCTAAACCCCGTTAACGGAAATTCGCCGAGCGAATTCGCCAGCGTAAAGCTCCCGGCCGCGACCCACTTCAGCACGTTTCCGCTCCCCAGATACAGGCCGGCGTAATTCGTGTATGCGTCTTTCGTAACCGCCGAAGAATAAAGCCCCGTTGCATTGCCCGCATAGTTGGAAGCATACGCTATAACCTCCCCGCCGATAAAGCGGACAAAATTTCGCCCCGACGGCCCGGCGTTCAGGTCAGACGCCGTCCACGCCTTCGTTTCCGCATCGTAGGTAAACAGCTTGCGCCCCGTACCGCTCAGATTCACCACCCAGAAATTGTTGTCGGCGTCAAAAACCGGCGCATACTGCGTGCTGCTTCCGCCCGCATAATGCTGATACGCCGTATTCTCATCCAGATTATGCCTGTTCAGCCAGGCCTTCGTCCCTCTGACAATCGCCGTTCCCGTATTGTTGACCGCAAAAACCGTTTCGCCGCCGTCTCCGCCTTGCAAAACCAAAGCATTCGTTGTTCCTTTCATTTTTCCTCCGTAATATTCGTCATAAAAACCATAAATTCCAAGAGCCTGCCCCGCCGCCCCGTCCCATGTTCCCCGCGGCTCCGTTTCGCCTCCCGTCAGCTCCGTCCCATGTTCCCCGCGGCTCCGTTTCGCCTCCCGTCAGCTCCGTCCCATGTCTCCCGCCGGCTCCGTTCCACCCCGCTGCCGGCTCCGTCCCCCCGCTGCCGCGGCGTCAGGCCGTTATCGTCCGTTGCTCCTCCAGCGGTTTCCAATAGTCCGTCCAGCCGCCCGTGCCGCCGGAAGTTTTCGTCCGCAGAACCGCCTGCGCCAAATCCATGTCGCCGTTGAACGACGATGTGCCGTCATTGGAAAGCCAAAAAGGCTCTCCGCTTTTGAACACGTCCGTCTCCGTCTGCACCGCCTGTGTCCATGCCGCAGCCTCCGGCAGCGTATCCGCCGTATAGGCGCCGTTATCCTCCAGAACATACAACGTCGACGCATACGCCCCTTTTTCCGCATCGTATATCATCTGCGCCCGCACCCAGTACGTCGTTCCCGCCGTTGCCGTGCCGCCGGTTTTCCGCGACCCGTCATAGATGCACCACGCCGCGCCGTAAAGCCCGAAAAAGGCGTTGGTTTCCGCGTTCCTGAAAACCGTATTGTATCCCGACGGCGTCTTCGGCGTTATCTTCGCAATAAATTCCACATCGCCGAAAAAGAATTCCGTTACCGGCAGCGTTTTGTCGGCAACAAGCCACATCCCGTCCGCAAACGCCGCCGTATCGCCGCGAAACGTAACGCCGCCTTCAACGCTGAAATGCACAATCGGCCACGGGTTTGTAACGTGCGATTCGATAACCTTGTGCCCGATCCACACTTTCCCGTCGACAGCCGCCGCCGTATCAAACGCCGTCGTTTCCGCTTCCGCGTCGCAAAAGCAGTTCCAGTCGGCCAAAGCCCCGGTATCTCCGTCCAACGCGCCCGGCAGGATTTCCGAATAAACCGTATACGCTTTCCAGTACGCCTTGCCGTCAACCGTGATAAGCGAATTATGCAGGTCAATCGTCCCCGTCCACGCATTGTTGCCGGAATCAAAGCCGAAACACAATTGCGCCGCAGTCGTGGAATACTGCACGGCCGCCGAAACAACGCGGATAAATTCCTCCCCGTTCGCCGTAACCGTATATGCCGCCCCGTCCCAGCCGGCCTTGATGACATAATCCGTATCCGCCGCCAGCGCCTGTTCGGAAACGGCTCCGTCCGCAATATCCCAGGCCGAAGTCGAACTCGCCAGATACAGCACAAGGTGCCCCGCCGCGTCCGTGCAAAGCTGCGGCGTCGCCCGGTTCGTCGAATAATTGCCGAAAATATAGCTCTGGTCGGCGAACGTTTCCGGCGTATGGATTTTCACGGTAATTTCCCAGGGATACGACTGGTTGTAAAACGCCGTGTAAATGTTGTTCCCGCTCGTAATGCTGCGCAAAACGCCGTCTTCGCCGATGTCCGGGCTGCCTCTCCGGCTGAAATTGTCATAAACCGTATTCGCGTTGCGCAGAAAATACCGCTTGCCCGCAGGCGCCGCCACGCCCCTGTAGCCGCCGTAAGCGCCTCCGTCCGGCAAAATCCCCGCCGAAACGGAAAGGACCGTGCCGTCCTGCGTAATCGTAACCCCGTCGTAGGGCTCCAGCGCGACGTCGTCGACCGTATTCGCCGTTACCGATTTCGTCACCGTCTTGTCCCAGTAGCGCGCCTTGGTTATCTTGTACCTGAACGGCATTCCCGCGTAAACCTTTTTGTCAAATGTCGTGTTATCTGTCGTCATTCTGCTTCTCCTGTAAATTCAAACGTGTCCGGCGCCGGCGTTACATTGACCTTCAGCGAAAGTTCCGGCAGCGCGCCGTTAAACTCAACCCGGCCGCCGGCGGTGTTCCCGGTGGCAAATCCCGTTACAAAACTCTCGCCCGCCAAATCGACCGTCCTTTGCGCATAAAGCCTGCCGTCGCCGTTCGCCAGAACATAGCCGTACGCGTCGCCCCTGTATCCGCCGGCAGCGGAGCTGGGATTGGTATGCGACACCACCGAAAGCAGCGACAAATCGTCCGCAAACACCGGCTTGTATATGCCGTAGTCCGGATTGTTCTCCGCCAGTTCCGCCGCCGTTTTTATCGGCGTAAACAGCTTGCCTTCGCGGTCGGCCGCAAACAGGTAAATGCCGTCCGCCGTGCCGATGCTGAGCGTTTTGTTGTTCGGGTTATAGAGCCACCATGCGTTTACCGACAGTGTTGCCAGATTCGCCGGCATATCCAGCGGCACCACCGCGTCGTTTTCGTCAATCGTAAACGTCTGCCACTGCACGCCGCCGCCGGTGTCCATGTTGGTTTCGGCGGACGGGCTGCAAAAGATGACCGCCCCCGACCGCAGATCCGTCGCCATAACGGCAAAAACACCGATATTGCCGCTCCACAACAGCACCGGGCTTGTCGGAACCGCCAGGTCGTACAAATAAGACGTCCCGGCGGAAACCCCCGGAAAAAGCAGCAGGCGCTTCGCTTCGGAATCGTAAATTCCCCGATAGGCGGTCTCCGCCAGCCCCGTAAACGTATACAGGGTACTGCCTGCCCTCTGCGCCTCATAGTCAAACTCCTGCAACACCGGCGCACTGCCCTGTTCCTTGTAAAGCCGCATTCCGCCGCCGAGATAAAAATCGCTTTCCTTGGCCGACAGATGCACCTCCCGCACCGTCAGGTCAAGGCGTGTGTTCGTCCCGCGCCCGCAGGCAAACATCTTGCCGTCGATAAAGCTGTAATTCGCCAAAATATCCCAGCTGGCAAAGTGCCCCAGGCTCCCCCCGATGGCAAAAGCCCCGTTTTTGCAAAACGCCGGATAAATATACCCCGTAGAATAACGGCTGTAAATCAACATCGTCTTCCCGTAAAAGGCGGTGCTGGCACTGTACGTTTTTGAAGGCGTCTCCAAATGCTGCCTGCCCTCCTGCGTCCGCAGCCTGTTTGAGATATAAGCCTTTTCCCCGGCGCTCCAGCCGCTCTCTTCCCCGTTATAGGCATAGATAAGCGAAGTCCCTCCGCCGCGATAAACCAGCGCGTTCGTTGTTCCTTTCATGTTTCCTCCATAAAAAAAGGAGCCGGCCCCACTGCCGCCCCCATAAAAAAAGCAGGCTCATCCGTCCCGCATTCTTATAACAAAAACAGCCCGGCGTTATTCAGCCGAACCGCATTCTCATAACAAAAACAGCCCGGAAAACACCCGAGCCCGTCAGTATAATACAAAAGCCCGCCGCCTATGTCAATAGTTTCGCCCCCCTCTTGAAAAATATTTTTCCTCGCCCCCGCCCGCCCCGCCACTCTCTGCCCCATTGCCCCTTTGCAAAAAAATACCCACCGGGTGAAAAAAAAGCTTGATTATTTCAAAATTATATTATATCTCATTCTTGTTTTGCACGACAGTGCCCGAAAGGCGCCCGCCCGCAAAGGCGGAAAATGCAGAACCGCGACCGCCCCGTATTACCGGCGGCAGAAGCGTAGATGAACGCCCGCCCGGTACCCCGGAAGAAAGGCGTAAATGAGCGCCATCCCGGCTGACCGGGACAAAGGTGTAAAAAGCGCCCCGGCACCCCCGGAAAAAGGCGCAGGATGTGCGGCCATGGCGGAATTGGTAGACGCGTAACGTTGAGGTCGTTATGGGCTAAGCCCGTGGAAGTTCAAGTCTTCTTGGCCGCACCAGAATTTTCTGTATTGTATTATAAACGGGTATCCGCAGCTGTTGCGGTTTTTGAAAAGCGCTGAAGGGCGCAGGGAGGGGCGATGCTGAGAATTTATCGGACCGAAGAAGACGGCAGGCTCACAAAACTCAAAAAAAACAAGATTCTCCCCATGACCTGGTGCTCGCTCGTCAACCCGAACGAAGAAGAGCTGCTGCAGGTATCAACCGTTTTGCACGTTGACTACGACCTCCTTAGCAATTCGCTGGATGCCGACGAGCGCTCCCGCATTGAGCAGGAAAAAAATTCGCTGGCCATCATCATCAACCTGCCGCTTTTGGACGACGAGGGCAATTTTGACACTCTCCCCTGCGGCCTGGTCATCACCCCAAAAAACTTCATCACCATCTGCGCCCGCGACAACCGCGTTATGAATTCGTTTAACCGTTCGACCGCCAAAACGTTCGACACCCGCGACCGCGCGCGCTTTATGCTGAATATTCTGTACAAATGCACCCAGTTTTATTTAAAGTACCTGAACATCATCAACAAGCGCACCGACGAACTTGAATATGCCCTGCGCAAAACCACTTCCAACAAAGAGCTTTTCCAGCTGATGGAAATCCAGAAGTCGATGGTTTATTTCACCACCGCGCTGAAAGACAACCACCTCGTGCTCTTAAAACTGCTGCGCCTGATGCGCACCCCCGCCGTCGCCAAACTTGCCGGCTTCGGCAATGACGACGCCGACCTCCTCGACGACGTGATTATTGAAAACAAACAGGCGATAGAAATGGTGGATATGCACCGTTCCATTTTGGAAGGCATGATGGATGGCTTCGCCAGCATCATCAACAACAACGTTAACCTGGTGATGAAATTCCTCGCCGCTATCACGATTATCCTCTCTATCCCGACCATGCTCGCCTCGTTCTGGGGTATGAACGTCCCGGTGGCATTCGCCGGCGACCCCAACGGCTTCTGGCTCGTAATGGGCATCTCCGCCATAGCAACCGTCATGACGATTATCTATTTCCGCCGCAAAGGAATGTTCTGACCGGCCTCTCCTCCTCCCGGCATTGCCTGTACCGCTGGCACTTGCCTGTGCGGCAGCTCCGCGGCGCTGCCCCCTCTGCCCTCCTACACATCCCTTCCACAGCCGCCCCGTACCCCCGCCCCCGCTGTACCGCCTGCACTCTGCAGCTGCTTTTCTGCACTCTGCGGCTGCTTTTCTGCACTCTGCGGCAGCTTTCCTACACTCTGCGGCTGCTTTCTTACACTCTGCGGCTGCTTTTCTGCACTCTGCGGCTGCTTTCCTACACTCTGCGGCGATAATACGGCACCAACTCGTCCAACGCGCGGCACAACAGGTTCTTTATCTCATCGTTGAAATACAGCCGTTCCCGCGTGCTCGCCCCTTTCGGCGCCCGGATTTCCTTTTCTTCCAGCACGATTTTATACAACACCGGCACAAACGGCGCCGACACCTTTTTCAGCGCCCGGCGGAAATTTTCCGCCCCGATGCCGGTCTGCCAGTCGTCCCAGCCGCTGCCGCCGTCGACTTTCGGCATTGCGTAATCGCGCACCTGCAGCTGTCCCTTCCCCCATTTCAGAAAATCCGCGTACAGCATCGTTCCCGCCAGCAGCCTGTCTTCCGCGCTGTAAAGCTGGCGGTATCCGTCCGCTATGTAATATTTTTTGCTGAGCCACCCCTGTTGAAAATACCTGCCCAGCAAACTCGGCTTTCCCGCCGCCTTCGCTTTATCTTCTGTCATCATCAGTGTCCTCCTTTCGCATAAACATAATCCAACACGCGGTCAAAATCCGCAAACAGGCCGTTTTCCACTGCCAGCCGGTATTTCCTCCCGCGCGAAAACGCCTTAAATTCCTCCTCGGAATACAGTTTTTTCAGCTCAACTTCCAACACATATTCCACCGCTTTGCAGTATGTCGGAAACAAATGGCGGCAGCGCCCGGCACGAATATCCTCTTCCATCAGATAGCTTTCCGGCGAAAGCGGCAGGCACGGCTTCTCCGCCTTTTTCGCCCGCGAATACAGATAGCTCCTGAACCGTGCCGGATTGGGCGCAAAGTTGGTATCCTCGCTCTTGCGGTAAGATTTGATTCCCGCCAGGATATCCCCTTGCGTGTATGGTTCCAGCATTTCCTCCCAGATTTCCGTTTCCAACGCCGACGGCCTGGCAAAATTCGGATATACCTGTTTGATGTTTAAGAAAAAATAGTCGCTTTTCTGACTCATGAGTTCCCTCCGTTAATGAGTGTTTGTTTAAGTTCAAATGTCCGGTCATAAAGTTAGTCGCGCATTTCTCCCCCGCCGCCCGATTCCTCGCCCGAACCGCCGCCATTTCCGCCGCAGCCGCTCTCGTTGCCCGTACCGTTGACACTGCCCGTGCCGTTAACACTGTCCGTACCGTTGGCACTGCCTGTACCGTCGGCACCGTCCGCATCACGCAGCACCCGTTCCTCAAGCTCCGACCAATACCCCTCGTCATCAACAGCCGCAGCATCTTTTGCCGCCCGAAAGCCGTTCTTCGCCGCGCCGTATCCCGTATCTGCCCCGCCGGTAAAACCGCCCGCCCTGTAACCGCCTGCCGGACTTCCCGCCGCATAACCTGCCGCCAAACCTGTTTCCGCCGCTTCGCTGCAGGCACGCCGGTGCCAGAGCCGCACCGTTGCCTTCCAGTTTTTGATTGCCGTCCGCCCGACGCACCAGCCGTGGGAGTCATAAAAATCGACAAACGTCGCCGCATCGACTTTCAGCCCCTCCGCTGAAACAAACGCCTGCACTTCCGCCGCCGACGGCCGTTGAAAAACCGGCAGCGAAATTTTCCGTTCCGAAAATAAATTATTTTTATTATTTAAAATATTATTTTCTTTTGCTTCTTTTCTTTTGCCGCAGCAATGCTGAAGCAGCGGTTGAACATTGTTCTGATGTCCGCAGCCGCCGCCTGCGGCAGAAAAAGCGCCGCCCGCCGCCGCCGTGCCGTTCCCCGAAACCGCAGTTTTTTCCGCAGTTTTTTCCGCAGCTTTTTCCGCAACATCTTCCGCCGTATTTGCAACCGCCGCATTCTCTGCCGTTGCAAACAAATCCGGCATATCGTCCGCCGCCCCGTCATCACCGCTGCTGCCCGCGTTTCCGCACCCGTTAACATTCCGCCGCCGTGCCGCGCCGCCTTTGGCGCCGATATCGCGCATACGCTGCCGTTTCGCAGCCATATCCTGTTGCAGCAGCATAATATAGCGGCTGATGTTTGCTACCGTTTCGTCGACGGCGGATAAAGGCGCCCCTGTAACCGCCCCGGCGCCCATATCCGCAACCCCGCCTGCCGTATTCTCCGTTCGGACAGCCCCACCTGCCGCATTCTCCATTCCGACAGTACCGCCTGCCGCTCCCGTCGCGCAATCAAGCAGCATCTCCAGCAGCAGCCCCTTCTGTTCCCGGGTCAGCCCCGCAATAATATATTTGAGATTGGTATGAAAAATAATCTGATCCATTTGTTTCCCCGTTGCCACGAATTACCCCTCGCGCACAAGCCGGCCGCTCCCGGCAGCCTGCCCGCGCAATCCGCCGCCCGCGCCGAAACGCCGGCAGCCAGTCTCTCCGATAGTCCGATAAAAGTAGTCCAAATAGTCCGATAGTCCTGAAACGGCACCGCCGGTATTTTCCGCACACGGCACCAAAGCTCCCGTCCCGAAACAGCGCTCAAACGCCCGTCCCGCACACGGCGCCAAAGCTCCCGTCCCGAAACAGGGCTCAAACACCCGTCCCGCACACGGCGCCAAAGCCTGCCCCTGCATCCGGCTCCCTGCACGCTCCGCACACTCCCGCACGCGCCCTGCATACAGCCTGATATATAACCCTGTATATACTGCAAAAATTGGGCTTGACTTTTAGGCACTTTTAATATATGATAATTAATACATTGTCAATATTAAAAAACATACTTGGCAAAAAAAATTATTCTGATAGCGTAGCATAAAAAGGAGATATTACTATGGCAGATTTACAAACAATCCGCAAACGGCTGGAAAAGTATATCTTGGACAGCAACCACACCTTTCGCGAAGTATCGCTGAAAATCGGGCGCAAGGACTCATACATCCAGCAGTATGTCAAATACGGCTTTCCCAAGCGGCTGAACGAAGTCGACCGCAAAAAAGTCTGCCAGCTGTTAAACATCAGCGAAAAAGAATTGATTGACGACGAGCTTCTGCAAAGCGGCGCCGCCCTGCCCCCGCTCTTTGAAAACGACGACCTGACCGGTTCGGCGGCGGATTTTGTGGCGATAGACATCTGCGCCGCACGCCCCGGAACCGAGCTCCGCGACAACGTCGTCGGGCGTATGGTGCTGAATTTTGCGGAATTCGGCAGCTGGTGCGCGGGCAACCCGTTCAGCCTGCGTTTTATCCGCCTCGACGGCGACTATATGGAACCGACGCTCCCCAACGGCAGCCTTGTTATGTTCGATTCCGGCGTCTGCGATTACAGCGGCGACGGCATTTATGTTATCGAAACCGGGGGCGACGTCCAGATTAAACGCCTGCAAAAAACCGCCGCCGACACCTACGCGCTGAAAGTCGACAGCCCCCGCTATCAGGATTTGTACCACAAAAAGAACAAGGTAAAAATCCTCGGCCGCGCCGTCTTCTGCCTTTCCGGCCGTCCGCTGTAACCCGCCGCGCCCTTGCCGGCTGAGCCCGTCCTTTCCGCCCGGTAAAATCCGCACGCACACCGAACCGCCCGCCGCGCCCGTCCCGAGTTATCAACATCGTCCATATATTCGGCTATATAATCAGCGCTTTTCTGCCGCATTTTGCCCATCGGCGCCAATGCGAAAATATTGAAATCAATATACGAAACACCTATATATTATGAAAATTAATATACAGAAAAGGAAAGTATATGAATATCAAGCAGAAAATCGCCCGCCTGAAACAGCAAATCCGCCTGCGCGAAACCGCCGATGACGGTTATTACCTTTCGCGCCAATACAAGGAAGACGCCCGCGCCCTCTATGAGCTGGAAAGGCAGCTCCCGCCCGTCGGCGCGCCGCGGCAGCCGCCCCGGACTTAAAAGCCCCGTTCGCACAATTCCCTCAGCCAGCCTGCCCTTTATCGGCAAATGTGCCGGGATTAAAACGTATAGCGCATACCGAGGGAGAACTCCAGCATATCGTCAATATATTCGCTGTCCAGCACGACATAGCGCACCATGCCCCGCAGCGCCCAATGGCCGGTGATGTTATACTGTGCGCCGACGCCGAAGCGGTAGCCGACGTTGTCGTCCGAACCGCTGAACTCGTGGATGCCGTCGCTGTATTTCAGCTTAACGTCAAATTCATATTTGCCGACACCCGCTGCCGCTACCAGTTCCAGCTGGTCGTTCAACGGCAGAAAGCCCAACGCGTCCACGCCGTACGCGGTATAATCGCCTTCGGTGCGCCATTCGTCGTCAGCCGTTTTTTTCGCCGTATTTGAGGTTTGGTAAAACACCTCTACGCCCCAGTTTCTGCCGATGCGCAGCCCTGCCGCACCGCCGACAAACATTGCCCGGTCTTTTAAGAAATATTTTTCCTCTGAACCGCTGTAGCCGATATCCGTTGTTCCCGCGTCTACGCCCAGATACGGACGGAGCGTGTTGACCGGCTGCGCGGTTATAAGCGGCTGTCCGGCAGCGGTCTCCCGTTGTCTTGTGGCGTAACCGTATTCTTCTCTCTGCGCAGGCGGAATGCGAACATAGCGCCCCTCGCCGGCAGAACGGTAACGCACGGCGCCCCCGTCTTGTCTATAAGCGGCGCCATGTTCCACACGCCTGCCGTATGCTTGTTCTGAAGCATAATCATACAGTTGAGCGTGTGCGGATTGGTAAGCTACAAAAGCGGATATACCGACTAAAACCATAAACTTTTTCATCTCGACTTCCCTTCTTCACAAATAAAAGAAAAGTCACCCTTTGCAAAAAAAGGTGACTGGAAGTTGAAATCTGCTCAGGGCAGTGCGATATATTTACGCAAGCGCTTATTTTACCGCCTTCCAGCCAAAGACTAAAAGGCAGATAGCATTCATCATCTACTATATAGACGTCCCGAGAAGGATTTCACACCTCCAGAATGCGTCTCCGACATTCCTCTATCAGAATATATTCTAAATCTTAAGATTAAGTTAATTAAGCACAGAAAAAACCAGCCAAAGCGACTGGATGTTGAAATCTGCTCGAGAGACAGTGCGATTTATTTGCAAAGCTTATTCATCGCCATCCAGCCATAGACTGTGAGGCGCGGAATAACGTCCCACGCAACGTCTCGAAAAGGATTTCACACCTTAGAAATACCTATCGGTATTCCATACCTCAGTATATACAATCCTCGTTTATAAAAGTCAAATAAAAAAAAGCCGCCCATACAGGCAGCTTTTCTTTCGTTCGGTTTTCCGCTACGGCTCTCCGGCCCCCGGTTACAGGCGTCCCGGAAAACTTCGTCACCCCTCTCCTATTACAGGCGGAAAATTTTAGGCAGATAGAGATGGGCTTGAGGGCGGCAAAAATTTTAGTGTACAAACAAGGTACATGAATTTTTGCCGACCCGATAAGACCGCTCTGGATGCCCAAATTTTCCCCTGTAATTAGTACGGGTGCTTCGCATAATACTCCTCCGCCACCGCCGGGAAATTTTCCTTGAGCAGCGACAGCGCCTCCCAGCACATGGAATGAAACGCGATGTATTGCCGCACGGCTTCCGTTGCCCCCAGCTTGACCAGCTCGACTTCCGCCTGCCAGCACATGCCGTGCTCGGGACTGTAGCGGGAAATCAGTTCCTTTATCAGCTCCCCGTTGCCGCGGTTAATCAGCGCCACCTGCGCGTCGTCGCTGAGCCAATAGCCCGCCACGTACTTTTTAACCGCCGCCGGCGTCGCAAACTTGACAAAGCTCACGTCGTCCCGGTGCCGGAATTGCGTCAGGCAGTCGTCCAAACTCTTGCTCGCCAGCACTTTAAACAGCTTCTGTTCGTTCTCCGGCGCAAAGCGGTAACCGCCCATGCAATACAGATGTTCCACATGCAGCTTGAGCCATTCCGCGTCAAAATTGCGTTTCCACAACACCTCTTGCGCTTCCGCCGCCAGCGGGCATGTCATCAGCAGCAGCTGGATAAGGTCCCGGTCGTACGACGTCAGAACTTCAACCTGCAATTCCGCCGGCAGGGCTTCCGCCGCCAGCGTTTCCATCAGTTTGCCGAAGTCTTTGGCCTTGGCCGCTTTTTTGCGAAACAGGCGGTAAAACCGGTACACGATGGTCTTAAACGCCGCATAGTTGCGCTCTTCGACAATCTTTCGTTTCACGTTTTCGCTGATAACCCATTTGTTGGCATACGCCGCAAACAAAGACGGATTGTCCCGGTGCAGCAGAGCATAAACCTGGTCGTCGTTTTCCAGCGGATTAAACGCCAGATACACGCGCACCGCCTCATTGCTCCCGGTTTTAATCAGATATTCCGGGTCGGCCAGGCGGCGCATTTTGGCAAAGTCGCGCAATGCCTCCACCTTATCGCAATGAATAAGGCAGCGCTGGGTTTCCTCGGTCAGGCCGTAATAGTTAAGATACGTCAGCCGGATGTCGGCCGGGGCTATTTGGACAAAAACCTTTTCCGCGTCTTTGGAAAAACGGAAACGGTTGATGTAGCTCTTAACGGCCGCGGGAGAAAAATGCTCCAGCAAAACCAGTTCTTCATGCAAATCCAGGGGATGTTCACTTGTCAGGCTCTCAAAATAAGCCTTTAGCTCATTATCGGCATTCCGCTCGATAAGGCTGATAATTTTGTTGTTCATAATAGGAATTATATAAAAATTAAACACTAGAATTATATCACTCTGCCCAGATATATAGACAATATTTTTCAATTAGTCAACCCAAAAAAAATTTGACTTTTGGCAAAAAAGGATATATCTTATCAGGTAAATAATATGTTATGGAACAGATAAGGAGCAGATTATGCTGAACAAGTCATACATTTTGGCGGGACTGGCGGCGTTGGCGCTGGCAGGCTGCACCCGCGAGGTCTATTTGCAGCCCGTGCCGTGCGAACCGGAATGCCCGAGCTGTCCGTGTTTCGTCGGCGCTTCCGAGTGCTGTCCGGAAACTGCGGTGCAGACCGTCGTTACCACCTATCAGGTTTATGACGTTCCCGCGCCGACGGTTACTTATATCCCTTGCGACAATGGCGTCCGCCGCTGCCGCACCGTCTGCCGCGAAGTCCGCGTCGAACAGTAACCCCGCCCGCGTACACGTCCCCATACCAAAAGATACCCGAAACCGTCTGGTCTCGGGTATCTTCATAAGCGGTGCTTCATCTCTCTGAATCCTTCTGATGGGCTCCAGAGAAAAAATATTGCTTTTTCTTCTGACTCCACCCGCCTAAATTCTGCCTGCGCTCTCACGCCTGCAGAAAATCCTCTATGTTTCGCGAAACCGCCGCTTCGTGCCCGGCACTCGCTGCCAAACCTCGCGTCCTCCGCCTTACCGCAACGCTCTGCCGCAACACCCTGCCGCAACACCTTGCCGCGCTGTCCTGCCGCGCCGCATCCGCCCGGCATCCCGCGCCCTTTCCTCTTCGGACCGGCAGCCGCGCAACCTGCCTTACTGGCGTTTCAGCCGTAAAATCAGCCCGCGGTACTCGTTCACAAAATTATACTCTTCCTCCGTAATCTGCGTGCCGATAATATTATCGCGCTCCCGCTGCAAAACGTCTACCTGCGTTTTCATCTCAAACGGCAGCCGCCGCTCGTCGATTTCCGTAGATAAAAACGCAATCGTTTCATCCAGCCGCGCCACGCGGTCATAAACGTCATACATGTCAAACAGCTTTTTCACCCGCACCAGAAAAGCCTGCGGCTCCCAGTTCATGCGCTTGAGCTGCTGTTCCAAAAATCTCGGGCACGGGCTCGGAAACGCCCCGTTGGCAAATTCTTCCAGTTCTGCGGAAGCCGTCGGCATTTTCATAATTTCCTGCACCGTCAGCAGCAGATGCATAAACTCCGTTTCGTCAAACGTGCGGGATATGCGCGTTATCAAAAACCGCGGCACCTGGTCTTCAAACACCTTCTTCTGCAGGACAACGTTGCTGATGGCAAGGTAAAGGACAAAACTCATGCCGGCGGCGTACAATACAGGCTTCAGCAATTTGCGCTTCGCCACGCGTACCAGCTTTTTCCTTCTGCTCATCTTTGCCATAACAAACGAATTCCCCCGTTAGATTCGCAGCTATAATAGGGGATAAAAATAAATTATGCAACAAAAAAGAATTCCGGCTGAATAACCGCCCGGCCGGGTTGCATCCGCCGCCCCAAACCGGCATAACCCCGAACAACGCAGCTCCGAACAGCGTAGTCCCAAACCAGCGCCATTCCAAACAGCGCAGCCCCGAACCAGCACCGTTCCTAACAACGCCGTTCCAAACAGCGCAACCCCGAACCTGTGTCGCTCCGCGCCCACCCGCATAGCCTCAAAACCCTCGCTGTCCGCCCCTGCCTGCATAACTTCAAACAACGCAGCCCCGAACCTGCGCCACACAGCGCCTCGCTTGCGCCCCCGCGTCCGGCTGCACAATCTCAACACCTTCACAGGCCGAGCCCCGGCATCAACGCCGATAGTTCGCCTATTCTCCACCGGCACAAGCCACACGCGCGGGTTCATACCGCTCCGGCATATCGTCTTCTTCCGGCAGCGCCCGTACCTCTTCCGCTTTCAAAGCCCGGAACCCCTGCGCCACGACATACGTTTCCGGCGACTTTTCGCGGCTTGCGTCCGGCTTGTAATGGCTGACCTTGGCAAAGTTCTTTTTCATATCCGCCAGCAGCATGCCTTCCGCGCCGCCCTGAAATACCTTGGCGATAAATATCCCGCCCGTCGCCAGCACCGTTTTCGCAAACGCATACGCCGCCTCAACCAGCCCGATGGTGCGCAGATGGTCTGTCTGCTGATGCCCGGTCGTATTGGCCGCCATATCGCTCATCACCACATGCGCGCGTTCACCGCCCAAAAGCAACAGTAACCTTTCATCCGCCCCCTCTTCCGTAAAGTCCTGGCAGACAAACGTCGCCCCCTCCAGCGGTTCGGTCGGCAGGATGTCAAGCCCGACCAGCTTCCCCGTGCCTTTAAGCTTCGCTGCCGCCACCTGCGACCAGCCGCCCGGCGCGCAGCCCAAATCGACAATCACCTTGTTGCGGCCGAGAAAATGGTATTTTTCGTCCAGCTGAATCAGTTTGAACGCCGCGCGCGACCGGTAGCCGAGCCGTTTTGCCTCCGCCACGTACGGGTCGTTGAGCTGCCGCTCCAGCCACCGGTTTGATGACGAAGTATGGTACTTCGCCTCTTTGAGCTTGACGGTAAGCATCTTCCGCCCCCGCACTTCCTTTGCCGATTTCGTCAGTTTTGCCATAGCCCGGCCTCCGTTTTCGTTTCAACCCCGGTTTTCACCCGGTTCTCCGCACATTCTTCCGCTGCCGGCAACAGCACCCCGGCTGTGTCCTCCTCCGGCTCATTCGCGGACAGCTCTGCCGGCTCACCCAAGCTGCTCCGCTC
>UMCF01085417.1_pt1 | contig 23003 bp, 14 predicted proteins | sample 1964131 | NCBI WGS metagenome assembly UMCF01 (sample SAMEA4835958, study PRJEB28245) | human gut metagenome | biome: gut microbiome; material: fecal sample | place: Denmark | collected 2008
TCACACTGACCGTATTGTCATACAGAGAATAGGACGTTTCTTCGTTCCGCAGGATTTTCACGCCTGCATCTTCGAAGCGTTTTACCAGTTCCTCATCTCCCTGATGATAAATCTTCACATCCTCATGGTTGCCCAGCACACCGCATACCGGTGCGATCTCTGTCAGCTGGCTGCAGAGGGAGATCATATTGTCATAAGAATCCACAGTATCCTTTACAAGGTCTCCCCCAAGCAGGATCAGGTCCGGTGAAAGATTTTCTATATCCTCTACAAGATCGCCGTTATCCATTCCGTATTCCCGCAAATGCACATCTGTCAGAAAAGCTACCCGAATACTGTGTGTCATCTTTCGGGAGCTGACCTGATAAAATTCCGCCGTATAATTCGTCCGGTTATCGTAAATATTTTTGGCAAGTCCGCCTGCCAAAAGCAGGATCAAAAACAGAAACTTCGCCAGAAACGTCATTCTTTTTTTTAATCTGTTTTTTCCAGCTTTCTTTTCCGTATGTTTTATGTTTTTTGCAGGTTCTCTCTCTATTGGCAAAGCTTTACTGCTGCTTCTTCTCTGATGTACCTTGCGTACCAGCGCCTGTTCCCGCATCCGGTTTGCATAACGGTTCGGCGCAAGTGCAAAGACAAGAGCCTTTGCTCTGCGTCTGGCTTTATAGGCACATTTTAAAACGACAAGTCTCTTTACGCCAAGCTTTTTTCTGCTTTTTGGTTCACTGGCACAATAGCAATCAATATATTTCCAGGACAGATCATCTTCCAGAAGCCTGCGCAGCTTCCGGGGCTTTACTGTTTTATAAAGCTTTCTCAGTCCATCGTAGATCTTCACCCTGTCCGCAATTTTTTTTGCGTTTAAGGCCGTGGAATTCATAATAGAATCACTTCTGGAATTATCATAATGATAATAGACATAATCTGTCAACACAACCCGTTCCGCTTTTAACAATGCTCTCGGTGTAAATTCTTCATCTTCATGTAAAATACCGTACTCAAAATACAGGTCATTTCTGACAAGAAAATCTCGCCGAAACATGGTTCGGATAACCTCTACCCGAAGTGCACCACCCTCCAGACATCCCATCAGATATGCCGGGCCGCTATAGATACGATGATACTGAAAACGATCCTCCGCCACCTTTTCAAACCGTGCCATCCCTTCAGAGGGCTTCTCCAGTGCCATTTTGGAGATAATTATATCTGCAAAGCCTGCCCTTGCTTCCTTCCATAGGTTGGCACAGGCCTGGGGCTCCAGATAGTCATCGCTGTCTACAAATAAGACATATTCCCCATGCGCCCGCTCCAGTCCGTAGTTGCGCGCATCCGACAAGCCGCCGTTCGGTTTATGGTAAGCGGTAATCCGTGCATCTTTTTTTGCATAATTGTCACAAATTTCTCCGCACCGGTCAGGGCTGCCGTCATCTATAAGAATAATTTCCAACGACAAAAAATCCTGCGCAATCAGTGACTCTACACACCGGACAAGATACTTTTCCACCTTATAAATTGGTACAATTATTGAAATTTGCACATCCTGTTTCTTCATCAGCAATTTTGCTCCCAACGCTTCTCATTTTTTCTGTTCAGAGCACATTTGTAAACATCTTCATGCCATTCGATCACTGCATCATAATCAAAATTTTCTTTGACATATTCTATTTCCTGCTTTAGCAGTACTTCGTCCTTTGGAGTTGTCAATTCCTTCGAAAGCGCAGCCGCCAGCGAATCACTATTCTCTGCCTCAAACTCTGCCCCGTATTGTTTGGTAATCACCGTATTTGCCGGAATATCACTGACCAAACATCTTCCGCCACAGGACATTGCCTCCAGAAGGGCAAGGGAAAGTCCCTCGGTATGACTCGGAAGGACAAATAGCCTGCAGTTGGAAAACAGTTCAGCGAGCTCTTGTCCCTGCACCAGGCCGGTACGGATCACCCTCGGGTCTGCATCGATTTTGTGGAGCATTTCTTTTCCAAATTCCGTTTCCGGGATCGGGCCAGCCAATACCAGGCGTTCCTGCAGCCGGAGCTTCTGATACGCTTCCAGCAAATCCTGCGGTCCTTTTTCTGGAGAGATCCGTCCGACATACAGAATATAGCTGTCTTTTTCCAGGCCATATTTTTCCCGGATGACATTACAGGGAACCGGTGTGATCCGTTCCACTGCATTATGGATCAGAATAGAGTCCCGATTATACTTCTGCAGAAAATATTGTTTCTCCTCTTCGGAAAGAACGATTACTTCATCAGCAAAACGGGCGGCAACTTTTTCTCCCAGACGGAGATAGAAGGAAGCGAAACCACCCCACTTATCACTTCTCCAGTTCAGTCCATGCACCGTGCATACCGTATGCTTGCCAAACAGCTTTGCAAGAAACAATGGAACGGAGGGTCCGATCGCATGATAATGAATGACATCAAAATCATGAAATATTGTATCAAATGTCGCCAGAAAAGAATAGACCATCGCATTCAAAATCTGCTTTTTAAATGTAAAAATCCGCTTGACCCTGACGTTCTGTTCCAGATAAGCATTATGCCCCTTTTGCCTGCCTCTGTTGTACACGGTTACCTCATGTCCTCTGGCAGCAAGTCTGGTCGAAAGCTCATAAACTACCACCTCTACGCCTCCGGAACGAGAAGGGAAATCTTTATGTCCTATCATCGCTATTTTCATCTGTGTCTTCCCTTTCATTTGCATTTTTCTGAAGAAGAATGTCTCCTTTGTGATATCGTTCTCACTCTTTCTTAACAGAATCTTAACACGCAGTGCCCAACTGCAGTGTATCGTCTGATTCTGCTGCGCCTTTTCCCCTGAGACGCATATTTCTTCCTCTGTTCCCCGCTCTTTTAGATTTTTCCCTATCAGTTTAGATCAAGCTTCACTATCTGTAAAGATTTTCAGAAATTTTCCAGCTCCTTTAGCACGGTTACTGTGGCTTCGTACGCTTCTGCCACCTTCTGATATAACTCCTCGCTGCCCTCGGTCTGACGTCCGCGCAGCTTTTCGGTCAGCTCGCAGTCTATTTCGTATAATCTGTCCAGCCCAAGATTGGCGCAGATACCCTTTAAGGTGTGTGCGGCGCGGAATGCGTCCTCTCCGTCCTTTTCTTTCAGGGATTCCGTCAGCTCCTCAAAGCTCTTGTCTTCCAGAAATTTAACTGCAAACCGTTTTACCAGCGCTTCGCTGCCCATACGTCCCAGCACTTTGTCAAAATCAGATCCGATTTTTTCATAGCATTCTCTGACTGTCATCTTTTCCTCTCCTTTTCCCTTATCCTCTATCCTTCTGTCTTCAAACCCGCCACGAGGGTGTTACCCCCCCCCAGAGGTGTCCAGCTATTTCTGTGCTCAGCATTCATCAGCTGAATCGGGATATCTTCTTTTATCTCCAGCAGACATTCTATCAGCAACGGATTGAACTGTCCGCACTCTCCTGTGACGATCATTTCAATCGCCTTTTCATGTGGAATCGCCTTTTTGTATACACGCTCGTTGGTCAATGCATCATATACATCTGCAAGGGAAACCACCTGTGCTGAAATCGGGATCTCGTCCCCCTTTAAGCCGTCCGGATAACCTTTTCCGTCGTAGCGCTCGTGATGCCAGCGACAGATCTGTTCTGCAATACGTACCAGCGGTTCCTCCTGATACTGTTTCAGATCTTGCAGCATCGACCACCCGATCACGGTATGCTTTTTCATTTTTTCATATTCTTCCTGCGTCAGCTTTTCGGGCTTATTTAAGATGGCTTCCTCAATGCCGCTTTTGCCGATATCATGAAGTGCCGACGCCAGTGCGATCCGGTTTAAGTCTCCCCATGTCATCTGGTATCGATCCGTTTTCTGCATCAGCTTTTTCAAAAGAATCTTCGTCAGTATTCCGATATTCCGGACATGCTGTCCGCTCTCTCCGTTTCGGCATTCTACGATATGACTCAGGATATTGACCATAATTTGGTTGTTTTTCTCTTTTTCCTGCATCTGGCCTGCAACCAGGTCGATCAGCTTGCGCTGCTTTGCATACAGCTTGATGGTATTATATACACGTTGGCGAACAACACTTGTATCAAAGGGTCTGCTGATATAGTCTGATACGCCCATTTCGTATGCCTGACGGATATGTAGTTCCGAGTCTTCGCTGGAAATCATGATGACCGGAATATCTTCGATGAGATGTTCTTTATTCATCACCTTCAAAACACCGAGTCCGTCCATTCCCGACATGATGAAATCCAGTAAAACGATAGATATTTCTGTCCCGTATTGATGCAGCAGCTCCAGACACTCTTCGCCGCTGGATGCTTCTATAATGTCAAACCTATCCTTCAGCATTTCGAAGAGAATCTCCCGGTTGATCTTGGCATCATCCACAATGAGGACAAGCTCTCTGCCGGAGTCGCGTTCCAGCCTTTCTCCGACCTTCTGACGGATTTTCTCCGTACTGCTTTCTGTCACAACCTGATTTCTATGCTTCTTTGCCTGATACATCAGCCGATCCGCACGCTCCAAAGCGGTCCCCACAGTCTCTTCCACCGTCGTTACTCCTCCGATGCTCACAGAAAGGGAGATACCCGGATAGCCGTCCAAAGTGGTCTGATGAAGCTGTTTTTGGATCTGGTTGAGTTTTTTGTCAAAGGCGTCCTTCCGGATCCCGGGCAGTACCAGCAAAAATTCGTCCCCGCCATAGCGGATCAGAAAATCTGATTTTCGGATATTGGATAAGATCACTTTTGCAGCACTATTGAGTGCAAGATCCCCCACATTGTGTCCGTAGGAATCGTTATAATATTTAAAATTATCCAGATCCATCATCGCAATGCCCACAGGTCCCCACATATTTTTGACCTTTTCTTCATAATAACGGCGGTTGAATACACCTGTCAGCACATCTTGATAGAGCTTCTCGTTATAGCCCGTCAGCTGTTCAATCAGATATTGTTTTTCCTCCAGATCCGTCAGTGCATCCTCATCCAGACGGTGTACCAGCTCCATCACGTAAGGCTTTCCATTCATTTCCAGATATCTTGCGATCACCTGATAGATGTCATTCCCCACAATCTCCAGCTTGCACTTTTCTTTTCTGCTTCTGACTGCCTCCAGTGCAATGCAATGCTTACAGGGAGCCGAGTATTTCCACAGATCATAACAATGGCAGATTTCTGGTGCATCGATCTCCACCGGTTCTGCTTCCATGCCATCGTTTCTTCGCAGCAGCCTTTCCCCGTCCAGGAGCCTCACAATCGGAAAAAGCCTGCGGAAATATTTCATTTCTTTCTGAACCTGTTCTTTTGTTATGCTGACTTCCTGATTCATTCTTTTTTCCTCGCTACAATATATTACATTTCATTTATTATATTGCGTTTTTTTTGACTTGTCCATATATTACGTTTTTTTGCCTTGTCCATCCCCTCGTGCCTTGGCACATTCTTTTTTATATAGAGACGCTGTTTCCTACACGAAAAAGGCGGAAGCGCCAGATACCTGACAGCTTCCACCCGATTTTTTTCTATATTCTGATTGACGTTCACATTTATTTGCGTCCCTGCAGCGCCTGTGCGATATCTTCTCTCATATCGATAACCGCCTGTCTGGATGCGTCCGCATAGTTAGCCGCACCAAACTGTGCATATTTTTCCTGCTGATATGCTGCAATGATGCCGCGGGAAGAGTTGACAATCGCGCCAAGTCCGTCTTCATTGAAAAAGTGCACCAGATCAGCGCCCTTGCCGCCCTGTGCGCCGTAGCCGGGCACGAGAATGTAGGACTTCGGCATCACCTTGCGCAGCGCCTTGCCCATTTCAGGATAGGTTGCGCCAACAACCGCACCAACATTGCTATATTCGCTGCCCATGCACTCGCTGCCCCATTCGGCAACCTTTTCACCGACGATTTCATACAACGGTCTGCCGTCCACCAGACGATCCTGGAACTCACCACTGCTGGGGTTGGAAGTTTTTACCAGCACAAAAATGCCCTTATTTTCTTCTTTGCAGACCTTTATGAACGGATTGATACCGTCGGAACCCAGATACGGATTCACCGTTGCAAAATCCTCGTCAAAGGGTGCATAGCTCTTTTCTCCCACTACTACTTTTCCGAGATGGGCAACCGCATAAGCCTCAGAAGTGGAACCGATATCGCCGCGTTTTACATCGCCGATGACAACCAGACCTTTCTCTTTGCAGTATGCGACGGTCTTCTGAAATGCGATCAGACCTGCTACGCCGAACTGCTCATACATGGCGATCTGCGGCTTTACTGCCGGAATCAGATCCGCTACTGCATCCACGATGCCCTTATTGTACTGCCAGATCGCTTCTGCAGCGCCCTTTAACGTCTCGCCGTATTCCGCAAAAGCAGCTTTCTGAATCTGCTCCGGAATAAATTTCATCATCGGGTCCAGTCCGACAACGATTGGAGCATTTGTCTTTTTGATATTTGCAATTAACTGGTCAATCATATCTTTTTCTCCTTTTTGTTTTCCTGGCTTGCGTCAGTTTTCCAAGCTTCTGCTATGGTATCACATTCTGCTTCGGGCAACAAGTCCGGCGACGGGGTCTTCGATCAGTTTTTTGGAAAGTACCGCACCTGCGCCGGTCAGAAGCAGCGCCAGAATCAGAAACGCTGCGTTCGGCAGTCCGATCTGTACCCGCACCATGCCGAGCCCTTCTAAAATTACGGCATGCACCAGATAAATCTCATACGAATACCGATCCGTCCACAGCACAGCGTCCGAAATCCGACCTCCGATTCCTTTCCTGCAGAACCGAAAGCCGCTGCCTGCAAGCAGTAACATGCCAAAGCACCACGACCACCAAATAAACGAATCCGTCTGCGCCCTGCCAAGGGCCAAACCCGCACCTGCTGCCGCAATCATGCCGATATAGACAAGCAGCTGCGCGCCGATACGCCTTCCCGCCTGATGGATCTCCCAGACCAGCATACCGAGCAGAAAATAATGCAGGTAGTAAAAAATCATCATGTAATCACCGTATCCGGTTTTTACCCACAAATACCGCAGAATCAATGCCAGTACATAGCAGAAAAACGCGCTCGTACAGCCGCGGATCAGGCGCACAAAGACCGGCACAAGCAGATAAAATGCCATAAACAGGCTGATCGTCCACGTTGCGCTCAGGTTTCCCCAGAAATCATTCGGCGCAGGGATCACGCTGTTTGTCAGGAAAAAATACCGAAGCCAGTACAGGCCCTGCGGGTCTGCCGGAATATCCTTTAAAATCAGCCCGTGCAGCAGGATGTTATAAAGGATCACCCCATAATACAGCGGAAGAATCCGCACCAGACGTTTTTTATAATAGGTCAGCAGTTCTTTTTTTCCAGCCGTCGGGAGCTTTCTGTCACAGCAGGCGAGATAGCCGCTGAGGACAAAAAAGAGATACACGCCCGCCGCTCCCTGATTGGCAAGCCACGCAGCTTTTCCCGTCGCTCCCAGCCTCGGTGCAAGGTGGGTGATAAACACTCCGATACAGGCGAGCGCCCTCAGAAGCTGAATGTGTTCGTATTTTTGTTTCATATTCTTCCAATGCTCTGCATCAAAAACCGGAACATCGCTGCGTAGGTTGCACCATCATAATGCAGTCCGTCTGCCTGCGTGGTATATCCGCTGCCCGTCAGAAACACATACAGATTCAGTCGTCCGATTCCGGCATCCAGCCGGTTGTTTAACTGGTTGTTAAAATATTCTACCGCCCAGTTGCGTTTTCCGTATTCGTTTTCCCCGACCGGACCGACCGTGGCGAAGTACACCGTCGCACCTTTCGAAATCCAATCCTGTGCATATCGGTTAATCGTCGTAATATAATCGTTGTGTCGTGATAAATCATTGACGCCGTAATTGAGAATAATCACTGAGCCGGGCGTCACATACTGGTCGACGTCCTTTTTCGCCTGGGCGGTGGAAAGCCAGTCCACGCCACCTCCAAAGCATGCCACAAAGGCCGTACCAGGCCATGCTGCCGTTCCACCGACTGCATTCGCCATCTGTCCCGTGCGGGAGTCCCCGACGAAGATGACGTTGCCGCTGCCCACCGGAATTGGGGCTTTCTGCTCAGCCTGCGCCTGAGCCAGTGCCGCCTGCTGTACTGCTGCCTGCTGCGCCAGTGCCGCCTGCTGCGCTGCCAGTGCCGCCGCTGCTGCTTGGGCCTGTGCCACCTGCTGTTTCACCGCTTCCGCCTGTGCAGCAAGCGCTGCCGTCATCGCTATATCCACGCAGACCGGCTGGCAGGCTGTCTGTGTGATATAGCCGATCGCATTTCCATAGACAATCTGGTACATGCCACTTTTCCCGCTGCCGGTCTGCCCGCATACGTTGACCGTCGTGCCGGCCGGTAAAATACCAAGTGCTGCAGAGGTTTTATCCGCCTGCTGCGTCACCGTTTTTTCTTCCCCGACGACTGCTGCCATCGTAACCGGCGTCACTTTTTTCCCGGATGCTGCCTGTGCCGTCATCGATATCGACAATCCGAGACAAAGGCACAACGCCAGACAGCAGATACGGGCGATCGCGCCGCCAAAAACCGTTTTTCTGATTTTTACACGTTTCTCCATAGTCATTCCCTACATTTCTTTCTAAGCAGCCCTGCGACTATACTGTCCTGTCCGTGTGTGGGGCTACCGCGTCTGCAGAAATACCGCTTCCCGCTGTGCCTTTTCATCGTCCGGATACAAAGCAAGGTACTGATCCATCGCAAGCTTCGCCTTGTCGTACTGCCCAAGGTATTCATACGCTACCAGTTCGTTGAACATCAGCGACTGCGTCGCCGTATTGCCCTCTACTTCCAGCCCCGCCTGGAACGCTGCAAGCGCCGCTTCATAATCGCCGCCCTTTAATTTGCAAAGCCCGAGCTGATTGTACAAGGACGCGTCCGGCGTTTTGTTCTGCAGGTAGGTGTTATAGACACTCGCCGCATAATTGTAATCACCGAGTGCCTCATAGGTCTGACCGAGCAGAGACGCTGCTTCCGCACCGCCGTTTTCCTGCGCCTTTTCCAAAGAGGTACGGGCCTGCTCATAATCGCCCAGGTAGTAGCTGATTCTGCCGAGATCGAAATCCGAAATTCGCTTCCTGTCGCCGTCCAGAACATTTTCCAGATAGGATTTTCCAAGATCGTCCTGTCCGTATTTGCTGCAGCTGCAGAAAATATCAATCCGGATGTCGTAATCGTTCGGCGCAGCCTCAACCGCCTTATCAAAATCGGCTTTCGCAGCGTCCGTACTGCCCTGCTCCAGCTCCATGGTTCCTTTTAAGTACCAGGCGGTCTTTTCCCCGGGCTTCAGATCCGTGATTGCCTGATAAACATGGATCGCCTTGTCGACCTGTCCGTTCCGATAATAGGCAGTCGCCAGATAATAGTTGATGTCATAATCCATCGCATCCGGACGCGGGCTGCTCTGCCCCAGCGCCTTTTCAAAGCTCGCCGCTGCATTCTCATAATCCGTCATGCCCATGTAAGCCAGCCCCTGCCCTCTGTAAACCTGACGCATATCCTCTTTATTCAGGGCTGCCGCCTCAAAGCAGGTCAGCGCGCCCTCATAGTCCATCTGCTCCACCAGCGCAATTCCCTGCGAAAGATTGTCCTCCTTCGCAGCACCACAGCCGGTAAGGAGCGCGCACGCCAGAAGCGCCGTCGCGAACACAATGCAGATCTGTCTATCCTCTCTGTCTTTTTGTTTCTCTTTCTTCACGTTTCCTCCAGTCCGTACGCAAAGCCCCTGTATGCCGTTCTATTCCTGCACCAGAAGGATTCCATCCATGCGGACCCCGCTCTCGCCAAAGAACAGCGTCAGCTGGTTTTCCCCGCTTTCCGGAAAGCTTATCGTTACCGCACGCTTTATGATCTTGTTGTCGGTTCCGTTAAAGGTCGTCGTCTGCTGCAGGACGCCGTTGACAAAAATGGAAACCGGCAGCTGCGCAAACGGATTTTCCCCGGAATGCATTTTAAAAATCATCTGATAGCTGCCTGCTTTGGAGACGTCCAGCAGATACCCGGCGCGCACACCCTTCTGGGTGCTCAGCTTTGTCAGGTCGAGCTTTGTCTCTTTTTCTACTTTCTGGCTTGCGATCAAATTTCCTGCCATCGCGTCCTTCGCCGGATTGTTAATTTCTTCACATACATCAAATTCCCGATCACAGAAACGATTCATCACCGGAGAACGCATCAGAAAATGACAGATATTCTTTGCATTTCTGACCAGCTGTCCTCTTGTGAGCCGTCCATCTGCCAGGCCCTCCATCGTGTTGTCATTTGCAGAGTTCGAAGCAGAATCCGAAACAACCATGTAAACGTCGTTCTGGGCGCGCACCATCGGAATCGTATTGCTCTGGGAGCCTTCCTCGCCTTCCTCGTTCATCTTCGCCCACCAGTCGGTCATTACCACGCCCTGGTAGCCCCAGTCTTTCCGCAAAATCGTCGTCAGCAGGTCGTAGTTGCCTGCTGTCCAGATTCCGTTGATCGGTCCGTAGGTAGACATAATGCTGTAGGCATGTCCTTCTTTTACTGCGATTTCAAAGCCCTTTAAATAGATCTCGCGCAGCGCACGTTCGGAAACAACGCCGTTTGTATCGTGCCGCTTAAATTCCTGGTTATTTCCCGCAAAGTGTTTAATCGTTCCGGTCACACCATATTTTCCCATGCCCTTTAACTGAGCTGCAGCCATCGTACCTGCCACACAGGGGTCTTCCGAAAAATATTCAAAGTTTCTGCCGTTTAACGGATTGCGATGAATGTTCATGCCGGGCCCCAGCAGCGTGTCAATCTGATTCTTGCGCAGCTCCATTCCTTCCATCTCATAAAGCTGTTCCACCAGCTCCGGATTAAAGGTGCAGGCAAGCAGTGTGCCGTTTGGCAGGGAAAAGGCGATGGTTCCGCAGTCCATACGGATTCCGGAGGGTCCATCCGAGCAGCCCGCAACCGGGATGCCAAATGCCTTTAAGGAATCCGTCACACCGCCGAATGCAGATGCAATGCCAGGTGTTGCCTTCGGAGAGCACATGCCCTCTCCCCGGACCAGGCATGCCAGATCTTCGTCCGATAACTGGGATAAAAACTGTTCCATCGTCACCTTTTTATCACAGACATCCGCTAACTTCCAGCCCTGATCGCCGATGCAGGCCTCTGCCTCCGGACGTTCTGTCCGGATTCTTTCTGCCAGATCGACGCTCCGCAGAGGCGCTGCCTGTTTTCCGATTTCCAGAACCGGCTCTCCGTCTATGCCCTTTTTGCCCGTTTCGACCGGAACCAGACGCTCATATGGCTGTACCGGTGCAAGCGCCTCTTCCAGTCTGGAAATGACGCACAGCTCGTCTAACTGCACCTCGCAAACCTTTTTCGCGCTGCGGACATCCGTTCCGACATAGATGCCATAAGCGCCCGCTTCCAGCACCCAACAGGATTTCTCCCCGGTTACGCCGCTGTCATCATAGGATGCACTCTTTTCCAGGGAAACGACGAGATTTACCTCCTCCCCCTCTCCTGGCGTAAGCAGCTGCGTCTTGTAAAAGCTGTTTAGATTCCGGACAGGCTTGCCAAGCTTTCCCTGAGGCGGGCAGACATACACCTGCACGACTTCTTTTCCGGCAGTCTTTCCGATGTTTTTAACCAAAACGGTAAGTTCTGCTTTCGTACCGTCTGTTCTTGTATTCAGAACCTCCACGGAAAAATCCGTATAAGACAGACCAAAGCCGAAGGGATAGCTTACTTTTTCCTTTGCAAAGGTTTCAAAATAACGGTAGCCAACGTAAATATCCTCTGCATACACATTGCATACAGCATCTCCAAAATTATCCGTAGACGGATAATCCGAAATATCTGCTGCGATCGTATCGCTCAGCTTACCACAGGGGTTCACTGCGCCGGTCAGGATATCTGCCGCCGCGTGTCCGCCCTCCTGACCGCCCTGCCATACATACAAAACTGCCTGGGGCTGGTAGCGGTCCACCCATTTCATATCGATGATATTGCCGACGTTTAACACAACGGCAGTCCGTTTGAATGCGCTGCAGACGGTTTTGATCAGCGCCTCTTCCTCTGCTGTCAGCAGATAGCTTCCCGGCTCTGCACTGTTGTCCATGTCCTCGCCTGCTGTTCTGCCCAGCACAACAACAGCAAGGTCAGAGGATGCTGCCGCTTTCTGTGCAAGTGCCTCGCTGACCGGCATTTCCTTCTGGCTCCAGGGCTCCTGCGCCCAGCCTTCTCCCATATCAAAGGGATTTTCCCGGATCCAGTCCTGATAAACCGCTTCCAGCTCTTCGTTGACAGAAATATCCTTGCATTCCTTTAAGCTATCCAGGATATTTGTCACATAGGGAGCATTTACCATACCGCCCGATCCGGTTCCGCTCTTATAATAGGTAAAGGCAATCCGTCCAAACACGGAAACTGTCTCTCCTTTTCGGATCGGAAGTGCCTCCTTCTCATTTTTTAAAAGAACACATCCCTCTGCTGCCGTCTGTCTTGCCAGGGCAGCGTACTGATCGTAATCCAGTGTAAATCTCATAATGTTTTCCTCCTTTTTTTGGTTCCTGCATATGTAAAACAGAGTCCTGCTCCGCCTGCGGCGGGTTGCACAGACAGCACATCTGTCACATTGTTTTGCGCAGCCCTTTGGGATAATGATTTTTTAAAATCCCGCCTGCCAGCTTTCCCCAGCCGAGGCTGTATCCATCTATGCAGACCAGCTGCCAGCCCTTTTCCCCGTCTTTGGAAAGCGTCATGCCGTTGATCCACTGCCTTGCCTCCTGGCTGTCACCGGAAAGGTTGCAGCAATGCACTGCATCTTTGGGCGAAAGCGAAAGTGCCAGCGCATGTGCCGGTTCAAACCGCCCTTTTTTCATCGTGCCCAGATGCAGTCCCGGACGTAGCACCTTTAAGCCTTTTAAAGCCGGCATGTCCTTTGGTGCAAGATAAAGCTGGTCGCCGAACAATAAAAAGATTCCATCAAACTGCTTCTTCAGGCTTTCTCGTTCAAATTCTTTCCATGCAGCAAAATCCTTGGGTGCAATTCCTTTCTGGATTCCATACAGGCTGCGCGCCCGGTATCCCTCCGGCACTTCCCCTGTTTTTTCAAGCACCGCCAGAAAATGTCCTTCTCCATGCAGCTTATGGGGCCAGAGACGAATGGTCTTTTCCATTCCGTCCGGGACGGGCTCGGTTCCCGCCCAGTCCGGTCTGCCCGGCTCCATACCGTCATAACGGTGCGTCTCTTTTATGGAAAATTCCGGATGCCGCAAAAGGAATCGTGCAACACTGCCTTCATCCTCCTGCAGCGCAAACGTACAGGTCGAATATACCAGCCTGCCGCCTTTTTTCAGCATTGCGGCAGCTTCGTCCAGCACGCTGTCCTGCCGCTTTGCACACAGCTCCACGTTTTCGGGACTCCATTCGCTGCAGGCTTCCTCGTGCTTTCGGAACATCCCCTCACCGGAGCAGGGGGCGTCCACCAAAATTTTATCGAAATATTCCGGGAAATAAGCGGACAGTCGCTCCGGGCTTTCGTTCGTCACAACTGCATTGGTCAGTCCCATCCGCTCCACATTTTCCGAAAGAATTTTTGCCCGCGCCGGATGGATCTCATTACAGACTAAAATACCTTTTCCCTGCATCGCAGCACCGATCTGGGTGCTTTTCCCGCCGGGGGCAGCGCACAGATCCAGCACATAATCCCCCGGCTGTACGTCCAGATATCCGACAGGCGCCATCGCGCTCGCTTCCTGAATATAATAAACACCAGCCTCGTGATACGGGTGCTTGCCCGGTGTATCCTCTTCGCTGTAATAAAAACCGTTTTTCTCCCATGCAACCGGCGTCAGATGAAACGGCGATTTTTCTGTAAATTCCTCCCGGTCCGTTTTGCGCGGATTGAGCCGCAGCGACTGATAATGACCGGATTCATAGCTCTGCAGAAATGCTTCGTATTCCTCTCCCAGCATTTCCTGCATGCGCGTCAAAAACGCGGACGGCAGATTCATAATATTCCTCACTTTAATTCATGATTTATCCTTATCATAAACCAGACGCGTAAACTGCGCAAGATTATTGTTTCCGTTCACCCGCTTCCTCTGTCTCCAAACCCGGTTCGTCCTCCGGCACTTCTTTCACCATGAATCGAATCATGTTTTCCTGAATTTTGCCCATCAGCTTTTCCATCTGCTTCTGTTCCTCGTCCGAAATACCTTCCATGCAGACGCTGTAGAGGTCTTTTTCCACGCGCAGCAGCTCTCCGGAAAGCTTCCTGCCTTCCTCTGTCAGGAGCAAGCGGTTCTTTTCTTTCTTTTCGCTGCTTTTTTCCTTTTTGTCCGCCGTGCGCTCTTTTTTCTCCGCTGTGCTTTCTATCCTGTCGGCGGGCTTTTCCTTTGCACTCTTTTCCTTAACCGGCTTTTCCGGCGCGATCAGCTTTTTGCGTTCCAGCTTCTGCATCGCAAGAAACAGCCTCGGCTGTCCGACTCCGGCGATTTCCCCGAGCCTGCGTGCGCTGTAGCAGGCGCTGCACTGGGCGAGGGCACACACCAAAAGCGCCTCATCCAACGTCAGCATATTTTTCTGCGCCGCCAGATCCAGCTCATATTCATACAGCCTGCGGAACCGGTACTGCCCGATCACTGCGCCGTTTCCTTCCACTTCTTCCCGGGTAATCCGCCTGCGCTCTTCCCCCAGCTTCTTGCTTCCCGGAAGCACGCCGCCGTCCTTTGCCGCAGCCCATAAAAAGCTGTAGACCTGCAGCCGGATATCGGCATAATCCTTATCCTCGTAAACGTCTTTATAAAACTCGTTATAATACTCGAAAATGTTGCTCTTCATCCGCACCGTATTCGTGATGCTCGCTCCCTGGCTGACCAGGCTGCCGCGGCGCTTCAGATAATAATAAATCGGCACCTGCAGGGCAAAAAAACTCTCCGCATGGCGGATATATTCCAGATTAAACAAAAAGTCCTCACACCAGCTGATGGAGGTATCCATCCGGATATGATATTCTTCGATGATGCTCCTGCGGTACATTTTGTTCCAGAGTACGCCGTAATAAAAATCCGCCGGATTTTCAATCATATAGGAAGCAAACTCCTGACGGCTCATCACCTTGTCCTCTTCGATGTCGCCCTTCTGCGCCAGCCTTTCCCCGGAAACCCGGTAAAAGTCGGAAATGACCATGTCGCAGTTATATTCCTCCATCGAACGCACCAGAAGCCTTGTCGCCTCCGGCACGATCCAGTCGTCACTGTCCAAAAACTGAAGAAACGTTCCCCGCGCCAGCTCCAGTGCCTGATTTCTCGTATCCGACACGCCGGTATTTTCTTTATGGACCACACGTACCCGGCCATCCTGCTGTGCATATGCATCGCAGATTTCGCCGGATGCATCCTTACTGCCGTCATCCATCAAAAGCAGCTCAAAGTCGCGGTAATCCTGACTTAAAATGCTGTCCACACAGCGTTTCAAATATTCCTGTGCATTGTATACAGGAACAATAATGCTTACCTTCGGTTCCATACTTCCTCCTGTTTTGAATTGGTTTCCTCTGTTTTCAGATATTTCTGCTCCATATCTTTTATCCGTCTGCTGCACGGTTCATGCAGATTTTCCGGTATTCCCGCGGGGATATCTGCATCCGCCGCTTAAAAATCTGATTAAAAAATTTTATGTCTTCATAGCCGACTCTGCGGGCGATCTCCACCACCCTCAGATCACTTTCTTCCAACAGTTCGCAGCTTTTTTCGATGCGGACATTCTGGACATATTCGCGCAGCGTCACCCCGGTTTCCTGCTTAAACCGCCTGCTGATATAGGCAACGCTGTAATGCTTCTGCTCACAGAATGTTCTCAGCGTCAGGCTGTCCTGATAGTTCCCGTTTACATATTCCAGCACCTCCTGCACAGACGTACTGTAGGGGCGCTCGTTTTCCGGTTCGATCAGCCCGCGCAGCGTCAGAAGCAGGATTTCCAGAAGCTTGAACCGAAGCAGCGGATAACATCCGACTTTTTGCTCCTGATATTCCAGAAGCATTTCCTGCATCAGCTGCCCTACCTGTCCATCCCGGTCGTGAAACACTCTGGCAAACTTCGCCTGCCCAAGTGACATCCGGTAATATTTTAACAGACAGCCCTGCAACAGCTGGGAAAAACTCCGGCAGCCCTGCAGTGTTTCATCCACCGTCTCCGGCAGAAACAGACAGTTGATCAGCGTCAGATTTTTACAGTTCTGAAATCCATGGAGACAGCCGTAATCCACAAAAAAATAATCGCCTGCAGAAATGGTTTTCCCTTCGTTTTCCAGCGTATGCTCCGCTGTCCCACCCGTGATGTATGCCAGCTCAAAAAAATTATGGCCGTGCATTTCAAGATCCTCCTGACAAAACGGCATCATAATGAGTTTTTCCGCTTTCCTGTTCTGATAGAACTGGAATTCTGTAATCTCCCCTCGGAACATAAAGACAAGTTCACCCCCATTTTCAGTCAAAATCAGGTGCTTTTCTTTAGGCTACTATCTGTTATCATAAAAGTCAATACGAACCAAAACAAGGAGGGTATGTTTATGATTCCAAACGCAAAATGGATTCGTCCGGCACAGACAACAGGGGACGTCTGCCCGGTCTATTCCAAACAGTTTTCTCTTTTTTCTTCTCCCAATCAGTCGTTATCTTCTGTTGCGCACGCAACACTTTCTGTTACAGCAATGGGAGTTTATGAAGCATCTTTAAATGGAAAACGCATCGGCGATTTCGTCCTTGCTCCCGGCTGGACATCCTATCGCCACCGTCTGCAGGTGCAGACCTATGATGTTACCGAGCTCCTTTCTTCGGAAAACGAACTTTCCATCCTCGTCGGAAAAGGTTGGTACCGCAGTCCGCTTGCCTGGCCCGATGAAGCGCACCGTCAGCAAAAAGCACAGATTTCAGCCGGACTGATCGCACTTTTGACGATTACCTATACAGACGGCAACACGCAGCTTCTCCCGACCGGAGCAGACTGGTCGGCATATGAAAGCAATGTCCGTTTCAGTGAAATTTATGATGGCGAGACCTACGACGCGGCATTTGATCCGTCCTCTGCTCCAATTGCAATCGAGGAATTTGACGGTCCGTCCGATACGCTGATTGCCCAACAGGGCGAAAAAATTACCGAACAGGAGCGTATCATGCCTGCGCGGATCTTCACTACGCCCGCCGGGGAAACTGTCATCGATTTCGGTCAGGAAATTACCGGTTATGTCGAAGTTTCTTTAGACGCCCACGCAGGCGACTGTGTTGAGCTTTCCCATGCGGAAGTTCTTGACAAACACGGAAACTTTTATACAGAAAACTATCGCGCTGCCAAAGCGAAATTTTTATATTTCTGTAAAGAAGGATTCCAGACCTGGCATCCGAAGCTGACCTTCTTTGGCTTCCGCTATATCCGTGTCGATCACTTTCCCGGCGGAGCGGATGCAGTACGTCCGGACATTTTTACCGCAGTTGTCGTCTGCTCCGACCTGCAACGCACCGGTTTTCTTTCCAGTTCAAATCCGCTGTTAAATAAGCTGTTCGACAATATCATCTGGGGACAGAAAGGCAACTTTGTCGATGTCCCGACCGACTGCCCGCAGCGCGATGAACGTCTCGGCTGGACAGGCGATGCGCAGGTATTTATCCGTACCGCCTGCTACAATTTCGATACGGAAGCATTTTACCGCAAATGGCTTTCGGATCTTGCCGCAGACCAGTATCCGGATGGTCATGTAGACCACGTCATTCCTGCCATACTCGAAAATCAAAAGAGCAGCGCAGCCTGGGGCGACGCAGCCTGTGTCTGCCCGTGGGAACTTTATCTGGCATTCGGCGATGCAAACATTCTGCGCAGCCAGTTTAACAGTATGAAAAAATGGGTGGGCTATATCACCTCCTCCACCACGACCAAAAACCTCTGGACCGGAGGAGAACACTACGGCGACTGGCTCGGTCTGGATGCACCGTCCGGCAGCTACAAAGGCTCTTCTGACGAAGACTTAATCGCTTCTGCTTTTTATGCGCATTCCACGGAGCTGGTCATGAAAGCCGGTAACGTGCTTGGCGAAGATGTTTCGGAATATGAGACGCTCTATAAAAATATCGTTGCCGCTTTCCAGGAAACCTGGCCGGTTTACCACACGCAGACCGAATGCATCCTCGCCGCCCATTTCCACCTGGCAAAAGACTGTCAGGCCGCAGCAGATCAGCTTGCAAAGCTCGTTACAGACGCCGGTGTGCAGTTAAAAACCGGCTTTGTCGGAACGCCTTACCTGCTCCATGTACTTTCGGACTACGGCTATGTCTCCCTCGCCTGGTCACTTTTGCTGCGGGAAAACTATCCTTCCTGGCTTTATCCGATCACAAAAGGCGCAACGACTATCTGGGAGCACTGGGACGGTATTATGGAAAACGGCGATTTCTGGACCCGCGACATGAATTCCTATAATCATTACGCTTACGGCGCAGTCGCTGACTGGGTATATGGAAACGCCGCCGGAATCCGTCCGCTTGACGGCTATCCCGCCTATGAAAAGATTTCTGTCTCTCCGCTTCCCGACAAACGCCTCGGCTGGCTTTCCTGCTCCTATCGCTCCCGCCATGGTCTGATCCGTTCCGACTGGAAACTGCAGGGCGATCAATGGAGATACGAAATTGAAACGCCGGTTGATGCAGTCATCACGATTGCCGGGCAGAAACATGAAGTTGCTCCCGGAACGTGGATCTTCTTCAGTGCGGTAGAATAAACAGTGAAACTCGCAGTCTGCAGCTGCGTGGAAAAAATGCCCCGGGCTGGCGATCGTGTCACCGCTGCCCGGGGCAATCTTGTACTCTATTCTACGCCTTCCAACAGCTCCAGATAATTTCCCTTATCGATATGCATCATTGAGATCTGGTTTTTGTGGCGGCGGAAGCCATACACACAGTCCACGTTGCGGATCAGGGACTGTAAGCGTTCGTCAGGCACGCAGACAATCAGCTGAAGATCCATCTGCCGGGCATATTTTAAGCAGACCGCACTTCTCTCCTGGTCCATTTTGGAAAAGGCCTCGTCCAGAAGCACCAGCTTAATTCGACTGTCGCGGTTGGTCTGCTGCATGTAAAGCATCGCAAAACCGGCAAGCAGTGCAACGTATTTCGGATTCTGTCCCTCACCGCCGGAATCACGGCCTGCCATGTCGTCCACGAAATTTTCACGGATCACGTTTCCGTCTGCATCCGTAACCTGCTCGTACATGGAAAAGGACAGATAATTGCGGTAATCCGCATACTGCTCCATTTCCCGGCGGTGCTGCTCCAGCACCCGCTCATCGTCGTCCTTTACCGGCATGAACTTGTCTGTCAGCAGCCTGATCTTTGCTTCGTATTTCTGATAAAAGCTGTCCTCTCCAAGGGACAGCTGCCCCTCGAAGCCGTCATTGTCCAGGTTCTTGCTGTCTAACTCCGGTGCCATGAGCATGTCGTAAAACTGACCGTTTTCATTGTAGGCAGGCTCGATTTTAATCTGGTAAATACTATCAGAGAAGTTCGTCTTTTTCAACAGGCGGTTGATCTCCGCAGCGTGCCGCTTTGCCGCCTTAATGTCGCCGTGAATCGTTGCGATCACATTCTCCCGCAGGCTGCGGTAAATGAAATCGCATTGTTTTTCAAACTCTGTCCGATACTGGGGCTCAAAATCTGTCTCATACTGGGAAAGCAGCTGCTCATAACCCTCATTGGATTTCTCCGAGCCGGAAAATCCGCTGGAGGGATACTGCAGGATATAGGCGTTTCTTGCCCGGGACAGCTCTTCTGTCTGCTCCTGCTCCTTTTCACAAAGTGCTTCTATCTCCGCATTTTTCTGGGCCCTGACCGCGCCGGAGGATCGTTTGGACAACGCCTCCTGCACCATTGCGGTGACCTCCGGCTGCTGTGTATAACCGACAGACGCCTCCTTTAATGCTGCGTTTTTGGACTGCAGCTCCGTGCGGATGCGCTCCTGATTACCGGTCTGCTGTGCAATTTCATTCTGCATACCGGATATTCTCTTTTTCAGCTCGCTGCGTTTTTTGCGAAGCTCTGCTTCTTTTTCTTCCAGCTCCTTATATGCACCCATCCGCAGACCTTCGATGGTTGCTTTCGTCTCCTGTGTTTCCAAAAGCACGGCTTCCAGCTCCTGCGCTGCCCGAGAAAGGCTTTCCAGATACGCCGGCTCTTCTTTCAGACTCTCCATCTCCCGGACCGCCTTCAGACCGTCCGCCATGCGCTTTGCTTCTTCCAGCTCTTTTTTCAGATGCTGCGCATCTACTTCATAGTCCTGCTGCCGTGCGCGGGAAACCTTGCTTCCGATGCACGCGCCGACGGTATAATCCCGTTTTTTCAGATGCCGGAAAATAAAATTACTGTAGGAATAACAGTCCGGTGTCACACCGTCTTTGGCGCTTCGCAGCTCCTCCACCGTGCGGCATTTCATAATCCGTCCCAGATAGCGTTTTAAGCAGCTGTCTGCAAAGGGCTCGACCGCCCGCACAGCCTCGTATAACGAACCCTCCTCCGCCCTCGGATTGCTCTTTGTGACCGCCTCAGAATGAATCAGATCGATTTCCTCAAACTGCCCCATCTCCCGGAAGGCTTTTGCTGCATCCGCCGCGACCTTCGGCTCTGTAATCAGGCTCAGCTTCAGACGTCCCAGACGTCCTTCCACCGCATTTTTCCATTCCTCATCCTCAACATCGAACAGGTCTGCAAAAATCCACACCTTGATTGTTCTTCCATACAGTGCGGAAAGCTTCTGCTCCAGGGCAGCCCGGGCCTTTGTCAGCACCTCCGGATAGGATTTGCGGTTGTTTTTCATATCGTCCAGAAGCTTTTGCTTTTCCTTCAGGTCTTTGGACAGCTGCCGCTCCTGCTCGTGATAGGTTTCGTACTCTTCCTCGATATTCTGGCGTTCCTCTTCCAGACGGCTGCGCAGCTCCAGACACTGCGCCTGTGTCACCGGTCCGGTGCAAAATGCGCCAATCAAATTCAGCAGCCGATTGCTGATATAGTCCGCAACGATCTCGTCGCTCTCCCATCGCCGCAGTCCCTGCAGGATTTTGCGCCACTGTGCCGCGTTATCCGCCAGCATCCGGCTTCTTTTTTCCAGCTCTTCCAGACGCTCCTGACGGTTGCCAAGGTCGCTGCTCTTTAAGTCCGCACTGACAAGGATCAGCTCGTTTTCCAGCTGGGCAGACAGGGCTTCCAGCTCTTCTTCCTGCTGCCGAAGCTCCCGCAAACGCTCCTGTGTCCGATCCTGATCCTGTAAAAGGGCGTCGATCCGGTTCTTCAAATCCTCAATGTCGATACAGCGGATCACCGCCTGCTGCTTTACGATATCCGCACGCGTCATCGTCAGCTTTTGTCCGGCTTCCCGCACTTTTTTAAGCATTCCGATCTTGTTTTCCAGCACGTCGATCTTTTCTTTGATGTCCCGGTAAGCGCCCAGCTGTTCGCTGATCGTTTCAATGGTGTCTCCCTCGCTTTTTGGGAACATGTAATCCCGGATAAACTGTCCCGTCCCGTTGGACATTTTCAGCGCGATCGCACTTTTTTCCATGGTCATAAAACGATTCCCGTCAATGTAGCCGAGGATCTGGTCATACAGCGTGCTGATATACGCCTCCCGGGACGGATAAATGCGGTTTAACTCTGCCCTGCCGCCTTTTGCCGTCTCCTTCATCCGCGTCTCTGTCAGTGCCCGGATCTCCTGGTTCGAATAAGGATAGCCCTCTGCCGTCAGATACCCGCCCTCCGGCATTTTTCCGAGATGGCTGAAATAAACGAACTTTCGTATTTCAGAATCGTTTTTCCGTACTTCAAAAGCAATTCCCATGCAGACATACTGCTTTGTCCCGGTATCCTGCAGCTCCAGGACGATCTGGGAGCAGAAATCCTGTCCTTCGCGGTTTGCCGTGCCGTCCTTTTGTTCACCGCGCAGATAGCTCAACACGCTTCGTCTGTTTTTGGCGTCGTCCGCCGCTTTATTTAAAAAACTCGGAGAAAAGCTGCCGTATAAAATCACCTGGATCGCATCCATAACCGTGGATTTTCCCGAGCCGCTCTTGCCGGAAAACAGGTTCACATATTCGTGAAATTCCAGAATTTTATGGTTGATTCCGCCCCAGTTATTCAGACACATCCGGGTAAAGATCTTCTTCGCCTGTTTCACGTTCCTCTTCTCCTTCCGTCGTTTTTTCTTCTGCGTCATCCCGATAACGCTGTACCAGCTCGTTGATTGCCAAGGACGAGCAGAAAATATTCACCGTACCGTAAATATAGATCGGCGTCTGATCCTCTACGTTCAAAATCGCCCCCGGCAGCTCGATCATCTGGTGGGTTTTCATCAGATTTAGCGCAGCCTGCCAGTCCTGTGCGTTCAATTTTCCCGGAAGCAGTCCGGTATTTCTGCCATATTCCCGGATTTCCGCCAGGGTCGTCACCGTTGCATGCAGTCCCTCGCCCATGATTTTATCCCGGTAAATCAGCTTTAACAAAAGCAAAAGCTTTGTCGTCGTCAGGCTCATTTTTTCCATCGCTGCACCGTCGCCTGTGATCCGGAACAGATGATCCTGCGGGTCGTGCACCAGCTCACAGCCCATCACAGAAAGATAGTCCGCAATAAATTCCCGGTGCTTTAAACAGACCTGATAGCGCCCATTATCCCGGGCCGTCAGCGTCACCGGATCGTATTTTACCTGTAAAATACAGGTCTGACGAAGCAGCTCCTGTATGGTTCTTCGAATCGCCTCCACCTCGGCGGGGGTGCGTTCCTCCAGATATGAAAACATGTATCAATTCTCCGTTTCGTCTATACTAAAACCGGTGTAGGAAAAGCCGTCCTTCTGATGGATTTCCTCCTGCAGCAAAATCCGGTCTTCCTCCTGTCTGCTCTGGGTCGCCTCCTGCCAGATAAACAGAAGCTTTTCCAGATCCTCTGCCGACTGCACCGTATCCTCCAAAACCTGAAAAACTCCGTTCTTCGTA
>UMCF01020781.1_pt1 | contig 22500 bp, 23 predicted proteins | sample 1964131 | NCBI WGS metagenome assembly UMCF01 (sample SAMEA4835958, study PRJEB28245) | human gut metagenome | biome: gut microbiome; material: fecal sample | place: Denmark | collected 2008
CATCGGCGGGCAGCGGATCAAGCCGGTCGGTGGGGTACAGAACGCGCACCTCGAACATACCCTGTACGCCCTCCGGCAGCGTGAGCCGCAGCTCCATGACCTCCGCATCGCTGTACGGCTCGGTATCGGTCTGGCAGTCCCGCTGCGCCCAGTAGTCCCGCAGCCACGCGCACACCGGTGCGAACCGCTCCTGCGGCACTTGCAGGGACACAACACTTTCGCCGATCAGCGACCGACTTCGCAGGTTATGACCGTCCGCCGCCATCGGTGTGCCGCATTCGGGGCAGGAAAGGTCGGGCAAGTCCCAGCCGTCATCCGCGTGAGCATCGAAGCTCAGGTGGTGACAGCTGGGGCAGTGGTAGTGGGGCGGCAGCGGGTTCACCGGCGTCGCGCCCAGCAGGTGCGCCAGCAGCGAGTCGTTGGTGCCGCCCAGCACCAGCACACTGTCCTCTCCGAACGCCCGCCGCAGCGCCGCCGTGCAGTACCACATGGGCAGCAGCGGCCCGCCCCGCGTCAGCCGCTGCTCCTCCAGCAGCCGCCCGTAGACGGGGAGCGCCCCCGTGCCGTAATGCTCCTCCGTCAGCCGTAGCAGAAAATCCTTCGTCATTGTGCACCCTCCTTGTCCGTTGTGGTAAAAACCAGTATAGCACATTGCATGGACAGGGAGTGTCTCTCTGACAAATCAATTTTGAAATGCGCTTACCATTTCTTTCAGCTTCTTCTCCACGTCCACCACATAGTCCAGACAGGAAAGAGCGTTCTGCTGGGAAACAAGCTCCTTGTGGACGCTGGGATTTCTGTATTGATTCTTGACCGTGTTCACATAGTCCACATACTTCCATAGGACATTTCGTATCTGCTGATCGTCCATCAGATCAGCGCCGACACCCGGTGAAAACAGCCGTTCCCGTGCATAAGAGGTCAGAACAGCCATATAGCGCTTGTACGGCTCAAACTCACCTTTCTCGCGATCATACCTCGGCTTCAAAATGTGCTGCACACTACCCAGCGTGAAGCCGCCGCGTTGTTTGCTTTGCTTCTCGGCCTCCCGCGTGAGGCTAAGCGCCTCTACAAACTGAGCGTCACGCCGTTTTTCGGGTGTCTGTTCAAAAATGTACTGCCGAAAGCGCTTATAAAAGTATTTTTCACATTCGACCTCCATGGCTTTGGAGGCCAGCGTACATACGCCAGAAAAGTCGATGTCGTTTCCGCATTCCTTCTGTGCCAACAGCTGATACGACATCTTCGCAGAGAACAGCTCCCGCTGTGTTCTGGGGTCGAGCCTGTCCCAGATTGGATCAAAGAGCTGCTTCAACTCGCCGCGTATGGCTCCGGCCTCCGGCAGTCTTTCGCTTCCATACTGCTTTTCCAGCACCTTGGCGCTGATGCTGCTTGTTAGAGCGTAGAGCCGCTCGGCAAGCGGGGAGTCCTCATCCCCCCCCGGCAGGCTGTCCAGTATACCGCTGGCCAGCTCACGGCAGGGCTGCAGCTGTGCCGACAGCTCGGCGATCTGGTTGGAGAGGTCGGTTTGTTTGTCAGCTATTGCGTCCATTTTGTCCACCAACTCTTTATGGTTGGCGGCCATTTGGGTGAGGATATCTCTATTACTATCCGACTATCCTGCCTGCGGGTGCGGCCTGTCGCATAGTTGTAGGCATCAACAAATGCCGCACGGCGCTCCGGGGATGACGGCAGATGATCTGTGCCGTGAGCATTGATCTCTTTCACAACGCTTTCGTAGGCTTCGCAAAGCTTGGGATTTTGCTGACGATTCTTGCCGGCCTGGAATACCTGAAACGTGGCGGCGGCAGCCATACCGATGGGGCCTCCGAAAGCAAAGCCCATAAGCAGGGATTTTGTCATGTCCGCAGGGCCTGCGCCGGCCACACTTATCCCCGTGCCCTTTGTCAGACCCGCAGTGCCGACGCTCGCCATTCCTGAGGCGCCGACCTGCGCCATTCTTGCGGTATCGACCTTTGCCGCGTTTTTGGCAAACGCCGCGAAAGCGTCCGGGTCGTCCGGATGCGCCTCATAGTATGCCTTCAGCTCCTCCGCTCTTTGCAGCTGTGCCCGAAGCTGCACCTCCAGCTCTTTCAGCTGCTCTGCGCTCAGCTTTTTTTCTTTCTCCGCCATTGTCCCGAAACCACCTTTCTCCCGTGCTGGCCTGTATGGCTCTCTGAAGAAAGTATACCGTAGGGCGGCGGGATAGTCAATGACGGCGCGGTACGACGTTATTCCGAAGAAGAAGTAAGCCCGGCGTTTGCCGGGCTTACTTCTTCTTCCGCGCCGCGATGCGGCCCTCGCCGCCGACGGAGCGGTTCAGCGGCGGGTCGTGCTGGGCGATCTTCGCCTGCTCGTGCTGCCGCCGCGTCCGGGAGGAGGAGCGCCCGTCGGCGGTCTTCCACTCCAGCGTGCCGCCCCGCGTCTCCTCCTGCGCCAGCTTGCCGCGGCGCAGATGCTCCCCCATCCGGCGGTGCAGGTCGTTTGTCTCGCCCACATAGGCGATGCTTCCCGCCGCGTCGCGGATGCGGTACTCCCCCGGCGCCGACGGCGGCGGACTGCCCTTGCCGGTGAAGGGGTCGTACTTGCTGGGGCGTCCCGGCTTGTAGATGGCCATACTCACCGCCCTCCCTTCTTCCGCCCGCAGCGGAACACGGCGTTGTCGGCGCGGGCCTGCTCCGCTTTGGCGGCGTTCTTGGCCGCCTCCTCGTAGCAGAAGCGCGCCTGCGCGTAGTGGTGGCCGCCCTCGCCGTTCTTGGCCTGCGCCCAGTGGGTGTTGCCGTCCCGGCGGAAGCGCTCCGCCCGCGCGGTATACATCTCCTCCGGGTTCTTGTAGAAGCCCATGTAAATCCCTCTCTTTCCGGCCTTGATGGCCTGTCCAAGTTGTTGGTTTCGTTCATAATTGGCCGCAGGCGTGTACCTGCGGCAGGGGCGTCAGTCCGCGCGGCTCTGGCTGGCGAACTCCTTCGCCAGCAGCCAGCCCACGCTCTCCGTCAGCGCCGCTGCGGTGGAGGCGTTGATGGCGTTGCCAAAGCCGGGGATCCACCCCAGCAGCAGCTGCGAGGCGGCGCGACCCACCGTGGAGGCGGCGAAGGACGCCAGCGCGGCAGCGGCGGCGCTCTGTGTCAGCTGGATGCCGAACACCGCGCCCAGCGAGACCGTCATGGCCAGCTGGATGGGGGTGATGACGGCGTTGTCGCTGCCGGGCAGCTGTGCCAGCCCCGCACCGGCGGCGGCCGCGGAGGCGGACGCGGTGTGGATGATGGCGTGGCACTTGCTGCGCTGGTCGGCAGTCATGGCGGCGGTGTTGCTGTTGTAGCTCATGTGTTTCCTCTCTTTCCGGCCTTGATGGCCTGTCCAGGTTGTTTGTTCCTTTTTCTGTGTTCCCGGCTCTCGGCTCCGTGCCTCTCTCCCGGGGACAAGAATCATTATAGCACGAGAAATGGAATTTTCTATAGCATATTACATGGCATATAAAGTTACACATACTTGACTTATATGCCCAATACATGTAAAATGAAGTTACATACTATGGAACAAAAACGGCAGAAACGGAGGATATTGCGGTATGGGGACTGAAAATTCTTCAAACGAATACCAGGAGGCGCGGCAGCACCTGTCCCTCAGCGACGCCGCGTGGGCGGTGCTGCAGGATGACCGGCGGGACTTCGGCGGCGGGCGGTCGTGGGCGGGCATCCTCAACTACGTCTTTGCCATGTACCGGGACAAGGCGGACGCCTCCGTTTCCGTTGCCGTGTCCCGCCGCCGGGAGCAGCTGGAGGAGCAGCTGGGCGGCGTAGTGTCCCCGGCGGCCCGGGACGCGGTGCTGGACAGGCTGATGGAGGCCTATGCCGGGGAACTTGCCGAAAAAGCGATGAGCGACGGTGCCGTCGCCCAGCAGAAGGAGGTCTTCAAGTTCCGTCTGGACAGGGACAACTACGCCTTCCGCGAGCAGTGGCTGGACAGTCCCGACGCCGCGCGGTATTACGGCAACCGCTTCAGCCGCTACCTCCGGGCGGTGCTGGAGGAGTACGCGGCCAAGACGGTGTACCAGCGGGAGGCGATCTACTTTGACCCGCAGATGCGCCTGATCCAGGCCGCCGCGGCCAACGGCGAGCTGCTCCGTATCCGGCTGAAAAAAGGCAGCAGCTTTGAGGTGCGGCCCTACGGCGTCCTCGGCGACCGGCAGGAGACGTACCACTATCTGGTGGGGCTTTCGCGTCCCGACGGCACCCGCGAGCCGGAAAAGCCGTACAACTTCCGGCTGTCCAATATCGTAAAGCTTGAGGTTTCCTTCCAGCGCAGCGGACGTCTGACAAAAGAGGAGCGTGATAAAATCGAAGATCGTATCCGTGCTGTGGGCGTGCAGTTTCTTGTGCAGCAGCAAGAGACGATTTGTATTCGTCTGACAGAGGACGGGCGGCAGAATTATGGGCGTCAGCTGCATCTACGCCCCGCAGCGAGGGAAAGGGCAGAGGTGGACGACGGCCTGTACCGCTGGGAGTATACCTTCTACTGCACGGAGTTTCAGGCGAAAGCGTACTTCCTGAAGTTCTGCGGCGACGCGAAGGTCGTCGCGCCCCAGAGCCTGCGGGACACCCTTGCGCAGGAGTACCGGAGCGGCCTGCGGGCCTGCGGCGAGGAGCCGTGACCGCCGGGCGTATATCAGCTACCCGCCCCCAATGCCCCGGGAGCTTTCAAATTGGTTCTGTCCGTTCCGCAAGACCAGCCACATCTACAAGCTGTATCTGCACTACGACAGCAGCTCCAGGCTCCGGTATGAAGCACCCAAGAAAAAAAGCGGTGTTCCCGATGCCTTGTCGGGAACACCGCTCTGCATGGCGGCTTTTTACTTCTCAGCACATTTCCTCGCTGTGGGGCAGAGCATTTTTTAGCTTGAGGCGATTACCCGCCTCAAGCTATTTTACAATCCGGTGGGATCATAGACACCAAAGCCCTCGCCCAGGATCTCATGTGTATCACATACAATGATAAATGCGTTCGGATCAATTTGCTGCACCAGCTTTTTTACCGGGATAATGTAATTTCGGCTGAATGCACACATGACCACCTCGGTGGATCTACGATAATACGCGCCGGCGCCTTCCAGCAATGTCACGCCAAGATCCAACTCCAGTAACCGATGGGTGATCTCCTCGTGGTGTGGACTTATGATATAGGCCAGCTTGGCCGACTTGCCGCCATAAACGACCTTGTCCATCATCGCGGTGCAGATATATAGCGCAGCGATGCTGTAGAGCGCTTGTGTCAGCTGACGGAATGTAAGGGAATAGGTGACGATCACCACAAGGTCGATGATCAGGCACAATTTTCCGATGGGGAGCTGCTGTACCTTTATCTTCAATAGCCGCGCAGCAAGCTCCGTGCCGCCTGTGGTAGCTCCCTGACGGAGCATGAGGCCAAATGCCGCACCGCACAAAATACCACCGTAGACGACAGCCAGCACCGGATCCAAAGGCCGAAATTGATACAGGGAGTTTATTCCGTCAATCATCAGTGAGCTGACGGTCATTGCATATAGTGAACCGATCAACACCTGTTTGCCGAGAAGCTTCAGTCCTAAGACAAAAAAGGGGATGTTCATGACAAGTGTCAGCGTACCAACGGGCAGAGCGGGAAAGAAAACATTGAGCACCTGAGCAACTCCGGTCAACCCGCCAATAGAGAGATGCACCGGCAGACAGCACCAGCAGAAGCCTAAAGCATACAGGGCGCAGCCTATTGTGATGAGTGCGTATTGCTTGAGTGTATCTGTTATTTTCACAGTGTTTACTCCTCTATGATTTTATACAAATAATTATAATATTATAAAATAGAGCGGTCAAGTATTTTGAAAAAATTCGCAAAGGGTCTTTTCAACAGTCCGATCTTGTGCTATGCTTGTTTTATAATATAATTGCAATATTTTATAAATTAGGAGGCGGAATATGAATAAGACCCTGCTACGCAGTTATGCACGTCTTATCGCGGAAGTAGGCGGCAATGTTCAAAAGGGACAGGAAGTATTCATTACAGCGCAGTTGGATCAGCCGGAGTTTGTCAAGATGCTGGCAGAGGAATGCTACAAGTGCGGCGCGGGACGGGTGGTCGTGGAATGGAATTACCAGCCGCTTCTGAAGGTGGACTACCGCTACCGCACAACGGCGGATCTGAGCGCAGTACGTGACTACGAGGAGGCTCGCTGGAAACACTGCGCTCAGGTGCTCCCGTGCCGGATAGGGTTGATTTCTGAGGATCCCAGCGGTCTTAACGGTATTGATGCGGGGAAATACAGCACCTCACAGCAAGCGGTCTGGCCGATTTATAAGCCTTACCGGGATGCGATGGAGCACAAGTGTCAGTGGTGCTTTGCCTGTGTGCCGGGGCCGGCGTGGGCCAAGCGGTTGTTTCCGCAGCTGCGGGTCGGTCGGGCAATGGAGAGACTGTGGGAACTGATTCTTACCGTTTGCCGCGTGGACGGCGATCCTGTTGCTGCATGGACGGCGCATAATGCGGAGCTGCAGGGCCGCTGTGACTACATCAACCGTCTGCCGCTGAAGGAGCTTCACTTCAGCAGCGGCAATGGCACAGATTTCCGTATCGGTATGATGCCGGAAGCGCGTTTTAAGGGTGTCCGGGAGACAACAAGGGGCGGGACGACCTTCACGCCGAATCTGCCGACGGAGGAGTGCCTGATCACACCGAAGAAAGGCGCGGCGGAGGGCATCGTCTATGGAACAAAGCCCCTATGCTTCCATGGGCAGTCTGCGGAGAATTTCTGGATCCGCTTCCATGAGGGCAAGGCTGTGGAGTGGGGCGCTGAGACAAATCCGGAGCTGCTGGATCAGCTGATTGGCATGGATGAAGGCAGTGCTTATCTGGGCGAATGTGCACTGGTACCGTGGGACAGCCCCATTAACCGCAGCGGTGTTTTGTTCTATAATACGTTGATTGACGAGAATGCCGCTTGCCATCTGGCGCTTGGAAAGGGATATATCAATACGATTCGGGGGTATCATGACCGCACACTGGAAGAATGCTATGCACTGGGAGTCAACGATTCACAGGTTCATGCCGACTTCATGATCGGCGCGCCGGACACGGCGGTGGATGCTGTCTGTACCGACGGGCGGAGCGTACCGATCTTCCGTGACGGCACATGGGCGTTCTGAGCCGCAGTCTCAGCAGATATAAAAGACGACGGCGTTCCGCGCTTAAGCGGAACGCCGTCGTTTGTTTACAAAATGATCTGTAATTCTTTTGGATAATGCGTCAGAACCTCGCAGCCATCGGCGGTGACAAGCACCAGATCCTCAATGCGGACTCCCGTGTCGCCGGGCAGATAAATGCCAGGCTCTATGGAGAATACCATCCCTTCCTGCGCAACCGCATCGCAGGCGGTGCTGACATCCGGCGGCTCATGCACCATCAAGCCAATACCGTGGCCGGTGCGTGTGATAAAGGCGGCGCCATACCCCGCATCGACAATCACCTGACGCACTGCGGCGTCTATCTGGCTCATCCGGACGCCGGGACGGACAAAATCGATACCGGCCTGCTGGGCGCGGCGGACGACCTCATAGATCTGACGGTGCTGTTCGCTGACTTGACGGTAAAACACAGTACGTGTCATGTCACACCAATAGTCGTTGATCGGGCAGACCAAATCGATCAGCACTGAGTCACCTGGACGAGGGAGCGTGTCGTCAGACATATGGTGGGGCTGCGCCGCATTTGCGCCGTAACAGACGACCTGATACTGTCCCACCTGCTTGCCGCCATGTGCCAAGAAGAAGGCGTCTATCTGCTTTGCCAGTTCCGCCTCAGTGACAGCGGCATCGACGTGAGAAAGACCATAGGCAATGGCAAGGTCATTGATACGGCCGGCGTCACGCAGCAATTCCTGCTCTTTTGCGTCCTTGCGCATACGGGCATCATCTACCGGGGCGGAGCCAAGTACAGGGATGATGTCTTCGCGCTTTTCCAGAATGGAAATGGTGTGGCGGGACGGCCAGCTTTTATCAAAGCCCACCTTGCCGGAATGTAACTCTGCGGCGATCATGCCGTATACGTCCTCGCCGTCGCGGTAAGTATGCCAGATGACGCCGGGAACCGGCGGTATGCAGAACAGCTCGTTCATAAAGGCGTGTACCTGCTCATCCTCGCGGATCAGCAGCACGCCGCAGCGCTCCTGTGCCTTAACGCGGCGTCCGATCAGATAAAAGATGCTGTCATCATCCGACACCAGTATCTGAGACAGCCCGCAGCGCCGCATATTGGCGGCCACGGTTCTCAGGCGCCCGTAATTCAGCATATGAAACCTCCCCGGACATACTTACTCCTGCTGCTGATAAAGACTGTATGCCTTCATAGCATAGGCCATATCGGTCTGCAGGTGTCGGCGCATCCTGTTGGCGGCAGCGGTATACTTTCCGTCACACACCAGCTTGTAAATAACGTTATGCCCTTCATTGATCTTGCTTATGTTTTCCTCTTTGTAGTACATGCATGACAGCAGCTCAAGTCTGGCGCGCAGACGAGCAGCGGCCTGATCCAAATAGTAGTTCTGCGCATGACGGTAGAAGATGACATGAAAGCGCTCTGAAAATTCCTTCCACTTGGATATATCGCCCTCCGCCAGGGCGGCATTGCCGTTTTCAATGATCTCCTGCAGATCAAGTACCAGTGGCATCTGATTCAGGGACGCGCTGCAGAACTGTATTGCCAGAGCATCCATCTCCGAGGCGAATTGATACAGCTCCTGAATATCCCGTTCCTCGAATTCAATCACGGTGACGCCGCAGTTGGAGTAGTACGTTACAAGACCGTTCTCCGCCAGACGCATTAATGCCTCGCGGATCGGCGTATGGCTGACATGGAAGCGCTCCTTGAGCATATTCAATGTCAGCTTTTGCCCGCAGCGCAGCTGCTGTCTCGTAATGTCGTGATACAATTCATCGTAAATCTGTTCCGAAAGCGTTTTTCCAGCCATAAGCGGTTTTCCTTTCATATTTTTTGATATCACTATATCAGAACCCCACTGTAATGGCAACAAGTGTGTAACATCTTTTGAAATTTTATATATTTCGAAAGAAAAAACCAAAGGCGGGCGGCGCTGAATCGTGCCGCCCGCCTCGGATGTTTGTGCCATTACCAGTGGAAATAGTATACGAAGTAGTTGCCCTCCAGCGGGAGGTCGTGAATGACCAGCTTGTCGTTGTGGGCGTAAAGCATGATGGGGTTATAAAGGACAGCGTATACCGCCTCGTCCTGCACCAGCGAGAAGATCTTGTCATAAATACCGGCACGTTCGGTGGCGTCCACGGCAGCGACAGCGTCCTGGAACCACTGCTCCACCTGGTCATTATACCAGCGGGCGTTGTTTGCCATACCGATATAGTCCTTGCAGATGGCCATGGCCACGTTCTGCGTATCGCCTTCCAGCGCCATCTGCAGGCAGGTAACGGTGAAATCACCCTGACGCAGCTTATTCAGGTATGCGTTAAACTCCAGCACCTCCAGCTGACAGGTAAGGCCAACAGCCTTCAGCTGCTCCTGAACGGCTTGTGCCAGCAGCTTATACTGATCGGCCACAACAAGGGTACCCATATCATAGCCGTTGGCGTAACCGCACTCAGCCAGCAGGGACTTTGCCTTCTCTGCATCGTAGGTGTACTGCTTCTGCGTATCGCTGTAACCGAAGCGGCTCTTAGACAGCAGATTGGAATTTTCCTCGGCAGCACCGTCCATCACGGTGGCGATCAGAGACTGACGATCCAAAGCATAATTGACCGCCTGACGGAATTTGGCGTTGTTATAGGGCTCCTTTTCGGTGTTCATGGCGACGAAGGCAAAGGTAGTCTGCTCTGCGGTGGTGACAGTGACGCCGTCGGCGCTTTCAAGGGTAGAGCGGACAGGCGCCTCGATCTCGGCAAAATCAATACCGCCGGACTGCAGGCCGATAGACATGGAGGACATGTCAGAGATGATCTTGAAGGTCACATTCTTGATGGCGGCGGCGCCCATGTAGTAATTCTCATAGGCCTGCAGCACGACCTTGTCGCCTTCATTGTGGCTGACGAACTGATAGGGGCCGCAGCCGATAGGCTGCTGGGCAAAAGCTTCCTCACCGGCAGACTCATAGTAATCCTTGGAACCGATATGTACCAGCGTCAGGTTGTTCAGGAAGGGCGCGAAGGGAGAAGATGTGTAGATATTGATGGTGTGATCATCTACCACCTCGCAGTGGTCATAGCCTGCCACATCGCCGGACTGTGCCTCGGAAGCGGCGTACAGATCCAGACTGAACGCCACATCCTTGGCGGTCAGCGGCGTGCCGTTGTGGAAGGTAATGCCCTCACGCAGATGGAAGGTATAGCAGCAGGCGTCATCGCTGATCTCCCAGCTTTCAGCGATGACACCGTCCAGCTTGCTCTCATCTTGGAAGTTGTAGCGAACCAGGGTGTCATAGATCTGGGAATCAATGCGGTGTTCAACGCTGGTTGTCCAGTTGGCGGGGTGCAGCGTTTGGTAATCAGCATCGATGGCGATGGTCAGGCTGGTGCCGTCGCCGTCAGAGGCGTTGCCGCCGTTGCCGCCGCCGCAGGCGACCAGGCTCAGTGCCATGGCCATGGCTAACACCAGTGCAAGAAACTTTTTCATGGGGTGTCTCCTTTTCATTTTTTTATTTTGACGCCATTCCGGCGTGGAGATACGGAAAAGATCACTCAAAATTTGAATACACGGTGGGTATACTTGTCCAGCAGGTCGATACCGGCGGTCACGTCGTCCTTGGCGATGACGGAGCACTTGCTGTGGGGATAGCGATCCACCACGGCGATACCGGCCACGCGGACGCCGTCGCCGGACTGGTTCATAGAGCTGGCGTCGGTGCCGCCGCGATCCATCACGCCCCGCTGATAGCGGATGCCGTTCTCCTCACAGCAGGCCAGCATCTCGTTGACCAGCTCCTCGTCCAGCATGGCGCTGGGGTCGCCCAGTGTCACACTGATGCCCTCGCCCACGGCGTTGCAGCCCTCAAGATCACAGGGATAGGCGTGGTCGGGGGTCACGTCCACGCTGATGCCGATGTCGGGACGGATCTGATGGGCAGCGGTAACGGCGCCGCGGCAGCCTACCTCCTCCTGTACGGAAAATACATAGTATACGTCGTTGGGGCAGTCGCCCTTGTTCCGCTTCACAGCCTCCAGCAGCATGAAGCAGCCCACCCGGTCATCGAAGGTCTTGGCGCTGATGCGGCCGTTCTGCAGCTCGTACCAGGGGCCCACAAAACCCGCGTAATCGCCTACCTTGACGTACTTTTCGGTGTCCTCCTTGCTGGTGCAGCCGATGTCGATGTACAGCTTGCCGCTGTCGTTCTTGGCGTCCTCGATCTTGCCGTCGCAGCCCACCACGCCGATGACGCCGTTCTGGAACACCACCTGATCGTTGTACAGGGCGGAGGTCCAGACCCAGCCCACGCTGCACACCTTGATGCGGCCGTCTGATTCGATCTTCTTCACCTGCAGGCCGATCTCGTCCATGTGGGCGGAGAGCATGATCTTCTTGCTGTCGGGGCTGCCCTTGCCGTGCTTGACGGCAATGATGTTGCCGATGTTGTCCACATAGGCGCTGTCCACATGGCCCTCCAACTCACGCAGCACGATGGATCGCACGGCTTTTTCGCGGCCCGCCACGCCCCACGCCTGAGTCAGCTCCTTCAGCAGTTCAAAGTTTGCCATATGCTTTAGTTCTCCTTTCTGTTTTTCAGCAGACTGGCCTTCTCCACCCAGCGGGTCTGGTTCATCAGCGGATGGTGCAGGCTGATAGCGCCGGTGGGGCACTCCATCACGCAGCAGCCGCAGTACCAGCACTCATCGGGATAGGATACCACGGGATGGCTGCCCTTTTCGCCGGGGGTCATCACGTCGATCATGCACGCCTCCATGCAGCGGTTGCAGCCGATGCACTTCTCTGCGTCGAACCGCAGCGGCGTGGCAGGCGGCGTCTGACGGAAGCCGAATTCCTTGATCTCTTTCATGCCTGCGCCTCCTTTGCCTTTTCTGCCATATAGTCCTGATTGTGCTTCTCGTAATTTTCCCTGATATCACCGGCGTAGTCAAGAGGTACCTCGCGGGCTACCACCCTCTCGCCGTCGTTGCGGATGCAGATGAAGGGAGCCATGGCCCTGCCGTCGTCGTCGGTGCGGTAGAACTCCAGCTTGGGGCAGGTCTGGTGCCGGGCCAGACAGGCCTGCAGAATGATCTGAGCCACCGTCAGGATGTCGAATACCTCCAGCAGACGCATCAGCTCGTGGGGGTTGGCGGCGTAGGTGCGGGGCACGATCTCCTTTTCATAGCGGCTCAGCAGATCTACGCCGGACAGCAGCAGCTCGTCGCGCTTCTGCTCGCCGCAGTAGTTCTGCATGGCCTTGGCGATGGCCTCGTTCAGCTCCTTCCAGCTGACGCCGTTGACAGGGTCGCCGCCCAGCGGCGCGTAAACGCGCTCCATCTCGTTCGCCACCTGCGTCTCGCAGGGAGCGATGAAGCCCTCCTGCTTCGCGGCGTAGGCCGCGGCCTTGCGTCCGGCGTAAGCGCCGGTGGAGGCGGCATGGCCGAAGCAGTTGGAGGAGAACAGGGAGTCGCCAGCCACGAACAGGCCGGGGATGTTGGTCATCAGATCCCAGTCGTTCATGAAGCCGCCGGGCATACCGAACAGCTGGCGCTCCTGAGGCAGGAATTCAGCGCTGGTCCAGCCCACGCCGTAGCACTGCAGGACGTCCCTGGTGGGATCGAAGCCCGCCTCGGTGAAATTCTTGTACACGGGCACGTTGGTCTTCCCCTCCTGACCCACCATCATGCCCCAGATGACCTTCCGCTCCAGCTCCGGCATATTGGACAGGTCGGCGTAGAAGGGCAGCTTATAGCCCATCTCCTTCAGCTTGTCATAGGGCAGTGTCTCCGGCCCATCGTAGGCGTACTTGGCCTGCTCGATGTTGCCGCCCTTCAGGAAGTAGTGCTGCCCCTTGGCGGGCTGGAACCGCTGCTCTACGTTGGTAAGAATGTTGCCGTCACGGTCGGCGTAGGGGATCTCCTTGCCCTCAGCGTCGATAAGGGAGGCGGGATACCAGGTGTTGTGGTTATTGCCTGCGGAATAGGGCGGGAAGGAGCGTCCGGCGGAGGAGAACTCGGCCCGGACGGATTTTTCCATCATGTTGAACTCCGCGCCGGCGCGCCAGCCCATGGCGTGGCCGTCGCCGATGGTGCACATGGGGCGGAACTCGCACAGGCCGGGATAGGCGGCGGAGAACAGCCACACACGGGCGGGACGGCTCATGGTGATGATGGCTGCCTTGCTGGAGAACACATAGAACTCGCCGGTGCGGGTGTGAACGCCAGTGGCGCCTACACACTTGGCCCCGTTCTTGCCGCCCTCAGTCAGCAGGGAGGTGACCATGACGCGATCCACGATCTTCACGCCCAGACGGCGGCATTCCTTCTCCATAGCGGGCTTGAAGGTAGTGCCCCAGATGCGGATGGTGAACCTGTTCTTATAGTCATAGGCGAACATCAGCTTGGTCTTTTCATCCCGGAAGGCCGCGCCCTTGAACTCGTCCTCGGTGTCCCGGATCTTGCCGCCCATCTTCTCGATGTCCTGCAGGTGATCCCAGCCCTCGCGGCACTCTATATAATGAGAGATACCGTTGTTGTAGCCGTCGTTGTCGTCCAGCATGGCCTGCACCAGATCCTCCGGAGAAACACCGGAGCAGGGGTTGGTGGCGGCGCTCTCCCAGTGGTCGCAGCCGCTGCCGCCCGCGCCGGAACGCTTGGTCGCGCCCTTTTCCACCAGAATCACGCTCTGGCCGCGCTTGGCGGCGTTGATGGCGGCCATGCAGCCGGCGATGCCGCCGCCCAGCACGATCACATCCGCCTCCATGCGGTTGACTTGGCTCACCTTGGCAGGATAGGGCCATTTCATTTCGCTCATGCTTTCGCTCCTCCATTCATTCATTCGTGATAAGACGGCTGCCGCGGGAAGTACTGCCTTCAGAGAAGCCGCCTCGGATAACGATGATTTTACTATACGAGCATATGTTATCAAATGTTTATAGATTTTGCAATATCTTTTTGAAAAATTTTATAAAATAATTGACAAACTTTACAAGATAGGTTATGCTTGTGAAATACAAACGAAGGGCAGCCGCGGCGCTGATGCCTCCGCGCCGTGAAACTGGTCCCTCGACAGATCCGCAAGGAGGAAGAATTATGTACAAATACGTTATCAAACGCATACTCCTAACGATTCCTGTCCTACTGGGAGCGGTGTTTCTGGTGTTTACCATTATGTACCTGACTCCCGGAGATCCCGGCACACTGATCCTTGGCATTACCGCTAAGCCGGAAGACATCGCCGCGCTGAACCATAAGCTTGGCGCAGACCTCCCGTTCTTTGAACAGTTCTTCAACTATCTGAAAGGAATTATCCTCCACTTTGACTTCGGAACATCCTACCGCAGCGGAAAGCCGGTGTTTGATTCCATCCTTTCGCGCTTTCCCACCACGTTCCAGCTGGCATTATGGTCCATGCTCCTCAGCTCTGTATTAGGCATCATGCTGGGCATTGTCTCCGCTGTGAAGCAATACTCCGTGCTGGATAACGCGCTGACTACACTGGCCATGCTCCTTTCCGCCATGCCGGGCTTCTGGCTGGGTCTGATGCTGATGGTGCTTTTTGCGCTGAAGCTTGGTTGGCTTCCGTTTGGCGGCGTGGACACTTGGCAGGGCTATATTCTTCCTGTAATCACACTGTCGTTGGGAGCGGCAGCCAGCGAGATGCGTCTGACACGTTCTACCATGCTGGAGACAATACGGCAGGATTATATTCGTACCGCCCGCAGCAAGGGTGTGCCGGAGAAAACGGTGATCTGGAAGCATGCGCTGCGCAACGCGCTGCTGCCTGTTGTCACATCCATGGGTATGAATTTTGGCGGCAGCTTGGGCGGCGCGGTCATCATCGAGACGGTGTTTGGTATGCCGGGCGTCGGCATGCTGATCGTTGAGTCCATCCGGCAGAAGGACACGCCCGTTGTTATGGCGGCCACCATGTTCTTGGCGGTGCTGTTCTGCTTTGTCATGCTGGGCGTAGACATTCTTTATGCCTACATCGATCCCCGTATCAAAGCGAAATACAAAGCCTGACAGGGAGGTGACGGAAAATGAAAGAGAAGAGAAACCGCAAGAGCAAGAAAACCAATCAGATGAAGGAAATATGGCGCCGTTTCCGCAAGAGCAAGACGGCCATGCTCGGCCTGTGCCTTTTGATTTTTGTCCTGAGCATCGCCATTTTCGCCGATGTGATTACCCCCTATGAAAACGCCATTTCGCAGAGCGCCGACCGTCTGGACAGCCCCAGTGCCGCACATATATTCGGCACAGACGAGTTGGGACGCGACCTGTTTGCCCGCATTGTCCATGGTTCCCGCTATTCGCTGCTGATCGGTGTTTCCACCAGTGTACTGGCGCTGGTCATCGGCGGCTTGCTGGGTGCTATCGCGGCCTATTACGGCGGCTGGGTAGATAACATCATCATGCGCTTGACGGACGTGGTGATGACCGTACCGCCTATTCTGCTGAGCTTGGCTGTGGTGGCCGCGCTGGGCGGAAGCCTTCGAAATCTGCTGATTGCCATCACCATCTCCTGCGTACCCAGCATGCTGCGTCTGGTTCGTTCGGTGGTGCTGGGCGTCGTAGATGAGGACTACATAGAGGCCGCCAGATCCTACGGTGCCAGCGACATGCGCATCATCCTCAAATATGTCATTCCCAATGCGCTGGGGCCCATTATTGTGACGACCACCATGAATGTCGCCAACATGATCCTCTCTGCTGCGGGACTTTCCTTCCTGTCTCTGGGCGTTCAGCCGCCTGCCCCTGAATGGGGTGCGCTGCTGTCCGATGCAAAGACCTATATGTTTACCGCACCGCACCTGCTGTATATTCCCGGCATATTTATCGTAATCGCGGCATTGAGCTTCAACTTGGCCGGCGACGGTTTGCGCGACGCGCTTGACCCGAAGCTGAAGGATTGAGGAGGGACGGAAAATGAGTGAAGTATTGCTGAAGATCCGTGACCTGCAGATTGATTATAAAACCGATCTGGAAACGGTTCATGCCGTTAACGGCGTATCCCTGACCTTGAATAAGGGAGAGACCTTGGGACTGGTGGGCGAGACAGGCGCCGGCAAGACAACGACAGCGCTGTCCATCATGGGGCTGCTGCCGGAGCGCACGGCCCGCACGAACCGCGGCTCGATCCGGTTTGACGAACAGGACATTCTGGCGATCCGTGATAAGGACGGCACAGCTGTCTCTGAAGAGGATTACATTGCGTCCCATATGCCGGAGACTTCGGAAGGCGAGACGTTGGAGGCGCCCGCGGTGGAGGTGCCTGCTCCCGCTTATCTCAGCAACAGGCAGCTGCAGGCCATTCGCGGCGAGAAGATCTCCATGATCTTTCAGGATCCCATGACAGCGCTGAACCCCGTGCTGACGGTGGGCGACCAGATCCTTGAGGCGCTTTTGATGCACAACGAGGGGCATACCCGAGCCGAGCTGGAGGCCCGTGTGGAGGAGGTGCTGGAAATGGTTGGCATCATGGCCAGCCGAAAAAAGGACTATCCCCATCAGTTCTCCGGCGGCATGAAGCAGCGTGTGGTCATCGCTATGGCTCTGGCCTGCGACCCTATGCTGCTGATTGCCGACGAGCCGACTACCGCGCTGGACGTGACGATCCAGGCGCAAGTGCTGGCAATGATGATGGAGCTGAAGAAAAAGCTGAATACCGCTATGATCATGATTACGCATGATCTGGGTATCGTGGCACAGACCTGCGACCTGGTGGCTGTTATGTACGCGGGCGAGATCATAGAGTACGGCACGGTGGAGCAGGTATTTACCGGCGATAAGCATCATCCCTACACGGTAGGTCTGTTCAACTCCATTCCCAATCTGGAATTGGATGAGCGGCGCCTGCACCCCATCGACGGTATGATGCCCGATCCAACGAATTTGCCTGAGGGCTGCGCGTTTTCGCCTCGCTGTCCTCACGCAACGGAGCGCTGCCGCCAGTGTCACCCGGAGCAGTATGACGTAAATGGACTGCGTATAAGATGCTTCCTGTACAACGGAGAGGAGGGACAAGCATGAGCCAGCCCCTGATCGAATTGAAGGAACTGACAAAATACTTTGATATCAGCAAAACCGCCAAGCTGCATGCTGTGGACGGTATTACACTGAACATCAATAAGGGCGAAACGTTAGGCGTGGTGGGCGAATCCGGCTGCGGAAAGTCCACCTTGGGACGCACAGTGCTGCGGCTTCACGAACCGACCTCCGGCACGATCCTCTTTGACGGAGAAGACATCAGCCATTGCCGTGCCCACAAGCTGGCCAAGGTGCGCCGCGATATGCAGATGATCTTTCAGGATCCCTATTCCAGCCTGAACCCCCGTATGAGTGTGCAGGAGTTGATCGCCGAGCCGCTTCTGGTAGCGGGTCAGCACAAAAATAAGGCAGACCTTTATGAAGAGGTGGCACGGCTGATGGACACAGTGGGACTGGCCTCCCGCCTGTCCGGAGCATATCCCCATGAGCTGGACGGCGGACGCCGTCAGCGCATCGGCGTAGCGCGTGCGTTGGCGCTGAATCCCCGCTTCATCGTCTGCGATGAGCCGGTGTCGGCGCTGGACGTGTCCATTCAGGCGCAGATCCTTAACCTGTTGATGGATCTTCAGGAAGAACGCGGCCTGACCTATATGTTCATTACCCATGATCTATCTGTAGTACGGCATATCTCCAATCAAATCGCAGTGATGTATCTGGGGAAATGCGTGGAGTACTGTGACAGCAAGGGCCTGTTCAAACGCCCGCTGCACCCATATACCAGAGCGCTGCTGTCCGCTATACCTGTGCCTGACATTACGATGCGCGGAAGAGAGCCGCAGCTGATACGCGGCGAGGTCACCAACCCGATCAACCCCAAGCCGGGATGCCGATTCGCGCAGCGCTGCCCCTACGCCACAGAAGCCTGTACAATGGAAGATATTCCCTTCCGAGAGATAGAGCCCGGACATTGCGTCGCCTGCCTGAGAGCGGAGGAGCTGATGTAATGATAAAGCATTTACAGGAACTTTTATCTATTGAGAGCGTAGCTAACCACGGGGAAAACGGTACCCCTTACGGCGTAGGACCCGCTAAAGCGCTGGAGTATATGCTGACTCTGTGTGGGCAGCTGGGATTCCGCACAAAGAATGCAGAAGGACGCTACGGCTACGCGGAGATTGGAGAGGGCAAAGAGATCATCGGCGTACTGGGGCATCTGGATGTAGTTCCTGCCGGAAGCGGCTGGGACTATCCCCCCTTTGGCGGAACGGTTGACAATGGATGCCTGTATGGCCGTGGCGCGTTAGATGACAAGGGCCCGATGCTCATCAGTGTCTATGCGGCTCGCGATCTGGCACGGGAGTACGCTGAAAAGGGAAAGGCCATGCATAAGCGCATCCGCCTGATTTTCGGTCAGACAGAGGAAAACGGCGATTGGTATGACATGGATGCCTATGTGGCTGAAGAAGAAAAGGTCAGCTATGGCTTTACGCCGGACGGGGATTTTCCCGCCATCTACTGTGAAAAGGGAATCCTGGTGATGGATTGGGTGCTGCCGCGGAACGGCAGCGGCCTTCGCAGCGGCGAGGGCGGCATTGCGCCCAATGTGGTGCCGGACAGCTGCTCCGTGGTAACGGAGGACGGTGCGGCTTATGAGACCACAGGCAAGACAGGGCACGGCGCCGCGCCATGGAACGGCGTAAATGCCATCACGGCTATGATGAAGCTATTAGCGGAGAAGAATATTCCAGTGGCCAAAGCGTATATGGCGTTGATGGGCGAGGATGTGTACGGTGAAGCATTAGGCGTTGCCTGTGCCTCGGCTGCCAGTGGAAGGCTCTCCGTCAATGCGGGCATGCTCCGTGTGGAGAATGACACAGTGCGATTCACCGTGGACATCCGCTATCCTGAGGATCAGGACGCAGATGCATTGGTGGAGACGATTCGCCGGGCTGTGGCGGCTTATGGCTTCGAGATTCCCCCGGTACATCCCATGCGGCCTGTCTACTTGGATAAAAAAGGGACGGTTATGCAGCAGCTCCTGAAAGCATACAGAGATGAGACGGGCGATTTATCGGAGCCGCTGGCCATTGGCGGCGGCACCTACGCGCGCGCCATGGATCATATTATCGCTTTCGGTCCGAATTTTCCGGGAGAGGAAAATCGGGAGCATCAGGGGAATGAGTACATCACGCTGAACAACATGGAGCGCTTACGGCGTATCTATCGCGAAGCGCTTCGCAATCTGCTGGAAATGGCGTAAAAGAACAGGGTGCGCCCTTCAAGGCGCACCCTGTTCTTTTACATGCGGAAAGGAAAAAAGATGCTGGACAAAACCTTACAGGATGCAATCGTGAATAAGGGCCGTAGCTTTTTGCGCGGTGTTGATTTGTCAGATCCTATAGGCGCGGCGTTTGTGTCCGATCAGGAGCTCCGGTTGCCTCAGCCGCCGCTGGTGAAGGCCGCGGCAGCAATGCCGGAGACACATATACGCTTGCCGGAGCCGGAGTCGACGCCGCTGGCGGAAAGTGATCTGACAGAACTGCTGCGCAGCCGCCGCAGCTGCCGCGGCTATGGAGACGCGCCGCTGACGCTTCAGCAGTTGAGCTATTTGCTCTGGGCGGGGCAAGGGATTACCGGAATAAAGGGCAAAGGCTATGCGACCATGCGTACTGTACCCAGTGGAGGAGCCCGTCATCCGTTTGAGACGTACCTCCTGTGCCGCAATGTGGCTGGTCTGGAACCGGGCGCGTACCACTACCTGCCGATGGAGCATGCGCTGGAGTACCTCGGAGCGGTAGAGGCCATGAGCGAGACGATCTCTGCCGCTCTGCTGGAGCAGAAGTGGGCGGCGCGTGCAGGAGCAGTATTTTTCTGGTCTGTAGTGCCATACCGCGCAGAATGGCGGTATGGTATCCGCGCCCACCGCACGATCCTGATGGATGTAGGGCATGTGGGGCAGAATCACTATCTCGCTGCCACGGCTTTAGGCTTGGGAACATGTGCGGTGGCCGCCTTTGATGATCCGCTTTGCAGCCGGCTGTTTGGACTGGATGGCAAGGAGGAATTCATCATCTATGCGGCTCCCGTAGGCAGCAGGCGAGGGGGTGGAGCGCCGCACTTACCCCCTGAAGGCCTACAGACTAATGATGAGCAAAAATGAAAACAGGCTGAACTTCAGGAAGCCGCACAATACTGGTTTTCCGTGGCGGAGCAGGACGGCCACGAATACGCCGGGTACTTCCTTGACCGCATGGAACGGCAGGAGGAAGTGCCGCCGCCCTCCGTCCTGCTGTCAGCCACCCGGCTGCTGCACCACATGAGTAACATCTTCCGGAACAACGCGCCGCGTCCCGCCGTTCCCGCGGGCATCCAGATCGACCGCAAACGCCTACAACGCCTGCGAGAAAAGAAGATGGCAATGGGCCATAAATGGAACGACCGCGAGAATGAGCAGAGCCACGGCATGGGCGGTATGAGCGGCATGTAAGAGGTGCAAAACCCATGCCCCAATGAACGAAGAATAGTAGAGACAAAACTGCTATAGTAAATGCCCATCCATAATATCCTTGAGTGCATCAATAATTTTCCCGTAGTACTTTTTGATTTTTTTATCTTCGGTATATACGGCATCAAAACGCACGAGACGATCTACGATATGTTCTGCGATGATGCTTTTGTAATCTTCTGCATCTTCGTATCTGCGTATTATCAAATTTCCACATGATTCCTCATCAAGAAGACGGGAATAGAGATCATTAACGGCAATCTCACGAACAACAGCGACTTCGTTTTCGCTGACAAACTCCGGACTCCACGATGTCACTCCTCGCATAAAGCCCTCATCACTAATCTCATAGATAGAGCATTTTTTGCCTTTGAAAGATAGGCGAAAAACATCTGGATAGCACTCCATAATAACAGGAATGCCATTTTCTTCGCTGATAATAAAGTCAAAATCATCATGCGGCGCACCAAACAGAAGCCCGGTAACCACATTTTCGATGGCGTACACATACGCCTTTTTGTGTGTTGAAACCTGCGGTTTCAATATTTTCAAGCCTGCGATTTTCGATATGTGGTAAAGCATAATTATTTCTCCAATCTAAAGGTCAACCCATTCGTAGTTCTCGTCAATCATCATCAAGTAATAAACTCATGCTGCCATCGGTGAATTTCAATTCCACACAGCAGTTATCGAAGGTATATTCGCAGGAATCAGTTTTTTCATAGGGTTTGCCTCCCAAATTGTTTTGTTTGGAAGTAATGTAAGCGTGGTTTTTAGTGTGGTATCTTTAACTTTGGGAAACGCCCCTCTGGAATAGGATACCATACACTTCCGGCCTCGACAACAAGAAAGATGAGGCGCGCTGGTGGAGCACTGCGTTGTTTGACCCAATTCAAATCACTATCAACAAAGGGGGGGGTAGCTATAAGAGGTTCTGTAAGAGGCGCATATTTTGCGCTGCTGGAAACAATAAAAAGATCATTTCAAAAACGGTAGCTTTCCGCGCAAAGTTGTGGTATTTGTGTTTGCTGCCAAGAAAGGAGCTGATACAATGGTCAAGAAACGCGCAAATGGCGAAGGCAATATCAAGACCTATCTCGATGCCGCTGACAGGAGAGGACTCCTCCCCATGTTTTATCTGGAACTGGTCAGCGGACTACGCAAGGGGGAGATCACGGCGCTTCTCTGGAGTGACCTCGACATCCAAAACAAAACCATCTCCGTGAGCAAACAATATGTTAAGAACCCCAATGGGGAGTTGACATTCTCGCGTCCCAAGACGGAGACATCGGTCAGAAAGGTCAGTATTCCACAGGAGGCTGTCGATCTGCTGGTTGCCGAGCACAAGAAACACCCCGACAATCCGTATATGTTCCCGTCACCCGTCACGGGAGAACTGTACTACCCTGATTCCATTGTGAACCTGCATAAGAAAATTCTGAAAGACGCAGGACTGCCGCACATCAGATTTCATGATCTCCGACACACATTTGCCACGTTAGCCCTGCAAAACGGCGTGGACGTGAAAACCGTCAGCAGTATGCTGGGCCACTACGATGCGGGCTTCACTCTCCGTACCTACACCCACGCAACCAGGCAGAAGCAGGACGAGGCAGCACAAACCATGGGCAGCTTCATGACGCAGGTGATGTGAGTCAATCTAAAAGAGATGAGCGGACGGAATATCCGTCCGCTCATCTCTTGCCCTTTCTGCGCATTTCCGCGTGTGGGTCACGGTGTGGGTCAGGCAGTTGCCCCACATTTTGACCCACGCCTAAAAGTGCATTTTTACAGCAAAAAAGCATCGAAAACCGAAGTTTTCGATGCTTTTTG
>UMCF01089761.1_pt1 | contig 22112 bp, 17 predicted proteins | sample 1964131 | NCBI WGS metagenome assembly UMCF01 (sample SAMEA4835958, study PRJEB28245) | human gut metagenome | biome: gut microbiome; material: fecal sample | place: Denmark | collected 2008
CGACTTACTGGACGTATAGGGATCTGATGGACTTCACGGAAGCACTACTGCGTCATGTCGCAGCAGTGGCCGCAGGCTCTCCTGTACTCAACTATCAGGGCATGACGATCGACCTTTCGGAACCCTTTGATCGGCTTACGCCGAAGGATGCAATCCTTCGCTATGCCCCCGGGTACTCTGTCGAAAATCTTGAAGACAAGGAGTTCCTTCTCCGGGAACTCGAGCGTCTAGGCGGAGAGATTCCAGTCGATCCCGGGCTTGGTGCTTTGCAAATGGCGCTTTTTGATGAAACCGTAGAAAAGAAGCTCATTAAGCCCACGTTTATTATTGATTATCCAACAGAAATATCTCCGCTTGCCCGTGCTTCCGACGCGGATCACAGCATTACGGAACGTTTTGAACTTTTTATTGCGGGCAGAGAAACTGCAAACGGTTTTTCCGAACTCAATGACCCTGATGATCAGGCAGAGCGCTTCCGGGCTCAGGTCGAGAAAAAGTCTCACGGCGACGACGAAGCAATGTATTACGATTCCGATTACGTCCGCGCTCTTGAGTATGGATTGCCTCCAACCGGGGGATGCGGAATTGGCATTGATCGCTTCATGATGCTGCTTACAAACGCGCCGACAATCCGTGACGTGCTTCTTTTTCCGCACATGAGGCCTGAAACAGGCAAGACTGCTGGCGCATAACGAAATTTCTTCTGGAAAGATTGCAGAAGGGCGCGTTCCTTCAGGTTCGAAGCATGATGTTCGGTCGGCCTGAAGGAATGCGCCCCTGCCGTTGTTCAGAAGCTGCGCCGGAATGCTCTTGACCCAACAGCAGGAGAAATTGAATATGACCGGCAATAAAATGAGCCCTACACAGCTCACGCTGCTTACTGCGCTCAATATGCTCGGATCCGGAATCATCATGCTTCCCGCAAAACTTGCGGAAGTGGGAATGATTTCATCCTTGTCCTGGATCTTCGCCGCGACTGGGGCGGTTGCTATTTCGTATGTCTTTGCGCGTTGCGGAATGCTCTCCAAGCGTCCGGGACTCGGTGGCATCGCCGAATACGCTTTTGGCCATACCGGCGCCTTCATGGTGAATTGCATATATGGCTTTTCTCTAATTACGGCGAACATTGCCATCACCTACAGTGCCCTAGGCTATCTTCTGGGGCTTGTAGGGGGAGGCATCCACACATCGGACAATAGTTCCATCTGGATTTGGGTTGGAACCGTCGCTCTGTTATGGGTGGCTACGCTTCTGAATTTCAGAGGGGCGCGTTTTACCGGTGTTATTGCGGCCGCATTAATTTGGGGAGTCCTTTTGCCTGTTCTTGTCCTTCTCTTGATGGGAGGGTTCTGGTTTGAGGCTTCGACTTTTGCCGTTAATTGGAATCCGACCGGTTTGAGTGCCTGGGATGCAACGACGGCTAGCATCGCGCTTACTTTTTGGTGTTTCCTCGGACTGGAATCTGCCTGTGCAAACGGTGATGCGGTTGAAAATCCTTCGCGCAACGTACCCAGATCGGTATTAATCGCCACAGTATCTGTTGCGGTTCTTTATGTTGTGACGACCAGTCTGATTGCGGGTATTGTTCCCTCGGAACAAATGGTGGGATCTACGGCTCCCTTCGGGGTAGTTTTTGCGGCGATGATCGGTGAGGGAGCGGGGGCTGTTGTCGCTTCTACTCTCGTGCTGGCGATGATCGGATCTCTTGTTTCCTGGCAGTTCACACTTTCGCGCGTTTTCAAAACTTCAGCTGAAGTAGGTGACTTCCCGGCAATTTTTGCCCGCACGAATGCCAAAGGCGTTCCTATCGTAGGATTCATTATCCTCACCTCAATTCAGAGCATACTCGCGCTGTTGGTCGCAAGCCCAAATCTACTTAAGCAATTTGATTTTCTTGTAGATTTTTCCGTCATTACGAACATTATTCCTTACGTGCTCTGCATGGCAGGTAGTTTTTATCTGTCGAGGAAAATGAAGCTCAGTCGTGGTCGCCTGATCCAGACCGATATTTGTGCGACTTACGGGATTGCTTTCTTATTCCTGCTTTTCCTCTCGATGGATAGTCTCACGATGAAGATCGGCGCTATTTCCGTCTTCCTGGGCTGGGTTCTTTATGGCGTGCGCCGAGCGCAAACGCCGGATGAAAACATTCCTCTTATCAGCACTGCTCATGCAGATGCAAATCTGAAATCAAACGAATGAGATGCCTATGACTGAGAGCTTTCCCTATAAGAAAACTCGAAATCCTGCCGCAGACTCATCCCTTGAGAATGGTGAAGGGAGAGGACCGGATTCCTGCGTCACCGGTCGTGTCAACACGAGTGCGTGGGCACTTCTCAGGCTGGCCGGTCCGATTTTCTTAGCAAATCTTTCAGTCATCTGTTCAAGCACGCTTGATACGGTGATGGCCGGTCGACTCTCGGCAGTGGACATGGCAGGCGTAGCGCTTGGTATGGCCGTGGCATCTTGGATCAGTATTTCGCTTTCAGGTGTGCTTCAAGGTATAGCGCCTGTGGCGGGGTTCAGTTATGGCGCCAAAAAATTTCGCGAAGTCGGGATCGAACTGCATCATGCTCTCATCCTGGCGCTGATTTTTTGTGTGCCGGGGGTGATCGGAACGGCGGCAGCAGACTTTTGGTGCACTTTTGCTGAACTGGATGCCGATGCTGCCGTCGTTGCCCAAAACTATCTTTGGGCAAGCGCTTTTGCGCTGCCGCCCATTCTGCTCGCGCGTTGCTTCATAAGCGTCAATGCGGCAGTGAATCATCCTCAGGCGGCGATGATCATTACGGCAGTTATGTTGGCTCTCAAAGTGCCGTTGAATGAAATCTTTATGAAGGGATGGGGTGCAATTCCAGCCATGGGAGGTGCAGGAGCTGCTGTATCGACCGCGATCCTTTCATGGGGCGCCCTTGTCGCCTACTGGCTCTATTGGAAAACAGCTCCAGATTTCGCGGCCATGCGGCCAACCCGTCGGCCGAAGATCGCTCTCTCAAATTTCGAATCCCTTTTACGAATAGGGTTCCCTATCGGTGTTGCAGGTTTTTTCGAGATGACATCTTTCACCATGATGACGATTCTTCTCGCGCGTCTGGGAGAGAGCGTCATCTCAGGTCATCAAATCGTAGCCAACCTTGTTTACCTTTACTATGTTTTACCTTTGGCTATAGGTTTGGCCGGGACTGTGCTGGTATCGCAATGCCTTGGGGCAAAACAACCGCAGCAAGCCAGAAATTTATCTTTGCGGGTACTGAAGGTAGCCGGACTCTGTGCTCTTTTACTAGGAACTGTGAGTATCTTGTTCCGAGAGGAAATTGCTAATCTCTACTCGAATGATCCGCAAGTTGTCGGCTGGGCGGTTGCCATTATTGGGTATGCGGCGATTTATCACTTCTTCGATGCCATGCAGGTCGCGGGAAACTGCCTTTTAAGGGGCTATCAGATTACATTCCTGCCGATGGTGGTGCATGCGCTGATGACCTGTTGCGGCGGTCTCGGCGTCGGATACATTCTCGCCTACCAGGGAATAGCTTTCATCAAGCCGCTTGGGCTCCAGGGGTTCTGGATCGGCTCCTGTGTCGGCCTCGCTCTTGCAGCGTTTTTCATTGTGCCTTTTGCTGTGAGGACCGCCAATGTTCAAGCTCATCGATCCAGATGGGATCTCCGGATACAGAAGCCTCATCGGAGAAGGCTCGCATCGACCACTGCGATGCGAGGCAGCTTGAGATTTTTAAAAATCCGCCGCTTGATGGATTGCCTCTTGCAGAACTGGAAGAGCAAAGAATAGAAGAATCCTTTTTGTTGATAAATGTCAAAAGAAAGCTGAAAAGCCCTTGGTTTATATCAGGAATCGAGGGCTTTTTATCATGCCTCCTTAAAGATATGGTAGGTTTATATCAAGATGATCAGGAGAGATTTTAAATCTCTAAATATCAATATATCATCTTTATATCAACACCCTGATAAATAAGGAGTCATCATGAATGGATGTACATTAAGGAATATTCGGGCTCAGCTGAATATTTCTCAGGAAGACCTGGCCAGAATTCTGCGCGTATCGCTTCTTCTGGTTTCTGAATGGGAGCACGATCAGCAAGCTATCCCCGAATATGTTGCAGCATATCTCGAGCGGGTCTCTGCCCAAGGCTTCGATAGCTTCGTCTGTCCGTAAGATTTAAGTGGTCTAACTACGAAGGATGGGTAAAATGAAGCGAAAACGTCCAAAGAAATCAAGCGAAACCGTTGGTAAAAAAAGGGTGGCCTGACAGCCACCCTTTTTTGTTAAGGAGTTAGTCAATATGCTGTTTTTTTGAATCCGAGAGAGTCTGCATTAAGCCAAATAGCATTTTTGACACGCTGCAGCAACGATGATTCATTTTCATCGCATGAAACAGAGGATGCCGGTACATTCTCTTCAGCATTATGTTTCCAATATTGACTGGATCTGTCGTTTCCCTCCATCACAGGGCTGTTAGCCGCACCTAAATGGTGCGGGGTAACGGGGGTGACTATAGATTCTCCCTGTTCATCAATGGTTGGCGCTACTTTGTCCGAAGCGGATTTCTCTGGTGTTGGATCAGAGTATTTGGATTCTGCCGGCTGCTCTGGAATATATGAAGTCGTCTCGTTTTCTTCAAGAAGTTCTACAGGAGCAACAAGACAATAACCGCGTTTGTTGACGGTCTTGATATATTCGATTGATTCCTTTGATGGCCTTCCATCACGTAGAACTTTTCTAAGTTCGAAAATTTTTTGGGTAATTGCCTGATCAGTAACGAAGCTTCTCGTCCATACATTTGAAGCTAACTCATCACGGGAAATTACGACATTAGGCCGTCTTGCAAAATAGAGAAGAGTGTCAATAAGACGTGGAGGCAAGACGTGTGAATGTCCGGATCGGCTGATGGTGTTGTTGGCAGAACTTAGTTCCCATTCTCCGATCAGCCATTTTTCATTGATCATGATGACAAACTCCTTGGGGAACCTGTCAGTTATTGTTGATCTTGTATTCCCGCTACAGTTGATATCTGAATGTTAAATAGAAACAAGGTCAATACAAATTAGTATAAATACCTAATCATTTTAAATTTCCCTGTTTACATAGGTATCTTGGGGTCTCGATTGATTCTTCTGAGAAATTTATCTGATTTCTGATAAATAAAGTAATAACCGCCGTATAAATCCTGCATAAACTCTGTAAAATTTACTAAAAAATGATATTTAAATTATCATAATTATTAAAATTACGAAACTTGATCAAGTTCTAACTGCATGAAAACATGCAGGTTTGTTTGTTTTTAAGACGTTCTTAGATTGCTGATGAAGAGCAGGGGAGTCAATAGAACGTTTAACAGTGTTTCAAGTGACGGCTGAAATTAAGGAAAAGTGTTGGCTTTTGGGTCTTCAACTGGAGTTCTTTACGTTCGACAACGCAGGTCGTCTCTCGGCTTGAATCCGCAGTACCGAAGCCGTCATCCCGGCAAGCGTCACAATCGCCATGCCGAGGAGCGAGATGAAGTCGAGCGACTCGCCGAAGAAGATGAGTCCGAAGATCACGGCGAACGGGATGCCTGCAAACTGGTAGACGGAATTGAGGAGCGGATGACCATAGGTCCATCCGATCGTGAGGCAGAGCTGCGCGCCGGTGGCGGCAGCGCCGATCCCGATGATGAGGAGAATCCCGTGAAGGGTATGAGGGGAAAAGCCCGTCACTGCAGAGGCAATAAGGCCCGCGAGCGTTCCCGTGAGCGTGAAGTAGAAGACAATGCGCTCCGGAGGTTCGGCATGCCGGGAGAGATCCCGGATCATGAAGTCAGCGCCGCCCCCGGTGAGGCCGACCAGTACGCCCGCGAACGCGCCGATCAATTCCTCCTCCGGAAAGTCCGGTCTCAGAATAAGCAGCACGCCGCCGAAGCCCACTGCAACCGCAAAAAGCAAAGGCTTCTCGAGCTTTTGCCGCGCGAAGGCGGCCGAGATGGAAAGAAAGAGACAGAACCAGAGGGGCGACGAGTACGTGAAGGTCTGAGCGGTGCCAAGCGGCAGAACGGAGAGCGTATAGACGCCGAGCGTGATGCAGGTCGTGCCGATCGCGCATCGAATGAGATGGCGCCAGGGATGCGTGGTCGCGAGCGAAATATGCTTCTCTTTCAGGATGACGCCGCAGAGGGCGACGCCGAAGAGGCTCCGGTAGAAGATGATTTCCCAGACGGAGTAGAAGTCCGAGGCCATCTTGACGAGAAGCGCGACGACCGCAAAAAGGAAGGTCGCGAGGAGCATCCAGAGAGACTGGCGGACCATGAGAAGTTCTCCTTCACTTAGAGAAGAGCAGTTATCGACACCAGCGTTCCGCCCAGAGGGGAAGCGCAGCGCGGAGGTAGCCTTCCGGGTTTTCGGCGCCGATAATGGGAATTCCAAGATGGCGGCCGGCGGCTTCAAGCGCGTCGAGCGGATTCGAAACATCTACTGGAGTGGCGCCCGCCTGCTTGGAGAGCTTTTCTCCCTCGTTATTGAGAACAAGGGGAATATGCATGTAGCGGGAAGGCGTTCCGCCGAGCGCGCGCGTGAGGAGAATCTGACGAGGCGTATTGTCAACGAGGTCGGCGCCGCGCACGATGTCGGTGACGCCTGAAAAAAGATCGTCCGCGACGACTGCAAGCTGATAGGCCCAGAGTCCGTCGGCGCGCTTCAGAATAAAGTCGCCGACCTCACGTTCGACATCCTGGGAGAACTCTCCAAGGCGGCGGTCATGGAAGGAAATGGTTCCTGACGGCACGCGGAATCTGAGCGCCCGGACGGGTTTGCCGTGAGTGCCCTCACGGCAGGTTCCGGGATAGACCCCTTTGGGAAGGCCGAGACGAAGGTCCTCGGCAAAGATTTCCTTTCGCGAGCAGGCGCAGCCGTAGACGAGGCCAAGTTCCTGAAGGCGCCTGAGCGCCTCTTCATAGGCGGAATAGCGATCGTGCTGCCAGAGAACGGGTTCGTCCGACTCCATGCCGAAGCGCTTCAGATCTTCGATGAAGCTTTCTCCTGCGCCGGGAATGTCCCGCGGCGGATCAATATCCTCAATGCGCAGAAGCCACGTTCCCTCGTGCGCGCGCGCATCGAGCCAGCTCGCCAGCGCAGCGGCAAGGCTTCCGGCATGAAGCCGGCCGGTGGGAGAGGGAGCAAAACGGCCGCGGTAGTTCGAAGGCATCTGGGCAGTCAGAAGACATGAGTGTGCAACGGATGAATTTTAAAGCGGCCGATTCAACGAGGATTTAAAAGACTGCAGCCCCGAGGCGCTGGGAAATCTGACGGGCGGCTTCAAGGAGTTCCTTCTTTGCGGCTTCCTGTATTTCCGGCGAAAAACGCATGACCGGGAAAGAGACCGAGATGGCTGCGCATGCCCGGTTGCTGCTGTCGAGAATGGCGGCAGAGAGGCAGCGAATGCCGTCGTACTGCTCTTCATCGTCGTCCTCAATGCGGTTGGCGCGGATTTCATCGATGCGGCCGAGAATGTCGGGGAGCTTCTGCTTGTCTTCGGCAGAACCTTCCAAACGAATGGCGGTTTCCACGCGGGCGCGGTCGTCCGGTGAGGCAAAGGCCAGATAGATGCGTCCGGAAGCAGAAGAGGGAATGGAAAAGGAGCTTCCGAGCTGCACGTCCTGGCGCAGAGCCTGAGGAGAAACGAGCTTGTCAATGACGAGCATGGAGGGGCCCGACGGAACCGTAAGATTGACGGTTTCTCCAAGCACATTGCGCAGATGCTCTTCAAAGGGGCGCGCCACCTTCACTAGGCTTGTCTGTTCAACAACCCGGCTTGCGATTGAAAAAAGCTTGAAGGAAAGCGAATAGCGGCCGCGGCGCTTTTCCTGCACGACGTAGCCGCGGTCGAGAAGCGTGAGCAGGAACCGATGCACCGTTGTTTTGGGCAGTCCCATTGCAGCGGCGAGTTCGTTGAGATCCCAGCTGTCCTGTGTGGAAAGAATCTCCAGAAGATCGCAGAGTTTTTCAACAGAACCAATGGTGTAGTACTTCTTTTCGCGGTTAGTTTCGGTCACAGGTAGTATCTCCTGGGTAATTTGGGCCGGGCTTCCTTTATGTCTGATCCGATGCTAAGCAGTCCGCTCTGGGGATGCCTTGCTTGCAGATCAGATTTTAGAAGCCCCGGCCTCAATGATGGTCTTTCCCTGAGTTCAGGCTTTAGACCTCGCCCTGGGCGTTGGCGTTTTCCCACCAGAGACGCACGGTAGCGCCCATAGTGCAGATGAAGTTGGGCGGGAGCCAGGAGGGCTTCTTGTCGTGCTGCATGTAGCTGAGTTCCTCGCTTCTCATGCCGTTCGCCCACTCGGCAAGGTAGTAGCCCATCGTGAAGACCTTGCAGATGCCTGCGCCTTCACCGACGCCTGCATAGAAAACGTTCCCGGAACGGCCGAAGACCGGCTTCGAATTCATCGTGAGGTGAATCATGCCGCCCCAGACATATTCGAAATTGACATGCGTGTGAAGCGGGAAGCGGTTGTTGAAGGCCTTTCTGAGAAGCGTCTGCGACCGACGGATCTGTTCGGGCGAGCAGGTGTAGTAGGTGCCGTAGAGAAGGCCGTTGCGCACGAAGAGTCTCCTGTCCTTCGTGAGGCGGACCGTCGTGCCGGCAGAATTCGCAGCCGTCACGCCCCAGGGAACGACGCCTTCAAAAGCCTTCATTTCAGAATCCGTCAGTTGGCGGGAAAGCGCGCCGTAGGAAATGATCGGGCAGAAGCGATGATCGACGAGGCCCAGCTCCTGCAGGAAGGGACCTGCAGTAACAATAACGGCGTTGGTACGGATTGTGCGACCGTTCAGGAGCTTCACGATGGCGTGGTTGCTGCGGTCCTCGATCTGCATTACCGGGCACTTCTCGAAAACGTGCACGTTGGGCTTGAGAGACGTGAAGAGAGCGCGGATCACATCGGCGGGATTCACGAGCACGGAGCCGGGATTGAAGATGGCGCGCGAATAGTATTTCGTGCCGAGTCGACGGGCGAGCTCCTTAGCATCGACGTCCTCATAGGGGACGTTCATGTTGTCGAGAATTTCCCTGTCGTGGTCGAGAATCTTCCAGAAGCGCTTTTCGTAGGCCGCAAGGTATTTGCCGTGTTCGTTCCAGTCCACGTCGAGGTTGTTCGCCTTGATTTCGCGGCGCATCGTGTTGATCGCGTGCATGTTGAGGCGCACCGTCCACTTTTCGTCTTCAGGCGTAGAGACGTCGTCGCCGAACTTGTGCGGCACGTCGATGAGAAAGCCCGCATTCTTGCCGGAATCGTTTGCACCGATGCGGATCGCTTCAAATACGGCAATCCGGGCGTTCGGGAAAAGCTCCTGCAGGCGCAGCGCCGCACCGTATCCGCCGTAGCCGGCACCGACGACCACATAGTCGTAGTCATCGCGGATTTCCTCTTCCTGATTGAAGAGATGGTTCTTGTATTTGGAGGTTTCGAGCCAGCCGCTGACGCCGAGTTCTGCGGGATAGATATTGACTTCTTTCATTTTAATATCCTTAAATACTGAATTAAATTACGGCATACCGTAATCTGAGTTTTGTTTCGTTCCACTTGAAGAAGTGGAACGGCTGGTTTGAGGTTGGTTGAGAGGATTAGCGCTTGAATTCCGAAACCATGCGGTTGGATTCGCAGAGGGTGCAGTAGACGTAGGCGATGACGATGAGAGAAATCGGGAGTCCCACAATCGTGAACATGCCGCGGACGCTGTCTGCCCCGCCTGAAGCAACGAGCAGGTAGCCGATCACGCCGAAGGAAACGCCCCAGATCACCTTGAGCCAGCGCGGAGCTTCATCCTCGACGCCGAGATTTTTGGTTGAGAGCGTGGCCATCGTGCCGGTGATGGAGTCGGCCATGGTAGAGAAGGAGAAGAAGACCGCGATGATGAAGAAGACGGCAAGGATGCGGGCGAAAGGCATGGAGTCGAGGATGGTGAAGATCGTCACTTCAAGGCCCTTCGTGTTGACCATCTGCCAGACATCCATTGTTCCCGAGTACTGGAGCCAGACCGTGGCGCCGCCCCAGATGGCAATCCAGACGATGCAGAAGAGGCTCGGGGCGCCGATGTTCATCAGGATGAACTGACGCACGGTGCGGCCTCGTCCGAGGCGAGCGAGGAAGAGACCGATGATGGGGGCGTAGACGAAGAACGCAGCCATGAACTGGATGATCCAGGACTTCGACCATGTTTCCCCTTCGGTCATCGTCGGGAGGATCACGCTGTGCTCGAAGAAGCGGTTGAAGAGCTGCCCGAGCGATTCCGTGCCGAGGTCGAGGACGAAGAGCGTGGGACCGGCAACGAGCACATAGATCATGAGGCCGATGAAGACCATCGTGCAGAAGCTCGAGAGAATGCGCATGCCCTTCTTGATGCCAGTGAGGCACGAGATGACGTATACGCAGACCATGGCACCGGCGATGGCGAGGCCGGTGACGTTGTTGACCGGGATGCCGAAGAAGAAGTCGAGGCCGCTGTTGATCTGCATGATGCCGACCGCCATTGAACAGGCAAGGGCTCCGACGATGCAGATGAGCGAGAGTGCCGTGATGAAGGTCTTGATTGTCGGAAAGAGCGAGGATCGGACGTAGGGCTCGAAGATCGACGTGATCGAAATCGAACTTTTGCGGTTGTACGCCATGAGTGCAATGCCGACGGCGCAGATCGAGTACATCGCATATTGAGCGATGGTCCAGTGAAGCATCGTCTGGGAGACGGCGAAGATGCCTGCTTCCCTCGACATCGCAGCGGCGCCGGCAGCTGCCGGGGGCGCGGCCATGTGGAAAATGGGTTCGCCCATGGCCCAGAAGAGAATGCCGGTGCCGATGCCGCCCTTGAGCGACATCGAGAACCATTGCCACGTGGTGTACTCGGGTTTGGCGCCAGGCCCGCCGATTACAATGTCGCCCGCCTTGGAGAAGGCAAGACCCGCCACGATGAGAACGATCAGGAGGGAAAAGAGAACGAGCCACCATCCGAAGTTGAGGGAGACCCAGTCGAGCCCCTTGTTGAGAAAGGCCCCGAATTCCTTCTGGTTGAGGATCCCGCAGATGATCACTCCTACAGCGATCAGATAGCTGGGCCAGAAGATGCCTTTGGCAAGTTCTGTTTTTTTCGATTTAATCATGATTTTGGAAATTTAATACTGTATTGCGGGATATCATCCCGAAAATTAAATAGAAGGAAAGGCGAAGAGTGCATGGTCCGGGTTGCTTCTCCTTGGAGGGTGAAAAGGGATGGAGTTTGGTTTAGAAATGTCTGGCGAAAAGACGCGTGCTGCGGGTGAGCAGGAACCACATGTAGAGCATGAGGAGCGTCGCAGTCGGAATGCCGATGATCGAAAAGAGGCTTCTCACTGACACGATGCCGCCCGAGACGATGAGGATATAAGCGCTTGTCGTGATGGCGCAGCCCCAGAAAATCTTGAGCGAGCGCGGCGGATGATCGTCAACCGAAAGATTTTTCGAAGAGCAGATCGCCATGGTGCCGGTAATCGCGTCGCACATCGTGGCAAGAGAGAAGAAGACTGCGCAGCAGAAGATGATGGTGAGGAACCGGCTCCCCGGGAGCAGCGTGAATAGTGAGAAGATGGTGCTTTCCATTCCGTGCTCGTTCACGTAAGCCCAGATGTCGAGGGTTCCGCTCCATTGCGTTTCGATTGCCATGCCGGCCCAGACCGCGATCCAGAGAATGCAGAAGGCAGAGGGCGCCACGATGTTCATCCAGATGAATTCCCGAACGGTGCGTCCGCGGGCGAGGCGCGCGAGGAAGAGGCCGAGCACAGGTGCGTAGACAAAGAAGGATGCAGTGAACTGAATGTTCCAGTCGCGCGACCACGTCTCTCCGGGAACCATGACCGGCAGAATCAGCGAATGCTCAATGAAGTCGTTGAGGAACATGCCGAAAGAGGAAACGCCCAGATCGGCAATGAAGCGCGTGGGGCCGAGCGCGAGCACCCAGAGCATGAGAAAGATGAAGATTGCCGTGCAGATGCGGGAAATCCAGCTTAATCCCCGGTGGATGCCGAGAAGCGACGAAGTGAGGAATACGCCGCCCAGCACGAGATCAATCAGAAGCCAGGAAGATGCGCTTGAATTGAAGAGTTCCAGGTGTTCGAGCCCCGATGCGATCTGAAGGAGACCCACGCCGAGGGAGCAGCTGACGGCGCCTGCGATGCAGCAGAGCGAAGTGGCGTGAATGATTGTTGCGACGAAGCGGTAGAGCTTTGGCGGAAGAAGGCCATTCAGAAACGATGTAATGGAAAGGTGGCGGCCGAAGTTGTAGGCCAGAATGCCGATGACGAGTCCGGAGAGCGAATACATGGCGTATTGGCCTACCGTCCAGTGAATCATCGTCTGGGAAACGGCAAAAGCCGCTTGGGCGCCGGCGGGAGGCATCGCAAAATGAAAGATGGGTTCGCCCATCGCCCAGAAAAGAATGCCCGTGCCGATGCAGCCGTTCAATGCCACGACGAACCATGTCGTTCGGGAAAAGTCGGGCCGGGCATTTTCGCCGCCGAGACGAATGTCGCCGAAGCGCGTGAAGCTGATCCCGAGGGTCACCAGAATGATGAGGAGCGAAAAGAGGAGAAAGAAGGCGCCGAAATAGGAGGAAACCCATTCGAGAGCGGTCCTCAGCGAATCGCCGAGCGTTTCTTCGCTCGTGAAGCCGAGCGCAATGAAGCCTGTAGTGATGGCGCAGGCGGGCACCAGGGCCCCCCAGCGCACTTCCGTTTTCTGTTGTTGTTGCATGGCTTTCATTTGTGTACCGCATTGTGGTTTCAAATACCGAAATAAATCTTATGCGTTGAAGGCGACCCTCTCAATAAGGGTTACCCCGCAGAAAAATAGATTCAAAGGTATTTATATCGATTTAGTCAAATCGGATGAGGCATGTTTGCAATGCAGTGCTTACTAGGGATGCATTCCACTCAACAGGTGTGAGTTTATTAAATACCCATAAAAACAATGGTTATTTCGCATTAATTATTCGGATTGGCCGCAACTTTGGTCCCGAAGGCGCGGAGAATCCCGGTCATCAGAGCGGATGAGGCGGTGAGGAGGCTTCCGGGGGCTCGATCCGCCAACGAAGTACTGGCAAGGACGTGTCCTCATTGGGAATATAGGCAATAAAATACAGGAAAAACAAAATAATTAAATATTGCTCAGCGGGCAAATAACCTGCCTGAGAAACCGCATCAAGGGTAAATACCTATATCAAATTTTCACTGCCCGGCGCTAATCTGATTTTAAGAAAACGGTACAACGTACCGTTATACGGAACGCAAGAAAATGACGAAATTCAGCATTGCAGCATCCCCGGCGGCGCCTAAGGCGCTCGGTCACTACGTACAGGGCGTGAGGTCCGGAAATCTGATCATCACTTCGGGACAAATCCCCCTGGTGCCGGAAACGGGGGCGCTCGTGAAGGAACCGGCAGAAGCCATGAGGCAGGTTTTGAGCAATCTCACTGCGATTGTGGAAGATGCGGGCGGCAGCAAGGACACGATCGCGCGGGTCGACATCTACGTCACGGATCTCAAGGATTTCCCTGCCATGAATGCTGCCTATGCGGAATTTTTCGGCACCCACAAGCCGGCCCGCTTCTGTGCAGAAGTGAAGGGGCTTCCCGCAGGCGCGGTTCTCGAAGCGTCGGTCATGGCTTTTGCCGCGGATTGATTTTTTCTTCATCCTCTTCGGGTGGCTCATCCGCAGAGGAGGTGACGGGGTGAATTCCCTCAAAATTCTCAAAAGGAGAACATTATGAGCTTCAAGCGAGTGATCAACTGTGTTGAAACCCACTCGGGAGAACCGATGCGCGTCGTGACGGGCGGCGTTCCGCCGCTCAAGGGCGACTCGGCCTACGAACAGATGTGCTATCTGCGCGAGCACGATGATGCGCTGCGCAAGTTCCTTCTGCGCGAACCGCGCGGCTATCCGCCCCTTTGCTGCAACATCATCGTCCCGACGAAGAATCCGAAGGCGAAGGCGGGCTACATCATCATGGAGCAGGTCGAATATCCGCTGATGTCCGGCGGCAATACGATCTCTGTTGCCACTGTTCTGCTTGAGACCGGCATGATCCCGATGCAGGAGCCGGTGACGGAATTCATGCTCGAAGCCCCGGCCGGTCTGATCGGCATCCGCGCGGAGTGCCACAACGGCAAGGTGACGCAGGTTACCTTCAAGAACGTCCCTGCCTTTGCAGCCTACATCGACAAGGAAATCGATGTTCCGCATCTCGGCAAGGTCAAGGTCGACGTTGCCTGGGGCGGCATGTGGTACGTGATTGCCGACGTTCGTCAGTTCAAGGGCCTTGAGCTCAAGCCTGAAATGGGGCGTGAAATCACCCGAGTTTCCTCGCTCATTCTCCGCGCAGCTCAGGATCAGCTCCCGGTTCATCACCCGGACTATCCGGATGTCGGCATTACGATTTCCCAGCTTTCCGGCCCGACCACGAATCCGAATGCCGACTGGAAGAATGCGGTGACGGTTGCGAGCGGTGCCGTTGACTTCGACAATCCGTCGACCTGGATCGGTGCGCTCGACCGCTGCCCCTGCGGCACCGGCACCTGCGCCAAGATGGCGACCCTTTACGCCAAGGGCCAGCTCAAGATCGGCGAGAAGTTCCGTCATGAAGGCCTCCTCGGCATCGTCTACACGGGCGAACTCGTTGAAGAGGTGAAGGTCGGCGACTACAACGCAGTGGTCCCGACGGTGGGCGGTCAATCCTGGATCTACGGATACAACAACCTGGTCCTCGATCCGACCGATCCCCTGACGGAGGGCTTTGTCATCGGCGACATCTGGGCTTGATAGCAGCCATTAAGGCGGTCCGGCGTTTTGAGTACGCCGGGCCGTACGGAGAGTTTTTTCCTCTTGGGACTGACGCTTGTCAGTCCTTTTTTTTTCGGGGCGCAGCTCGCCGAGGCGATGATTCTTTCCCTGAGCTCATGACGGGCTATGAATCGCAATGCACAATCTGAGGTTGGCCGGGAAAATCTTTCTTTCGCCCGGCGCCTCTGAATGCATTTCCCCATGACCCAATCAGATCTGAAGAGCCCTCCAAAGCTCACGGACGGCATGCTGCTCGCCGCGGTTGCGACGCTTGGTCCCTTTGCCGCCAACACCTACGTGCCGGCCTTCGGGGATATTGAGCGCGATTTCGGCGTCTCCGCCATTGCGGTGCAGCAGTCGCTTTCGCTTTATCTCCTCGCTTTTGCCTGTGCATCGCTTCTGATTGGCGCGCTTTCCGATGCTTTTGGACGACGTCGGGTACTGATTGCCGCAACACTTATTTTTGCGCTCGCTTCAATCGGGTGCATGTTCTCAACTTCCATTGAGGTGCTGTACGGCTGGCGTTTTCTGATGGGGCTCTGCGCGTCCGCGGGACCGGTGATTTCTCAGGCCATTGTGCGCGTCCGCGGGACCGGTGATTTCTCAGGCCATTGTGCGCGACCGCTGGCAGGGGGTTGAAGCCGCAAAGATTCTCGCCCTCATTGCAATTCTTTTCGGCGTTGGTCCCTGCATGGCTCCGATTGTCGGGGGCGAACTGACTGTCCTTTTCGGCTGGCGCTTCGTCTTCGCGTTTCTCGCATTCTTCGGCGCTCTGCTTGCCCTCATTGTGATCATCTTTCTCCGGGAGACATTGCCGGAAGATCGCCGCACCTCCTTCCGACCGGCCTCCACCCTCATGAATTACGGGAAGGTGCTCCGCAACCCCGCTTTCGTTGCAGGGGTTCTCGCGCATGGGTTCTGCTTCATGGGACTCATCGTCTATTCCGCGGGCGCCGCCGACTTCGTGATTCACGTGATGAAGCTTCGGGTCGATCAGTTCGGGCTCCTGATGGTGCCGATTGTCGGCGTCTCAATGCTGGGCGCCTGGATGGGGCCTTCCCTCATGGAAAAATTCGGGACAAGAAAGCTGATTTTCGGCGGCATTTCGCTTTTGATTCTCTCGGGATTTTCCGGCGCTCTGGTCGAATGGGTTCATCCCCTGACTTTCCCGCTCCTGCTTCTTCCGCCGCTGCTTTACAACCTCGCAGCGGCCGCGATTCGTCCGGCGATCAACGTGATGAATCTCGACTATTTCCCGAAGAACCGCGGGCTCGCCGCTTCCGTGCAGCAGGTATCGCTTACAGGCGCCTTCGGGATTTCTTCCGCGGTCCTCGTGCCTCTTGTAATGGGGGAAGCCTGGAAATACTGCCTCGTCATGCTTTTCTCGAGCGTCGTCATGCTTCTCCTCTGGTTCATTGTGGAAAAGAAGAGGGATGAGTATCTGCCGCCCGAGGCCAGAGCCGGCGCGCTTGCCGCAAAAGGCTAGCGTTCCCGGGATGAACCTCAGCGCATCCGTTCAAAAGAAAAGAGGAGGCGGTTCCTGCGTCATGCTGCAGGAGCCGCCTCCTTGCTATTTGGGAAATGCCGGTAGTTTTCTCTGAACTACTTGAGTTCGGCCTCAAGGTAGTCAAAGCCCGCGTCGAGCTGCACGTAAAAGCCCGTGAGGCCCTTCACTTTTGCGGAGACGTTCTTTTCTGCCACGAGCGGGATCCAGGGCATTTCATCCCAGACGGCCTTCTGCGCGGCGTCGTAGAGCTCGGTCTTCTTCGCGCGGTCCGTCGTACGAAGCGCCTCCGAGAAGTTCCTGTCGAGCACGGCGTTCGAATAGAAGCCGTAGTTCCCGGCGATCGGCGCCCAGGATTCCGTCGCAAGAAGCGGACGCACGGCCCAGTCGAGTTCGCCCGTCGAAGATGACCAGCCCGTGTAGAGCATGTTGAGCTTCGCTTCCTCGGGTTTCTTGAGGAGATAGGTCGTTCTCTGGCCCGATTCCATCGCCATGATGGAAACCTTGACGCCTACCTGAGCGAACTGCTGCTGCAGGAACTGAATGACCTTCTGCGCGGTCGTATGGTTGTAGAGCGACCAGAGGGTGGCGGTGAAGCCGTTCGGGTAGCCCGCTTCCTTCAGAAGCTCGCGCGCTTTCTTGGGATCATAGGGAATCGCTTCAAACTGCTTCGCATAGTCGACGCCCTCGGGCGCGAGGCCCGTCGCAGGGACCGCAAGGCCGTTGAAGGCCACTTTGCAGAGCGCCTGCTTGTTGACGGCATAGTTGAGCGCCAGACGCACCTTCGGATTGTCGAAGGGCTTCATCTTGGTGTTGAAGGCGATGTAGCGCTCGATGATCGAGGGTGAAACGGTGACCTCGATCCCGGATTCGCCCTCAAGGGACTTCACCTGTTCCGGAGGCACGGGGAAGATGAACTGCGCTTCGCCGGTGCGCAGCATCGCGACGCGCGTGGAATTTTCAGGGACGGGCTTGAAGGTGATGCCGTCGAGCTTGGGGAGCCCCTTCTGCCAGTAGTTGGGGTTCTTGACGACGTGAAGGATTTCCGACGGGTTGTATTCCTTCACCGTATAAGGGCCGGTCCCGCAGGGGTGGAAGGCGATCTGCTTGCCCGGATAGGCGGCAAGCGCCTTCGGGCAGATCATGACGCCCGCCGGGTGAGCGAGCTGGTTGATGAAGGCGGAGAAAGGTTTCTTGAGCGTAATTCTCGCGGTGTACGGGTCAACTACTTCCGTTTTCGCGATGTTGTTGTAGAGGGAATAGCGGCGAAGGGCATTCTCCTTATTCGTCACGCGGTCGAAATTCGCCTTCACGGCATCGGCCTGAAATTCCGTGCCGTCGTGGAACATGACGCCTTTTCTAAGATGGATCGTGTAGACGAGGCCGTCCGAGCTCACGTCATAGCTTTCGGCTAGGACGTTTCTGATCTTCATGTCCTTGTCGAGACCAAAGAGGCCTTCATACATGGATTTGGCGGCCGTCTGCGAGAGCGTATCGCCCGCATCGTACGGGTCCATCGTCGTGAAGGTCGAGGCGATGCCGACCGTGATTTCCTTCGCCATAAGAGCGGAGCTCGCGCCCGAGGTCAGGATGCCGGCGACGGCAAATGCGAGAAGAGAGGCGTGCATGGTTTTCATTTGTTCTATCCCGTATGAATGCTTCTGAGGGAGCCGGATGACTGCAGGTCCCGAGGGGATGGCTTCCTGAGTTTCCGGTTTTTCGTTGTTTCCTTTCTTTAAAGAAGCAAACCCGGTGCCAGAAAAGAAAATGGCGGCGGGCTCCGGGAAGCCTGCCGCCGATGGTTGCCTCACCGTTCTCCTGAGCGGGCGGATGAGAGATGATGCCGATTACTTGAACTCGATCTGGGAATATTCAAACCCGGCATCGGGCTGAATGTAGAAGCCCGAAAGTCCCTTCACGTGAGCGGAAACATTCTGCTCGGTGACGAGGTAGATCCACGGGCAGTCGTTCCAGGTCGCCTTCTGAGCGACGGAATAGAAGGCCTGCTTCTTTGCCTTGTCGGTCGTGAGGAGCGCATCGCGGAAGTTGTCGTCGAGCGTCTTATTCGAGTAGTAGCCGAAGTTGCTCGCAACCGGCGCCCAGGAATCGGTGCCGAGAAGCGGACGAATGGCCCAGTCGAGTTCGCCCGTGGACGAGGACCAGCCGCCATAGACCATGTTGAGCTGGGATTCCTCGGGCTTCTTGAGCAGATAAGCGGTTCGTTGACCTGCTTCCATTGCCATCACGGAAACCTTGACGCCCACCTGAGCGAACTGCTGCTGCAGGAACTGAATGACCTTCTGAGCGGTCGTATGGTTGTAGAGCGACCAGAGGGTAGCCGAGAATCCGTTCGGGTACCCGGCTTCCTTCAGGAGTTCGCGGGCCTTCTTCGGGTCATAGGGCCAGGCGCCGTATTCGTCGGCGAATTCAACGCCCTTCGGCGCAATGCCCTTCGTCGGGTCGGCGAGGCCGTTGAAGGCGACCTTGGCGAGCGCCTGCTTGTTGACGGCATAGTTGAGGGCCTGACGGACCTTCAGGTTGTCGAAGGGCTTCTTCGTCATGTTGAAGGCGACGTAGCGCTCGATGATCGAAGGCTCCTTCGTGACGACGATGTTCTTTTCGCCCTCAAGAATCTTCACCTGTTCCGGAGGCACGGGGAAGATGTAGTCGGCTTCGCCCGTACGCAGCATCGCGACGCGGGTGGAGTTTTCTGGAACGGACTTGAAGGTGATGCCGTCAACCTTGGGGAGTCCCTTCTGCCAGTAGTTGGGGTTCTTGACGACGTGGAGAATTTCCGACGGGTTGTATTTGTCAAGAACGAAGGGGCCCGTGCCGCACGGATGGAAGGCGAGTTCCTTGCCCGGGTACTTCTGAATGGCGCTCGGGCAGATCATCGCGCCCGAGGCGTGGGCGAGCTGATTGATGAAGGCCGAGAAGGGCTTGTGGAGCGTAAAGCGGACCGTGTAGGGGTCGACGACTTCCGTTTTCGCAATGTTGTAGTAGAGCGTATAGCGGCGAAGGGCGTTGGCTTTATTCGTCACGCGGTCGAAGTTCGCCTTGACGGCATCGGCCTGAAATTCCGTGCCGTCATGGAATTTGATGCCTTTCTTAAGCGTGACGGTGTAGACGAGGCCGTCGTCGCTCACCTTGTAGCCTTCGGCAAGAACGTTCTGGAGCTTCATGTCCTTGTCGAAGCCGAAAAGACCTTCATACATGGACTTTGCGGCGCTGTAGGAAAGCGTGTCGCTTGCGTCGTAGGGATCCATTGTCGTGAAGGTGGAGGCAACGGCAATGGTCGCTTCCTTCGCGGCAGCGGGCTGGGCGGCAAGTCCGGCGAGTGCGCTCGAGAGGGCAAGCGCCATGGCAGCATGGGTCAGTTTCATTTTTGAACTCCGGAACGGGTCTCCGTTCAAGTAAAGATTCGCCGGCTTGGATGGGGTAGGCGCCGGTGGAGGTTTGTGCTTAGGGAATGAGCAAACGCCGTGCCAGGAAAACACTTCCAGAAAGCCATAGAAGAGGATGAGGCGTGCGCTCCCGGCGCTTCCATGATGCACCAAATTAAGGCGCGGGAGCGCACGAAAGTCATGCGCAGTGCGCCATCACGGCTCGGTAGATTGCCTCAGCAGCCTTTTCGATATGCCAGACCGGCGAGGATTCCTGCGGCGTATGCGCGAGCTTTCCTTCGCCCGGGCCGAAATAGAAGGCCGGGATCCCAAAAGCGTGCATGTAGCCGCCTTCGCCCCAGCCCGACATCGGGGTCACCTCGACCTTGTGTCCGAGAGACGCCTCAATGGCGGCAATGGCCTGCTGAGCGACAGGGTTTTCGAGCGACGAGGAGAGTGCGGGCCAGTCGCCCGTGATCGTGGTCGAAACCTCAACGGGCGGGAAGTCCGGGTCCTTTCTCAGTTCCTCTACAACGCGAAGGATTCTTTCCTCCTGGATCCTGCCGCTTTCCTCGCCCTGGTAGCGGAAGTCGATCGTGACCGAGGCGTTTGCGGGCACCACATTGGGCGCGGCGCCTCCTGAGACCATGTCGATCGAGGTCGTCTGCAGACCGATCCCGGGGCCTTCCTTCTGCATTTCGGGGAGGCGCTTTCTTGCGCGGACGATGAAGAGCGCCGCAGCTTCAATGGCGTTGACGCCCAGATGCGGGCGCGACGAGTGAGCGCTCCTGCCTTTGAAGTCGACCCGCACCCAGGCGTCGCCGCGGTGTTCGTTCCGGATCGTGAGTTCGGTGGGTTCAGCAATGATCGCAAGATCCGGACGAGGTGCGCCGGGCTCCTCGAGCGCGGCCTTGACGCCCTTAACGTCCGTCTCTTCATCGGTGGAGAGAATGAGCCAGAGGCTTCCCTTCAGATCCTGCTTTGATGCTTCGCAGAATGCGGCGATCGCGGCGGCGGCTCCGCCCTTCATGTCGGTCGAGCCGCGCCCGAGAAGGCGCCCGTCCCTGATTTCCGCCGACCAGGGATCCGTCATGCCGGCAGGGGGCACGACGTCGATGTGGCCCGAAAGCATGAGGGAAGGCGCCGCGGGGTCGTCAGAGCCGCAGTGCGCGAGAAGCACCGGAGCGCCGGTCGCCTCTGCGGCGATGCGCGAGGTCGAGCGGCTGTTGTTGCGAAGAATCTCTTCGACCGCCTTGATCACGTCGTGCGTGGCGGGCGTTCCGGAAACGGAAGGCACGCGCACGAGCGTCTGCGCGAATTCAACGGCGCGGGAAAGAACGTTCTCTTGAGTCATGTGGAAGGTTCCCAAAAAGAAGAAAGGAGTTCATTCAAGACTACCGAAAGGCTTCTTCTCTTTCCTCTGCAGAACGGCGTAGCTTCTTCGTTCTTCTGTCAGGGAAGCGACTCGAAATGCCGGTGCGGTGCGGGTTGATCGCGACGCTTCTTCCTGCTCTTGATAAGGACTTGAGCTTTTCATGATATTTCCGTCGAAGCATTTCCCAGGGCCCGAAAGTAAACTTCGCCCGGTAGAGTTCCGCGGGAGGCCTTGCGCCAGGACCCTTTCCCTTCAGGGAACCCGGAATTCGTTTTGAGCCAGAAAGAGCAGAAAGAAGTCATGCGCGAATTTTTCGAATGCCAGCTGATCGACGGAGAATGGGTGAAGTCTTCGGGCGAGGCTTTTATTCCGGTTGAGAATCCGGCCGACCGCTCGGTGATTGCACGCGTTCCGGACGGAACGGCGGAAGATGTCGATCGTGCGGTGAGAGCCGCGCGAAAGGCTTTTCCGGCCTGGTCGAAAACGACGCTCGAGACGCGCATCCGCCTGATGGAGCGGATGCTTGAAATCTTTCGCGGCATGACCGAGGAGATTGTTGCCCTCGAAATCGCCGAACTCGGCGCCCCGGCCGCCTTTGCGAGAAAGAAGCACTGCGACTACCAGATGCGCCGCACGGCTGCCTTTATTGATGCCGCGAGAAAAATGAAGCTGGAGGAGCATTTTCCGGCTTCCCTCGTGACGCGCGAACCCGTTGGCGTTGTGGCTGCCATCACGCCCTGGAACTATCCCCTGGGGCAAATCATTCAGAAGGCGGTGCCGGCCATTCTGATGGGCTGCACGGTAGCGCTGAAGCCGAGCGAACTCACTCCCCTGACGGCAACGCTGCTTGCAGAATCCTTCCGTGAGGCAGGGCTCCCTCCGGGCGTCTTCAATCTCGTTCAGGGACGGGGCGAAACGGTGGGCGAGGCGTTGGTGGCGCACTCCGGTGTCGACATGGTGTCCTTTACGGGCTCGACCAAAGTAGGCCGCCGGATCGGCTC
>UMCF01089445.1_pt1 | contig 22092 bp, 22 predicted proteins | sample 1964131 | NCBI WGS metagenome assembly UMCF01 (sample SAMEA4835958, study PRJEB28245) | human gut metagenome | biome: gut microbiome; material: fecal sample | place: Denmark | collected 2008
ATCAATCTGGGCAGCGGTACTGTACAGGAAGCTGCCGAATGGATCGAATATATGACTGCCGACGGAGATTCCACCATCACAAATCTCCGAAAAGAAAACGGCCGGACAAAGCCATGGCACTTAAAATATGTCGGGATCGGCAATGAAAACTGGGGCTGCGGCGGCAGTATGAGCCCGGATTTTTATGCAAATGAATACAAACGTTATCAATGTTTTTGTAAAAACTATGGAGATAATAAATTATACAAGGTAGCCTGCGGACCAAATGCCGAGGACTACAACTGGACGAAAGAGCTCATGAGCCGTATCGACCACTTGCAGGCCAACGGCATCAGTCTCCACTGCTATACGGTGCCGGGCGACTGGGAGCATAGGGGAAGTGCAACCGACTTTAGCGACGAAGAATATTATAGTACCATTTCCAATGCACTTCATATCGAGGATATTATCAAAAAGCATCTGGCGATCATGGATGAATACGATCCAAACCACGATATTGACCTGCTTGTGGATGAATGGGGTACCTGGTATAATGTAGAGCCGGGCACGAATCCGGCATTCCTGTATCAGCAGAACACCATGCGGGATGCCATTGTCGCCGCTGCCTCTCTGAATATTTTTAACAAGCACAGTGACCGTATTGCTATGGCAAATATTGCCCAGGTGGTCAATGTCCTGCAGGCAATGATCCTGACCGAGGATACCAAAATCCTGAAAACACCCACCTACGATGTATTCCAGATGTATAAAGAGCATCAGAATGCTACTCTGGTGGAAAGTTATGTCGCAGACGCAGCAAATAGGATCAATGAACCGGTCATATCATATAACGATATCTCAATCCCCGCCTTGTCGGAGTCCGTATCTGTCACAGAGCAGAACGGTCAGAAACTTCTGACCATCACACTGTCAAACACCTCATTGACAGATTCTCTCTCTGTGGAGCTGGAGCTGCCGATTAAATATTCCTTCTGCGGAAAAGCATCTGTCGCTATGCTGCATGCCGAGGCACGCGCATACAATACCTTTGACGATCCGGATCGGGTACGTGCCTTCGAAACAGAAGAAGATTGGAACGGCAATCTGCAGGTTGTCTCACTGCCTGCCTGCAGCGTATGCCGCATCTGCTGTTATGTCAGCTAAACCGTTCTGTGTCCGCTGTCTGATCCGGGAGATGACCGACCAGACAGCTATGCAGCAGATCCTTTCCTATCAAAAGCAGATACCGGATCACGAAAAAACAGCCGCTCCTCTCTATGAGAAGCGGCTGTCTGTCTGCAAGGATTGTAAATGGCTGCATATGGGTACCTGCCGGAAATGCGGCAGCTACGTGGAAGCAAGAGCCTTCCGCACGGACAATCACTGTCCGCTTGGCGAGCGGATGTGGTAATATCATGTTTTTATTTTATATAAACTACGTTTGTATCATATTTGTTCTATTTGATAATGTTATTTGGTTTATTTTGCAATCCGCCTCATGAAATCCGACATCCGGCACACTCCGGCTGCCCCGGCATCCATGCACATCTGCTGGTTTTCATCACAGATGCCTCCCAGAGCATACACCGGAATCTTCACACTTTCACATACCTGACGCAGAAAGTATGTTCCACGGGGCGGTACCCCCTTTTTGCAATCTGTGGCAAAGACATGACCGGCAGTAATATAAGTTGCTCCCAGCTTTTGTGCCTCAACTGCCTCCTCTACTGAATGTGTCGATGCCCCAATCTCATCAAAGTACTCCTTGTCCCGGTCATCCAGAGACCGAAGCAGGGGCATTGGCAGATGAATCGCCCGCACCCCCAGCTTCTTTGCTGACTCCGGATAATAATGAAGTACACAGGAAACTTTCTCCTGCCGGCAGACCTTTAGCACCTTCTCTGCCAGTATCTCATACTGCTCCTGAGGCAGATCCTTCTCCCGCAAAATAATCTTCTCCGGATGAAGCCCTGCCACATAGCGGAGCTGTTCCAGAAAATCCCCCGTCACCAGATGGCGGTTTGTTATACAGATCTGTGGTATCTTACACATAAATATAATCGTTTAATACCGGCTGCAGTCCTTCTGACTCCATATCCTGATACATCTGGTCAAAGCTTCTGCCATCTGCAATCTCAAACTGCTCGTCTCCGGTATCCTCCTCACTTTCTCCTGTATATTTTTCTTCGTGATCACCAATGCCGGTAGACACACCTGCTGAAATCTTTGTTGCCGCGATCTTGGCAATACCGTCACGAAACGACTTCTCCTCGCGTGAGGACACCGTAATGCCCACATATGGCAGGAAAATACGATAGGCACAAAGCACCTGGCAAAGCTGTCTCTCATGAACATCCAGCGGATTGATCTTATCATTATTGATGATCGGCCGCAGTCTCGGACAGGACAGAGAAAACTCTCCCTGAGGATATTTTCTCTGAAGATAATAAACGTGAAGTGCCGATGCCAGCGCATCCTTTCGAAAATCCGCCAGCCCCAGAAGTGCCGAAAAACCGACGCCACGCATACCGCCCATCAGGGCACGTTCCTGCGCCTCAAAGCGGTACGGGAATACTCTCTTGTGCCCCATCAGATGAAGGGTCTCATATTTATCACTATCATAAGTCTCCTGGAATACCGTCACATAATCTGCTCCGCATTCATGAAGATAACGGTAATCCTCCGAATTCACCGGATAGATCTCCAGACCAACATTTCGGAAATATTCCTTCGCCATCTTGCAGGCCTCGCCAATATATTTCACATCGCTTTTGACCGGACTCTCTCCGGTGAGCATCAAAATTTCTTCGATTCCGGAATCCGCAATAATCTTCATTTCCTTACGGATCTCATCTGCGCTCAGACGCTTCCGGTTAATGTCATTGTAGCAATTAAATCCACAGTATATACAATAATTTTCACAGTAATTGGCAATGTATAACGGCGTAAACAGATATACCGTGTTACCAAAATGCTTGCTTGTCTCCCGCTTTGCCTTCTCTGCCATCTCCTCCAGAAACGGTTCCGCCGCCGGAGAAAGAAGTGCCTTAAAATCTTCTACACTACAGCGGTCATTTTGCAGAGCCCGCCGCACGTCAACCGCAGTATATTTCGAATAGTCATAACTCTCCATCTGAGAAAGCACTTTCTCCCGGATCTCCGGAGAAATCTGCTCCATCCCCTCCATATACGCCATATGATCCGTACGGCTGGAAGGATCATTCTCCAGACGGTGCTTTTTTTCCAGAGCCTTTTCACTCAGTTTATCCGAATCCACAAAAAAATCATTTTCCATGTTGTTACTCCTCATCTCTTTATTCGAAGTTCTTTACATTAGTCGCGTAAAAATCCCGTCAACGGATCCGATGCGGATGCTCCCCGCTCCAGCACTCTGCCAAGACCTGCCAGATATGCCGCACGGCCTGCGTTGATGGCATCCTTAAAGGCCCCCGCCATTGCCGCCACATCACCGGCTGTCGCAATCGCTGTATTGGCCATCACAGCAGCGGCTCCCATCTCCATGCACTCGCACGCCTGGGACGGACGACCGATTCCGGCATCCACAATGATCGGCAGATCAATCTCATCCACCAGAATCTGAATAAACTCCTTCGTTGCCAGTCCCTTGTTAGAACCGATCGGAGAAGCTAACGGCATCACAGCAGCAGCTCCGACATTGACCAGATCTCTTGCCGCATACAGATCCGGATACATATACGGAAGCACCACAAAGCCCTCCTTGGCAAGCTGCTCTGTCGCCTTGACCGTCTCTGCATTATCCGGCAGTAAATACTTGCTGTCACGCATAATCTCAATCTTTACAAAATCACCACAGCCCAGCTCTCTTGCCATTCGTGCAATGCGGACTGCCTCCCTGGCATCCCTTGCCCCGGAAGTATTCGGCAGCAGTGTCACATTGTCGGGAATATAATCGAGAATATTCTCACTCTGCCGGGTATTGGTACGGCGCACCGCCAGCGTAATGATCTCCGCCTGCGCATTCTCTACTGCCGCCTTGATCAACTCCATAGAATATTTTCCAGATCCCAGAATAAAACGGGATGAAAATTCCCTGCCACCTAATGTAAATGTATCCTTGTTCATCTTGCTCCTCCTCCCATAAACATCACAATTTCAACAACATCTCCGTCATGAAAAACCATCTCCGGAAACTTCTCTCTCGGAACCATTTCCTCATTTAACTCCACCGCCACCATTTCCGGCCGGTGTCCCTGCTCCTCCAAAAGCTCTAACAGCTTCTTTTCCTGATAATCATACTTCTGTCCATTAACTTTAATCATGTCCGGACTCCTTTCTGTCGTATAGGCCGCCAACACAAAAAAAGGTACACGAGAAAGACACCCGCGGTGGTGTCCCCCTTCGTGTACCAAAATCCGGTCAGCACTCTGTCTCAAAGGATAACATGAGGCTCCGGAAATGTCAAATAATAATTCTAATCTTTTATGAGGGTTCCTTTCCGTACATCTCCATTAATGACTGCACTCTTTCCTGCATCATTTGCAATACATTCTCCGGTCCGACAATTTTGATATCGTCTCCAAGTCCGATCAGCCACCCCAAAAAATTATTGCTGACAACCACATTAATTGTCGCCCGAAAATGTTCCTCATCCACCTTGCAGAGCCGTGTTTCTGTACCAAAACGATCCATAATAATTCCTATCGATTGATTCTGGCATAAAAGCTCTACCGTCTGCTCCTGACCGCTAAACATTCCAAAATGCATATTGGTATATTTTGAAACATCCACCTGACGAAATACGTTTTCTCCCTCCCGCTTTTGTTCCATCATCCGGATATTCCGCATCTTATCCACACGGAAATGCTTAATCTTTTGCGACGAACTGTCATAACCGATCAGGTAATAATTCTCATTATCCCAGACAAGTCCCCAAGGTGATATCCTGTAATATGTACCATTGTGACGAAGCTCCATTTCCTTCTGCAAATTCCACTGACAATACTGAAACTGAATCATCCGGTTCTCATCAATCGCATTATATACCTTATCCACATTATAAAATATCTGTTCGTTCCTCGTCTTCACACGGCTCTGTACATACACCTGCCGATGAAGCTTTTTGGCATCATGTATACTGACTAAATGCTCCAACTTTTTTATTAACTGGCGCGACTTTTTGACCGTAATAAACTTTGACGACTGTACCGCATCCACCAAAAGTTTTAACTCAGCAAACTCCAGCTCCCGCTGTCCCATATAATAATAAAATGTCCGGTTTTTTTGAATTTTATTAATGTCCAATCCAAATATCTGCAATGCTTCTATATCTGAATACAGACTTTTTCTCTCTACCTCTATACCGTACTGGCGAAGCTCTTCCATCAGATCCACAGCCCGGAGACCATGATTGTCATCCGTCTTTTCTTGAAAAATCTTCATAAGATATAGGAGTTTCAATTTTTGATTGGGGGATTTTGCCATGGGAAACACCTGCCTTTGAATAGAATTTATCATAAATACATATATTATACTATAACATGTTCATTGTACAATAAAACGGACTCATAATTTCAAATATAACTTATTTTTTTAATAATCTATTTTATAGAAACAAGAAAATATAACACATTCCTTATACTTTTCTTGTCCATTTTAATCCACGCTCCCACAAGGGGAGCGACCTACTGGAGGGGGAAAAACGCGATATGTTATGGAATTTCAATCCACGCTCCCACAAGGGGAGCGACGAGGAAATGGGGGCAATTATGTACAGTATTTATATTTCAATCCACGCTCCCACAAGGGGAGCGACACTTGAAAAGCAATATGTAAATATTCAACGTGATATTTCAATCCACGCTCCCACAAGGGGAGCGACCCAGAGTTGTAAAGGAAGGAACCCCTTTTTTCAATTTCAATCCACGCTCCCACAAGGGGAGCGACCCATCTTCGAGTTTTATGCAATCGGAAATTCAAATTTCAATCCACGCTCCCACAAGGGGAGCGACTTACATGGTCGATTACCCGAAGCTGTGCCTCGGTATTTCAATCCACGCTCCCACAAGGGGAGCGACGGACATTCATTGATTACATCGAGCCCATGGTATCATTTCAATCCACGCTCCCACAAGGGGAGCGACCGATTCCGACTACTACGATTGCTCCCATTACTGATTTCAATCCACGCTCCCACAAGGGGCGCGATGCCGACAAGATCCGTCTGGATCATTTGATCTTTATTTCAATCCACGCTCCCACAAGGGGAGCGACATATGACACTGGGGTAACCGATTCTGGACAGTGATTTCAATCCACGCTCCCACAAGGGGAGCGACACAGTAACAGTTTGTAAGGAGGATTTTTTAGGATATTTCAATCCACGCTCCCACAAGGGGAGCGACATTTTCCTTTTGTTTTCTTCGGTTGTTCTTATTAATTTCAATCCACGCTCCCACAAGGGGAGCGACTGAGGGAATCATTTTAATATCTCCAATATTAGCCATTTCAATCCACGCTCCCACAAGGGGAGCGACTGAGGGAATCATTTTAATATCTCCAATATTAGCCATTTCAATCCACGCTCCCACAAGGGGAGCGACTGTCATAGAGCTGGTAATATTTCTTTTTTGCCCGATTTCAATCCACGCTCCCACAAGGGGAGCGACGTAAAGGAACAACTTGCGGCACGTTTTGATATAGATTTCAATCCACGCTCCCACAAGGGGAGCGACCTTGATGCGCAGATTAATACTCTGCAGAAAAAGCTATTTCAATCCACGCTCCCACAAGGGGAGCGACCTACTCCAAAATGATATACTTGCTGGACAGCGTATTTCAATCCACGCTCCCACAAGGGGAGCGACAATCCTCGCTATCGCATCGAATTATCCCCAAAAAGATTTCAATCCACGCTCCCACAAGGGGAGCGACAAGATAGTTTTACCTTTGCTTCTGATGTATTCCTTATTTCAATCCACGCTCCCACAAGGGGAGCGACTATATGCGAAGCTAACGGGGCTTTCGGATATATATTTCAATCCACGCTCCCACAAGGGGAGCGACAGAGAGAAAGGCTTTCTAATGTTTGGCAGTCTGTATTTCAATCCACGCTCCCACAAGGGGAGCGACTCAACAGGGATTCCACCCATATGATTGATATAGATTTCAATCCACGCTCCCACAAGGGGAGCGACATATTACAATGAGGCATACGATTTTGCACCGTTATTTCAATCCACGCTCCCACAAGGGGAGCGACTTTTGTTTTTGTAGCTGTAAGTCTCGGCTTATTAGATTTCAATCCACGCTCCCACAAGGGGAGCGACTGTTAAGTCAAAGTAGGAGGTTTTTGTTATGACAATTTCAATCCACGCTCCCACAAGGGGAGCGACGGACTAATGGCAGTTGTTAGGTGGTGTTTTTTTATTTCAATCCACGCTCCCACAAGGGGAGCGACTCTTCACAATTTGAATGGGATGTTGCTATTATTATTTCAATCCACGCTCCCACAAGGGGAGCGACTTAATATCTGCGATCACGCGTGCAAAAAAATCACATTTCAATCCACGCTCCCACAAGGGGAGCGACAAACAATATGTCAATATTCAAAGGGATGAGATTATTTCAATCCACGCTCCCACAAGGGGAGCGACAAACTGGGGCTGACTGCTTAGGTACTTTGTGTAGATTTCAATCCACGCTCCCACAAGGGGAGCGACGTGGTCTCGGAACAAGGTTAAGCGTTACTTGAGTATTTCAATCCACGCTCCCACAAGGGGAGCGACTTTACTTGCGGAAAAATCAGCTATACAGTCAGATATTTCAATCCACGCTCCCACAAGGGGAGCGACTGAAATCTATGCAAAGATCAAAGACATTGCAATATTTCAATCCACGCTCCCACAAGGGGAGCGACTTTCTCTACTCAGCGTCTTTAGCGGAGGCAACCTTAATTTCAATCCACGCTCCCACAAGGGGAGCGACATTTTCAACTTTCTTTGTTGAACGCTTCCACACTATTTCAATCCACGCTCCCACAAGGGGAGCGACGGATCATATCAGATGTACCGCTGGGAAAGCCAAAATTTCAATCCACGCTCCCACAAGGGGAGCGACTATGTCATTGCTAGTTTATTGATTATTTCTGGTGATTTCAATCCACGCTCCCACAAGGGGAGCGACCGTTTTCTCGCACCAAAGTTGATATCGCATTTTATTTCAATCCACGCTCCCACAAGGGGAGCGACGTATCATCACAATCCAAAGTTAAAATGTAGTACATTTCAATCCACGCTCCCACAAGGGGAGCGACGGAGCGTATGTGCCTTGGTTTGACCATTAAACGAATTTCAATCCACGCTCCCACAAGGGGAGCGACCAACAAATACAATGACATATTACTAAAAGCATAAATTTCAATCCACGCTCCCACAAGGGGAGCGACAAGTAAAAGAGCCGGAATCGTTAGCAGTCAAATTATTTCAATCCACGCTCCCACAAGGGGAGCGACTTCTTGCAAGTATCTTTACCGGGGCGGTATATACATTTCAATCCACGCTCCCACAAGGGGAGCGACAATATACTGATATACCACTGTTTAAATATATATATTTCAATCCACGCTCCCACAAGGGGAGCGACCGCAATATTCTACTATTGTCAAGAGGTTTATTGTAATTTCAATCCACGCTCCCACAAGGGGAGCGACAAGAAAACAGATCGAGCAGATATTTGATAATTTAATTTCAATCCACGCTCCCACAAGGGGAGCGACATTCCTCCTTTAATTTTTAATTCAAGGCATACCTTATTTCAATCCACGCTCCCACAAGGGGAGCGACGTCTCTGCTGATCTGCATATTTTTAAAATCATCAATTTCAATCCACGCTCCCACAAGGGGAGCGACTTGTGATTGCAGTTTGTGTTTTTTCTTCAATTTTAAATTTCAATCCACGCTCCCACAAGGGGAGCGACGTAGCATTTGAATCGACATTACTTGAGCTGACAGTATTTCAATCCACGCTCCCACAAGGGGAGCGACTCAATCTTATCCTTTGCGGATGTGAGTTTTACAATTTCAATCCACGCTCCCACAAGGGGAGCGACCACTAGACATTGTAAGCACCTCCTAGCTTTAATATTTCAATCCACGCTCCCACAAGGGGAGCGACAGCATAATTGTATAAAAAAAAATATCTTTTGACAAGATATCACATCATTTTTCACAATAATACATTTTTTATTTTATATAAATTCGGTATTTAAAGCTCTTTTAAATAAAATTATTGAATTTTTCTGGTGCGAATCTCTCGATGTTTATATGTCCCCTTCCCATCCGCACCATACTATAAAATCAATGTTTGATCCACAGCAACCCCTCTATCCACTCCAATATATTCGACTTTTGTTTGATAACGTTCTCCCATATAATAAAATCTTAAGCTGTCAATTTTCTCATCTATTATCGACTTTAGTTTTTCTTTAAGCAATACCGCTTGCCCCGCGTCAATAATACATTCAAATACTGAATTCTGAACACGTCTTCCATAATTGCAACATTCTTTTGCAACTTTCCGCAATCGGTTTCTTCCTGCAGTTGTTTCCGTATTTACATCATAAGTAACCAAAACTAACATTTTCACCACCTCATTTCCATAAAAAAACTGGATAACCATCTATATCTCCTCTCAAATATCTTGCCAGTAACATAGCTTGAGCATATGGCACCATCCCCCATTGAATTTTTTCTTTTAAATATGGATGTGTTATAGTCTCTGCTTTTTTTCTCTGCCATTCTATCAATAGATTTTTCCTCGCGTCCACATCCATTAAAACTGCTCCATTTTCTTTTTTAGTAAAATTATTTTTATTTACAATTTTTTTGTTAATTAAAGACAATACAAAACGGTCTGCCAACGGTGCTCTAAGTTCTTCGATCAAGTCTAACGCCAATGATGCTCTTCCCGGTCGAGTCGTGTGCAAATATCCTACATATGGATCTAATCCTACAGTTTCTAACGCTGCTGTGATTTGAGTAGTTAATAATGTATATACAAACGAAAGCATTGCATTCACATTATCCATCGGGGGGCGCCTATTTCTTCCCTGAAAAGAAAACTCCTTCTTTTGTTGTAAAATTAATTCATCAAAAACACTAAAATAAACATTTGCCGCAGCACCTTCATACCCTCTCAATTGATCTAATGATTCTGCACTTTGAATAATCGTCAACGAATGTTTCATTTGCTGTGATACTCTCCTAACCTTTTCAACATCAATCTGCATACTATGATCCCTAATTGCTCTTTCCAAAATCCATCGGGAATTAAAGACTTTTCCCAAAATGCAATTTCTTGCTATTTCAAGACTAATTTTATCATTTTTCACACTTGCAAATTGCTGTTTACGCAACAATATATTTCCACATTCTTCTCCTGTTACTCTTGCCAAAAATTTTCCCTGCGGTGACAAAAAACATACCGACACTTTTCGTTCCATACAAGCCCCCATTAAAGCAGGACTGACCCCTTTGTATCCAAACGAAACAATTCCATCCAAATTGTGTAATGGCACCTGCCCCATTTTTTGTTCACCATCACATATTACAACCGTTTCTCCTTCAAGTCGCAAATAACTATTTTCAGACGTTACATACAATGTATTCAAAAGCTTCTTCATTTTACCCCTCCAAAATTTGTGCCATATATTCCCCAACTGAAATGCTCTTCTCCAGACTAGGAAGACATATTTCTTTTAGAGAACAAGAAGAACAAGCCTTGCTTTTTTTTACCTTTGGTGTATATTTTGTTGTATAATATTGATGCATTTCTTGAAATATTTCCACAACATTATTTCGAAGTTCCTCCGTAAATTCCACGACCTCCCGACGTTTTATTTCACCATAGTAAATAGCCCCCTCCGAAATAGTTGTAGTAAACATTTCTTCCAAGCACATTGCTTGAGCCGTCAGTTGCAATTGGTCCTCATCAGCATTTTTAGGTTTACCTTTTTTGTATTCTATCGGATAAACAGAATATAATCCTCTATGTCCAAACAATCTAATTCCATCATCACAGCGATGAAATTCAACAATATCACATTCTCCACTAACCCCCATAGTTTTTGAAGCAACAGGGAGCGCACATACCACAATTGTATCTTTCCTTTTTTCCCTCAGATACGGATCGTGTGCCCTTTTATGCATCACTTCACCTATAATGGTATGCACATTTTCCTCCCATTGCTGCTCCACGTGAATCAATGCCCATTGTCTCCGGCAAAATCTAAAATGCTGAATTCCAGATATCATCAAATAATCTTCCTCAGCATATTCCATTTAAACCATCCTTTGTACTTCCACTGAAACAGGTATTTTATCCTGGTTAATATTTACTGTATAATCCTGATATCTTCTTGGATATTCTACATCATTATTTCTTTTTACTTCCACCGCATCAAATAATTTATAAGCCGGACAATCCCCCAGTTCGTTACTATGTTTAAATACAATTAACTCACGAACTGCCATCTTTCCTCTCGCTGCAGAACGATCATTCTCAAACATATTTATAATTGCATTCCATAATAATTCAAGATCATCCTCCGAAAATCCAGTCACCTTTCTTGCCAGATTAGCGGAGATATATCCTTCAGCCCTATATAAAGCATATGGTACGATACTTTTTCTTCCCATTTCCGTGCTCTTGTTTTCTGCATCCTTTTCTGTAGTAATTGCTACTCTTGTTATTGTAACTTCCTGACTAATAATTGGATCAATGCTCCGTGCAAAACCGAGTTGAACCGGTCCACGAACTTGTCCACAGTTTAATGATGCTTTAACAAACGTGGTCATCACGGCCCCAAATGTTCGTATATCATAAAAATTTTCACACATGTAATCTCTTAATTTTTCATCTACTTTTGGGTCTGATTTTTTTAACTTTTTTATAGATTCTGTAATTTTTTTATCCTCGGTATCATTCACGCCAATACTTGCACAAGCTTCTCTGTCACTTCTATTCAATGGAACATTCTCTTTAATATATATCTTATATCCCTCCTCATCCTCCTTTACCATTTCAACATAATTTCGTATTTTTCGTTTCAAGCACACATCCGTCACCAATCCCAAACCGCTTTCCGGATCAATTCTTGGCATATTTCCCGCATCTGGATCTCCATTTGGATTTCCATTCTCTACATCAAACAATATTACAAATTCATACCTGTTTTTAATAACTTCTCTCATTTACTTATCCTCCTTTTTTTCATACTTTTTTTGTGTCTGGTGATAATATCCCAAAATAAACTTTCCCTGTTCCTCTAAATTCAGCTTTTTAGGAAAGCCATTAAGCTTTGTTAACAGTTTTGCAATTTCGGTTTCATAATAATTTTTACTTCTCAACGATTCTCTTTCCAATTTCTTGATATGACTATTTTTTAGTTTTATTAAAACTGGAAAAACAGACGCTGGGGTTGCACATGCAGAATTAAAATATCTATCCCTAATTGTAGCTTTAATCCCCGGATTTGCCTCTCTTTGAATCGCCTCCAATACTGAAAATAATCTTCCTAGTACATAAGACGAATCGGTGCTCCCTTCGTTTATTGCCATATAATCTTCTCCTTCCTTCCATTTATAATTTTTTATAAGAAATGCTTTAATAATAGCCGCTCTTATCCACGTCACTTTTCCCTGTTCGGATCTTATTCTTATTAATATAGATGAATACAGACTCTCCGGATATCTTTCTCCTGACAATATCGCCCTTAACGTCATTGCTGACATATTTGAAATCGGATTTTTGTCTTTTGATTTTTGATTCACTGTCTCTCTCAGCATATCCCTTATTCCAAAATATTGTCTCTCCTCCCATGCTGGTTTGACAATTTTCAAGTATTCATGATGTCTCTGAATATTCTTTAAAATATTTCCAAATTCATCTCTATAAAAAAACCGGACCGACAACCTAGCTGCATTCGGAGCAAGACACAATACATAAAACTCTTGTGACATATCTAAGTCCAAGTTATCAACATCGACAGACTGTTGATGTTGAATGCTAGAAAATAACACCTTTATTTCTTCTTGATTATCTTTGGGCGGATCAACAGATAAGAAAAAATCTTCTTGATATTTCCTATCGCCTGACTTTGCCCAAAATACTATCATAGAATCTCCTAATTGAATTTTATAATCTCTTTGTCCCAAAAGATAATTTAATGCCGTTGTATATGCATATTCAGCATATTCTCCAACTGGTGCATTATAACTCTGTTCTTTTCCATACGATTCAAAAGCTGGTGCATTAAAGGATATCAATGCCGCACCGCTAGACTTTGCTCCTGACACTCCTTTTATCACCTTGTGTATACGAGCTATCTTTGTCTCCTCGCCAGTAACAAGACATCGACCAATTACCCCTTCTTTTTTCTGATTTATATATTCATTCCATTTTCTTTTAATATAATTATCATCCTGCGCATAATCTCGTCCTATATAAAAAACAATGTTTCCGCCTTCATTCAATGCATCCCAATATTTCTGTATAATTGAATTTTCTAATGACTGTTCTGGACTCCAATTTTCAAAAAAGTTATATATTGCTTCTGCAGCTAATCCTTCAATCTTCCTTAACAAATATAAATGTTTTTCTTTGGCAGCGTTATAACAATCTATCGTCCTTTTACTAACGCCATTAGAATCAAATCCTAAAAAATATTTTGCATTATCACACAAAAAGTTGGCACGTATTCCTGAAGAACGCGTTGCCATTTCAGGTACGCACAATAATGGTGATTGGAGAACTTTTTTCTTCCCCATTTGCCTTTCTTCTCTTAAGTCAAGAATTTCTCTTATTGTCCCATCCTGTCTCAAGTCAATAGCATAAGAAACCTTTGCCATACACCATCCCGGATTCGAAACTTTACCTTGTTGTGCAAGATATTCATAATATCCTACTAACGATTGTAAAATCATTGAATCACCTCACAATCTTTCAAATCCAATACTCCCCTTTTCATCACTGCTCTAAAGAACATCGGTTTGATATTTCCCTTATCACTGTAGTCCATATCATATAACATTAAACCAAAATCTGTTTTCGGAACCATCTCATATGCTGAAAAAATTTTCTTATCCTCACACAAACAAAAATTAGCAGGAAACTCTCTAACTCCAAAATAGGGCATATGATAACATTCTCCTTTTCTCAAACGCCGCATTATAATATCTTTAAACTTCCCCGGATTATCTGTATCATTGGCTTTATCTGTCATTTCAAAGTGTGCCTCTATTACATATGACACATCCTTTAAGATAACTGACGCTCTTTGAACAATTTCATCCTTGGTATTAATGTACAATAGTTTGTTCGATCCATTATACACTTGTAATACGTTTTGAGCAGAAATTTTACTCTTCACTTCATTCCTTCGAATACTTGTGAAACAAATTGGATTCTGAACATAAATTCTGTCAATCACCCAACGTAAACCTGGATGCCAGTAAATAGCCTCCAAAATTCCCCGGGCAGCAGAGGGTGTTATGATATCATAAGAATATCTTTCTGTTTTTAATTCTGGTCGAGCAAATAACGCATAATCTCCCCATACTTTTACCTTTACTCCAATTGACATTCATTCTCCTCCTTTTTTAATTATTTAAGCAATTGTTGTCATTTTTAATTTACATTATAATATTATATAAAAGCTATACAGTCAAGTATTATTTATATTTTGTTAATTTTAATCATTATTGAAAGTTATTTATATTTGATTTTTACCATAAAATGATGTATACTGACACAAGTCAGGAACACCTGTGGATTGAAACAATAATGATTAAAATTATTTGGACACACAGCGGAGTATAGGGATTTTCAAAGCTCCGCTGTTATCCCGGATCATGCAAAAATACCACATCCATAATCAACAGATAAATCCAGTCCTTTTTCTTCAGAATAAGCACTTATCATGGTTAGTTCATAAAAATCCTCTATATCAGAACAAATTGGTCTGATCATATTAGCCGCATACATTTTTTCACATATTGATCTCCTTATTTGCACACAAAACTGATGAATCATTCTCATTCGTTCCCTCGAAATTCCTTTGTTGTCAATATCCTGTAATAATTCTTTTGCCTCTGGTTCATAAGGAATAAACAGAGTTACCTGTTCTTCTTCTATGAGACGAAATTCCGCTCCAACAGTTGCAAAATTATATCTTTGTTTTTTGAATTTTCCCAATATATCCTTCTTATCCAAACTTCCTTCTCGCAATTTATACAGTCTGTCAAAATATTCTCTTATACTATCTAAATCTTGAATTTCTTTATAATCCTCCAATACTCCATTGGCTATGCTAATTGGCAATTTCTGATTTTGAGGCACCATCTGACCATCTATATCAAAAATATATACTTTACTTTCCGATGATTTTCTTTTTCCTTCCCTATTACATCTTCCAGCAGCCTGTATCATTGAATCTATACCTGCAATCTGACGATAAACAGAATCAAAATCCAGATCGACCCCCGCTTCAACTAAACTTGTTGCAATCAATATACATTTATTGTCTCTATCTTCCATTATCTTATCAATATTCTCCAAAACCCTTTTTCGATGTTTTGGATACATACTTGTCGACAAATGGAATATGCCTTCGCCCTTTATATTTTCAAAGATACTTTGGGCCAATCCCCTTGTATTGACAATACACAACGTTCTATTTTCTCGACACAAACATTCCACTAATTGGTTCTCAGTAATAGATTCCATATTTTGAAAATGTACTCTTTTAAAAAAATGGAATTGTTCTCTAACTCTTGGGCACAATTCAACAATGTTCCCTTGCTCTCCTAACAAACGATCAAACGCAGGCTGTGTTGCAGTACACAAAACCGCACTTACTTCATAATTATTGACTAATTCTTTTATTATATTGAGACAAGGTTTTAAATAATCTACAGGAAGCATTTGAGCTTCATCAAATATAATTACGCTATTGGCTATGTTGTGTATCTTTCTGCATTTTGTTGATCGGTTACTATACAATGATTCAAAAAATTGCACATTTGTGGTCACGATAATTGGTTTATCCCAATTTTCACTTGCCAATTGCATTGGACGAAAATCTTCTGTATCTTTATATTCCACATTACAATGATTCTCTAAAACATTTTGATAACCTAAAATTTCTCGAAACACTTGGGCATTCTGTTCTATAATGCTAGTATATGGTATCACATATATAACCCTGTCCATATCATGCTCTACTGCATGTCTTAGTGCAAATGCAAGCGAAGCAATTGTTTTACCACCTCCTGTTGGCACTGTAAGACGAAAGATTCCTTTTTCTTCTTTCCCCTTTTGCATACATTTTTTTAATATTTCCGTTCTTCTTCCATTCACTGAATCTAATGTAACATTTTTCGTCCATCCTTTTTGCATAATATATTTTTCCATTTTGTTTAAAAGTACTGTCATCGTTTCCCCTTGTATTCTCTGTACTTTTCCACAATTCATAAAACTCTCTGTATCCAAAAAATCTGCGTCCACCAAACAAGAATATATCATCCGAATAAATACACTCAATGAATAATCCATTTCTTCTACTTTTGTCATATTCAGTGGTCTAGTATTTATTGGTGGTATTTTAATTTCCTCTGCATACTTTTCATATTTACAAATACTCTTCTTAAATCGATTCCGCAAACCTGATGAATACAATGTTCTATCATAATCTGGCAATCCACTATGATGACCCGCAATACAATAGCATAGCAAACTATAACTTCCACCTAATTGATAACAAAGCTTTGTTCCAGCCGTGGAATGATCAACTCTCTCATCCGAATTGTTTTTTATTTTATTTTGAAATTCTTTAGAATATTTTCCTACATCGTGGAGCATCCCACAACAAAATCCCCAATCTTCCATACCAAATTTTCCTGCAAATTCTCCTGCTAGTTTTGCTGTCCCAGACAAATGTTCCACCATACTTTGTTCCCTATCTCCATCCTTGTGCGCAATATAATTCATACCATTCTGCCTCCCAAATCAGTTAAATCATATTAAAAACTTTCCCCTTACTAAGAACCATAATATAATTACAAAATCATCCTTACATCAAAAAAATCAACGACCTGCATACACTTTCCGATATCAACGAATACACTCCCTGCAACTGTATTTCCATTATATCACACACATAGTCCATTAAACAGTACTACAAACGAAAAAATAAAGAAGAGAAAATCCCTGTACTTTGCCCATTCGCATAGATTTTCTCTTCTTCCGAACATATTTTCTGCCATATGTTTCCTATTAATTCTCCCACCGGATCTGCTCTCCCTGAATCACTTCATATCGGATCAATTCCCTTCCATCCAACTCCACCCGGTGCATATCCACCGCCGTGATCTGATGATTTTCATAAGTCGTGTAATAATAGATTCCTCTGGTTGCATTACAGCAGGAGGTATACAACGTAATCTCATACTTTCCCTCTCCCACATCACAGCAGCCTCTCGGCTGGTCTACAGATCCCAGGATATGGAAAAACTGACTGACACTTTCTGCTTCACTGTCACCGGAAATGGAATTTGCTTTTACGAAAGCAGCCCGCACAAACCGGGAAGCAGAGGAGAGATCTCCCGGCAGTCCTATGGTGCCCATGCCACGGCTGTAAGTGCCAAGGGACAGCTCCGGAGCAAATGTATTCTGTGGCTGCTTCGGGGACAGGCTCATATAATTACTGAGTTGGAACATCTGCGTCTCAAATGGCGGATTGTTCGTCAGGATTCCCACCGGATTGTCATGAATACGGAGACCATCTGCCATGGATTCTACGGTAATGCAGTCACTGTCATCGGCAATGATCCAATGAAGCCCGGCAGCCGGTAGTTGTTCGCTAAACGGTGTTCCGGTGAGATTCATACGGGATAATAACTCCCGCACTTCTGTCATAGAAGCACACTGGGATAATACCCATGGAATAAATTCAAACTGTGCCACGTTTTCTCTGTCCGGTTTTACGGACTGATATGCTGCATTTCCAACGAAATTTAAGCCGGCCATTCCAACGCCCTTTTCATTAACCGCATCATAATATAGTGGATAATCTGCTGCCACATGTGCCATTCCGATCATAGCATAATGGTTTTCCCTTAACCCCATATGACGGAACGGAAACGGATAATGACGCGGAGTTATCGTAATCTCATCCCCATAAGAAAATTCATAATCCAAAGTTCTTCCAATATAAAAATCCTTTGTCCGGTAAGTTGCTGCTGTACACATATTTTTTCCTCCAATCATAAATATTTCATCAAAATTTTCTATCATCAATCTGATTTTTTAATCAGTAAATCATTTCTGTCATCAATCTGTTTTCGCTGATTTTAGCATAACATAAATTCTGTTTTCAATTCCTCTATGGTAGTACAATCATAAAGATGATTGATCAGATCATTATATATTAAAAACTGATTTCAGCGGATACGTCTTTATTTTTTCCAAAAAGGAGGAATTGATTAGGGCACAGGAATCCGGAGATCCTGGATGTGGTAAAGGCACAGCTTGATCATCAGGCACTTCATTCACAGGAGCTTCTTGATCCGCTCCGTGGTTATCTTGCAAAAGCTGTTGCAGATATCACACCGAGAGACCTGCAGTACTGCTTCTTTACAAACGGTGGGGCCGAGTCTGTTGAAATGTCCTTAAAGCTTGCCCGTATTGCTACCGGCGGCAGATGGTACATTTCTACAGTTGGTGCTTTCCACGGTAAATCAATGGGTGCCATCTCTATGGGTGGTAAGAGTACATATCGTACCCCATATATTCCAATGGTACAGCATGTACAGTATGGTGTTTCCGAGGATATCCGCAAGGCGATTGAGAATCTCCAGGCAGTCGGTGAAAAGGTTGCCGACGTGATCCCGGAGCCAATTCAAAGTGAGGCCGGTGTGATCATTCCTCCGGATGGATATCTGACAGAGGTTCGCAAGATCTGTGATAAGACAGGTGTGGCGCTGATCTTCGATGAGATCCAGACCGGCATGGGCCGTACCGGTACTATGTGGCGTTGTGAATACGAAGGCGTTCCTCCGAAAAAGGTGATGGCAATGGAAAATGAAATGTATTATATTATCCGAAAAAGAAGAAACCTGTGCCGGTAATAAACGGCAGGGGTTTCTTAATCTTCTATCCTTACATAATACTCCCCAGCCAGTAGATCACTCCTACAACCCAGCTGCAGAATATCCCATACAAGATCACCGGTCCGGCAATTGTAAAAATTTTGCAGCCAATGCCAAAGACCTGTCCCTCTGCCTGGAATTCAATTGCCGGGGATACCACCGAATTGGCAAATCCCGTAATCGGAACGATACTTCCGGCTCCGCCAAACTGCCCCAGCTTCTGATAAATATTAAGACCGGTCAGGATGATACTCAGCAGAATTAATGATAATGTCGTGTAAAGTCCTGCCAGTTCCTTATCATTTCCAAGGTACTGATAGAAGCTGTTAAAGCCCTCCCCCAGCAGACAGATTGTACCTCCTACCAGAAACGCTTTTGCACAGTTTAAGAAACGATTGCTTTTCGGCGTGATGTTACTGACATATTCATTATATTTTTCTTTCTGTTTTTCGCTGTCCTTTTCCTGCAAAACTTCCTCAATCTGAGGACTATTTTTCTGATTCATATGCTTTCCTCCATTCTTCTAATGCTGCATCCGGAAATACAACTGATAAAAACACGCTACTGCTTTTCCCAGTGCCATTGCCAATATTACAAAGGGCAGTCCTGTGGCAAGCTTCACTCTCTGTACCAGCACCGGGATCACCTTTAATGTCTCCGCCAGTGCCATTGCCAGACATCCCACAAAGATTCCGGTAAATAATCCAAATACTGCCAGCATTGCACTTCCAAACGGAACGGATATTTCAAATACCGTCAATACCGCTCCGGTCAATCCTCCCCAGAAAATGCAGTTTTCCAGATGATACACCCGATTCGCCGTATGAAGTTTACTTGCCAGTCTTGGCAGCATCTCCAAAATAGAAATAAACGCAAACACACCGCCGGCAACACTGATCCCACCTGCAAATCCGATCACCCCCAAAAGAACCTGTTTCCAGATCATGAGATCTCCTTTCCTTCTCTCGATGCATTTTTGATCATGGCATTATTCATTTCCTGCTCATAATTTCTCATTTCCAAATGAAGAGGTGTCGGATCATCCCTCTCATTCCGGGCAGAAAAATGATTATAAAAACCCAGGATCCCTATGGCGATTCCAATACAGTAAGTGATTTCCATGATGCTTCCTTTGGTCTGCTCCGTTCCCATGACCAGCTTATAAAACAGTGAAAAAACATCCCCCACACTGACATCCGTATTAAATGTCATAATGGTAAAGCCCGCCCCAAAAAATATGATCAGACTCACCAGCACTGCCTTGCATACTTCTATTAATTTTGATGGTTTGGGAGTGTCCTTAAACTCTACAATAAAATCCGTTTCACCGATATTTACCACCTGCAGTTCCGGCCGCTGCTTCTGCAGCAGGGCGATCACCTTCATGGCAGAGAAAACAAGCTTTTGTTCCTTTTCCTGCTGAAATGTATAAAGTACCAGCTTTCCAACCTCTTTTTGCAGCGTATTGTCTGCGGTATAAATCTCCGCCACATCCTCAAGCAGAACCTTTTTGTGGGATACCTGACTATTCTGTTCCAGTTTTAAGTAAATAATATCGGATTTCATTGTCAATCCCCTCCTGCTCTACAAATTTGCCGTTGGCATAAGTTGTTTTCGCATTACGCATGATCGCAATATAACAGACAGTACTCAAGGTCATAACACCGATCACCAATACATAAAACCACATTTTTTTCTTCTTCATGGTGTATTTCCCCTTTCTCTTTTCAGTAAATTGTTCCCTGCATATGGAAATTTTATACATCTTTATTTCAAATTACATCTACCGCACCTCCTGCCGCAGCCGTAACAGTATCTTTTTTTCAAGGCGGCTGACCTGAACCTGACTGATCCCCAGCTCCGCTGCCACCTGGGTCTGTGTCTTATCCTCATAATAACGCAGTGTGATCAGCCTGCGTTCCTTCTCTTCCAGTGTGCCCAGAAGCTGCTCCAAAAGGACATGATTGATCACCTTTTCTTTTTCGGCATCCACCCCGGAGTCAGCTTCCCCGGAGTTCCCCCGTACCACTGCAGTCCGGGACACATAACCGACACTGGCATTTTCACCTGCCACCACCTGATCGATCAGATAAATCTCCTTCCCTTCCGGCTGATATACCGGCCGGTATATGGAGTCCACATCGCGGTTTGCCTCGATTGCCACCGCAATTTCTTCCGGTTCCAGCTCTGTTGCCGCCGCAATCTCATCCACCGTTGCCTGACGCCCCAGCTCCTGCCCCAGCCGCTGCGCTGCCAGCTTTACCTTCCAGCCGTTTTCCTTCATGGTACGGCTGATCTTGATCATTCCATCATCCCGCATAAACCGCTTGATCTCCCCCATAATCATCGGAACAGCGTATGTACTAAACTTTACATCGAATTCCAGATTAAAATGATCGATTGCCTTGATCAGCCCGATACAACCGATCTGAAACAGATCCTCCGGATCATATCCTCTTCCATTAAATCGTTTCACGATATTCCAGACAAGCCCTACATTTTCCTCCACCATTTGGTCTCTTGCATGACGATCGCCGGCACGGGCTTTTTTTAATAATTCCATCGCATCCATTTGATACCCTCCACGTCAACTCTCATGTTCTGTCCCCAATATGTTTGCTGAGCTTGACGCGGGTACCCTTTCCCACCTCCGAATATACCTCCAGCTCGTCCATAAATGCTTCCATAAACGCAAAGCCCATACCGGAACGCTCCCACTCCGGCTTTGTGGTATACAAAGGCTCCATTGCCTTTTCAATATCCGGAATACCAACTCCATGATCCGTAATCTCCACCATGATGTCCTGTCCCTTGATCTCACAGACGATCTCAATCTCTCCTTCTCCATTGTTATATCCATGGAGAATGCTGTTGGTGACTGCTTCTGATACTGCTGTCTTTACGTCTGCCAGCTCCTCCAGAGTAGGAT
>UMCF01052015.1_pt1 | contig 21748 bp, 13 predicted proteins | sample 1964131 | NCBI WGS metagenome assembly UMCF01 (sample SAMEA4835958, study PRJEB28245) | human gut metagenome | biome: gut microbiome; material: fecal sample | place: Denmark | collected 2008
TCGTCGATGAGCACCACCACCTGGCGGCCCGTCTGTTCGTATGCGCGGCGGATCAAGTTCGTGAGGCGTATGTTGGCATCCGGACTTTCCGTGAGGATACCGTATTTATACTCCATCGGTTCCAACTGTGAAGCCAAATAACGTTCCAGTTGTTCCTTTTCCATGTGTTTGCCGAGGCTCATGTCGAAGCGCAATACGGGGTATTCCGTCCATTTCGTTTCCAACTGCTCCATGGCTAAACCTTTGAACAAGTCTTTTTGCCCTTGGAAATAAGCTTCCAAGGTACTGGTCAATAGGGATTTGCCGAAACGGCGCGGGCGGCTCAAAAAGATGTATTTCGAATCGGCATGCACCAAACGGTGGATATATTCCGTTTTGTCGATATACAGGAATGCCTTATTTCTTATTTCTGAGAATGTCTGTATCCCTATCGGATATTTTCGCCTTGTGTACTGCATAGTCGAACCCTCACTTTTTGAATTTGTATAAGTGCAAAGTTACTGAAAATGAAAAGCCATGCAAATGTTTTGCCGGAAAACTTTTCTTTATGTCCTATTGGTGCAGCCACACCGTCTGCAAGTACCTGCGCCATACGGCCAAATGGGTGGTGGCATTGATTTCCTTGCAGATGTTGATGCAAGTTGTGGCCAGTCGTTCTTTTGCACCGTCGATGTCCGGAGACGTGACGGCCAACACGTTCAGGGTTTCTACCCCTATCTTGAGACGGGGGAGGGCTTTTACCGGAGAGTCCTTGTCTGTCAGTACGCGGTAGAGCGTAGGGGCGAAGTTCCGGAACGACTCGACGAGCTTTTCTTCCTGTGTCTTGCCGTCTTTTCCGTTTAGGCCCGTTCCTGTTACCAAGCGTTCATTGGCCTTGCCTGTGGTTCGGAAATATTTGTCCAAGAACATGTCCCAGTTGGTAAAAAGAATGTAGCCGCCTTGGGCTGTGTCGGGCATGATGCCGATATGGCTGTAGTAAGTGGTGGTTATGGATTCCTCTTCGCCTTTGCTGGGGCGGTAGGCCCGTTCCGTAATGTCCGTCTTTCGGATGATTTCGGTGAAGTCCGTGTGGGGCAATTCCGCTTCGTCTTTTCCGTCTTCGAAATCCACGCCCGAAGTTGGGGTGAGAAACGGGCGGATGACGTGCTTGTCCCAATGGGTTCTTACGTAGCCGGGATTGTCACGCTCGTAACGGGCAAGCTCCAAGAGCAGTTCTGCCTCTCGGGTGTTCAGTCGGGATGTCTTTTGGCTCAGTGCCTCGTACCCTTTGCGGGCCAGGGCTTTGCGAAGTTCGGCGAGCGACGGTTTTATCACCAACGAATCGACTGTTTCGTAGAGCATCGGAAGCGTTTCCCTTTCATGACCGCAACTTTCCAACATGCCGACGAGCAAATCTACGGCTCGTGCTTTTTGTGTGCCGATGGTTTGGCGGTCGCCTTCGGTGTTATGCAAGCGAACCACATGGAAGTTCCAGATGTTGGGTATGGATACGGCAAAGTGCCCTTCCGAGTCTATGGATTTCATGTTGAACACCAACCTCCGTTCCCTGTGGAAGCGGGTCAGATAGCCTTCGCGCCCTTTCAACGGGCCGTCCAAAACCTTGACAATCTCGTTCGGTTCATTGGTTTTCGGGTTGAAGGCGTAGTCACTGTAAGGCTTTTCCAATACGATGACGTGTTCTGCGTAATTTTCATTGAAGTCCTTGAAGAAGCGCATCTGTTCTTCGGGTATCGTCAGGAAACCGGCCTTGTGCCTGTCGTCTTTTTTGCGTTCATACAAGAGGGTGCCGTCCGGGTAGTATTTGCCGATGAAGTCTGCCACGGCTTCCTGGGTGGAAAGGACGAACACGTAACCGGCAAATAACGGCTGCTGCACGTCCCTGCCTTTGCTGCCTATGTCTGCCGTGGTATGGGTGGGGCAATAGGCTTCAAGTATATTGGGGGCTTGCGGCAGATGGGCCGAAAGTAAATCGGTAAGTTTCCTTTCTTGGTGGGGAAGGGTGCGGATGACGAACCACCGGAAGTCCACCTTGTTTAATTTGTCATGATGCTGTGGCTTCATGCAATCTTTATTTTCCCCTCATGCCGGACGCATAAGAGTTATGAAATGCCTTTTTCAGGCGTAACGGTCGTATCCTGGAAGAACCTCAGCAACGAATATCCACCGTTTTTATGGGAAGAGATGAACGAAGCGTTGCACGCTTCATAAGATCCTTTTCCATATCATTCATGTTTAAAATGGTTTGTTCAACCTTTCTAAGTGGCAGTTTTCATAATGTTGTATAATATGAAACAGCCACTTTCTGCAAACAGGTTAAAATCAAAGTTATCCTATGGGGCTTTTCTTGTGGTTCGTCTAACAAATGAAGGTTTGGAAACATGTTTTTCAAAAAATCTAAGCATAAAACGGAGCGGATTCAGTTCTTTTTACTAACTTTGCCGCTGAATGGCTGTTTCATATTATACAACTGCCATGGTTGCTAAGCATTCCTCGTAGGTTTGATTATTTCAAAATCTTGTCAATCATCTTTTTGTTGGCTTCCATCACGACAGTAGTGTCGATTGATGAAAGGTAGATTTGTGTGGTTTTCAGGTTGTCGTGTCCCAATCCTGTGCTGACAATCGAAAGGTCATAGCCCATGTCCCGCATAGTGGTGGCCCAAGTGTGGCGCGCCACGTATGTTGTCAGTGGGATGCGCAAGCCTGCTATCCTGCCTATTTTCTTCAAGTTCCGGTTGATGTTATGTTCTGCTTTTTCGTATTGCCGGCGTTCCGTCCCGTCGGCATGGGTGATGATGGGCAGCAGGTACGGGCTTTCGGTTGTCAAATGAGCATACGTCTCGACGATGGCTTGCATGGAAGGCTCCCAACCGATGTTCAGGCTCTGTCGCGTCTTTTTACGGTCGTATTGCAGTACGCCGTTCCGGATGTCGGATTTTCTCAGGTAGGCCAGGTCTACGAACGATATTCCTTGCAGGTAGATGCTCAGGATGAACATGTCCCTTGCAAAAATGAGCGGAGAGCCTGCAGGCAAGCGGAGAAGCCTGATGGTCCGGATGGCTTCTAACGGGATGGCCCGTTTGGACGTTTTGGCAAAACCGGTGAACACATGCCGGAAGATACCTTTGTCCGTAGTCAGGCCCATCTCGACGGCTTTGCGGTAAAGGGTACGAAGGGTACGCAGGTAACATGAGGATGAATTGCGTTTAAGTCCACGGCTCTTCATCCATGCTTCATATAAGGTCATCGTTTCCACGTTCAGTTCGTCAAGGGCTATGTCTGTGCCTTGGCGGAAACGGGCGAAGCTGCTCAGTGCGTCACGGTAGGTCTTGGCTGTCCCAGGGCGGCCGACCTTTGCCTTCCGGTCGGCCATGTCGAGGATGAAACCGAACCATGTCGGGCAGGTGGGCAACTGTTTGTAAGCCGATACGATGTCTTCTGTGCCGTACTCCACCCTTTTCGTTTCCATCTCCGTGATGATGGCCGTAAGCTGATTGGTGTACCATTTTATTTTGGAAGCCGTAAGCCGCAGGAAATTTTGCCTTTCCGGTGTGCCGGCAATCCGGATGGAGGATGTGGCGTCGTTCCATTCATCCTGCCGTATGTGGAAACCGGTATGAATCATTCTTACCGTTCTGCGATGAATCACTTGGAAATACAAGGTCCCTTCTTGCTCTGGCAGGGTAGAAGGACGGAATTTCAATTTGAATGAGGCCATAATGATTTTTGTTTTAGAAAATGGATATGGATTATATTCTGGATTTTCATAAAGTCCGTAAAGGAAGCAATAAGTGCCTATTTTTTTAAGGATAATCACTTTAGAATCACTATAAAATTCGTATCTTTGCACCTTAAACGTATATAAGTAATAAGACTATGGCTGAAACGAAAAGAATCAAAACCGCATTGGTGTCGGTCTTCCACAAAGACGGGTTGGACGCTTTGTTGAAAAAGTTGCATGAAGAAGGTGTGAAGTTCCTTTCCACGGGAGGGACCCAGAAGTTTATCGAAGAGTTAGGGTATCCGTGTCAAGCCGTGGAAGAGGTGACGACTTATCCTTCCATTTTGGGCGGGCGCGTGAAAACGTTGCATCCTAAGATTTTCGGCGGTATTCTCGGGCGTCGCGGGTTGGCTGAAGACCAGGCGCAGATGCAACAATATGAAATACCCGAAATCGACTTGGTCATCGTAGACCTTTATCCGTTCGAGGATACGGTGGCGAGCGGTGCATGCGAGGCGGACATCATTGAAAAGATAGACATAGGCGGCATTTCGCTGATTCGTGCCGGAGCCAAGAACTTCAAGGATGTGGTAATCGTGCCGAGCAAGGCTGAATATGGGCCGCTGTTGGATTTGCTGAACCGGAAAGGGGCGCAGACTGACGTGGAAGACCGCCGGTGGTTTGCCACCCGTGCGTTCGGCGTGAGCAGCCATTACGATACGGCCATACATGCTTATTTCGATGGTGGCAAGTAAGACGAAGGCGTTTAAGGTAACGGATTTGGAAATATTAAAATGAAGTGAAAGGCTGATGGGATTCTTTTCTTTTACTCAGGAAATAGCAATGGACTTGGGGACGGCCAATACCATTATCACCAGTGACGGGAAGATTGTGGTGGACGAGCCTTCCGTGGTGGCGTTGGACCGGCGCACGGACAAGATGATAGCCGTGGGGGAGAAAGCCAAGTTGATGTATGAAAAGACGCATGACAACATCCGGACGGTGCGTCCCTTGCGCGAAGGGGTCATCGCTGATTTCTATGCTTGCGAACAACTGATGCGCGGACTGATAAAGATGGTGCATACGGGTAGCCGCTTGTTTTCCCCTTCCTTGCGCATGGTGATAGGCGTTCCTTCCGGTTCTACCGAGGTGGAATTGCGTGCCGTGCGCGATTCGGCTGAACATGCCGGGGGACGGGACGTGTATCTGATTTATGAGCCGATGGCGGCAGCCATCGGTATCGGAATCGACGTGGAGGCTCCTCAGGGCAACATGATAGTGGACATAGGCGGAGGTTCCACGGAAATCGCCGTCATTTCTTTGGGCGGCATCGTGTCGAATAACTCTATCCGTATTGCAGGGGACGACCTCACGGCCGATATCCAGGAGTATATGAGCCGCCAACATAATGTGAAGGTGAGTGAACGTATGGCCGAGCGTATCAAGATTCACGTGGGGGCTGCGCTGACGGAATTGGGCGAGGATGCCCCGGAGGATTATGTAGTGTATGGCCCGAACCGCATTACGGCCCTGCCGATGGAAGTCCCGGTGTGTTATCAGGAAGTGGCGCACTGCATGGAGAAGAGCATCGCCCGTATCGAGACGGCTGTCTTGAGCGCGTTGGAGAATACGCCGCCGGAATTGTATGCTGACATCGTGCATAACGGCATCTACCTGACCGGCGGAGGGGCTTTGTTGCGCGGGTTGGACAAGCGGTTGACCGACAAAATCAACATACCGTTCCACATTGCCGAAGACCCGTTGCACAGTGTGGCCAAAGGCACCGGCATCGCCCTGAAGAATGTGAACAACTTCTCTTTCCTGATGTAAGCCGTGCAGGGCTTATTGGATTTTTTGAAGAAATATAGTTATTGGCTCCTTTTCATTTTATTGGAAGGAGTCAGTTTGTTATTGCTTTTCCGTTTCAACCTTTATCAGGGTAGCGTGTGGTTCACTTCTGCCAATGCGGTATCCGGTCGCGTGTTGGAGTGGGAGTCGGACTTTTTGTCCTATATCACTTTGGGTGAACGGAACAAGGAGTTGATGCAGAAAAACTTAGTGTTGGAACAGCGGGTCAGGGCATTGACGGAGTTGTTGGACCGTGCGGGGCATGATTCCACCTATACGGAACTGCGCCAAAAGGAGTTGTTGGCGGATTTCAGTATGGTGCCGGCCGAGGTGGTGGGCAACAGCGTGAACAAGCATAACAATTACCTGACCATTAACAAGGGGGAATTGGATGGCGTGAGGCCGGAGATGGGGGTCGTATGCGGCACGGGTGTCGTGGGGATCGTCTATCAGGCTTCATCGCATTATGCGATTGTCATGCCGTTGTTGAATGGAAAGTCGAATATCAGTTGCCGGGTACGGGGAACGGATTATTTCGGTTACTTGCGTTGGGAAGGCGGGCATCCTTTGTATGCTTCTTTGGGCGATATACCTCGCCATGCCCGTCTGAAAGAAGGCATGACGGTAGAGACCAGCGGTTTCTCTGCGGTTTTTCCGGCGGGCTTGTTTGTCGGCAAGGTGACAAAGGTGGAAAATTCGGAAGACGGGCTTTCCTATAAGTTACAGGTGAATTTGAGTACGGACTTTGCCCGGCTTCGGGATGTGTGTGTGCTCACGACACCTAATCGGGTGGAGATAGACAGTTTGCAGCAAAAGATAGAAACAGAAAAATAAGGCAGAGGTATGATGCAGAGTTTTTTCAGCAGGTTGTTGTGGGCATTCATCTTGTTGGTTTTTCAGGGATTGGTATTCAATCATATCCATTTTTTCGGTTATGCCACTCCTGTCATATATGTGTATATCCTTTGTCTCCAGCCGTTGAACACTTCACGGTGGGCGTGGCTGTTATGGGGATTTGCTGTCGGGTTAGGATCCGATTTCTTTTCCGAGACACCGGGTTTGGGGGCTGCATCCATGACTCTGACGGCCTTGTACGCTCCGCAACTTTTGCGGTTGTTTACTCCCAAAGACTGTCTGGAAGACATGGTGCCGGGCTACCGGACGTTGGGAGGATGGAAATACATTGGGTATGTGACGTTGCTCGTACTGCTACAGCAGGCATCCGTTATGATGCTTGAGGTTTTTTCCTTCTTCAGTGCTTTGGACATGCTTTATACTTACTTGGGAAGCAGTGCGCTTTCCATTGTGCTGATATTGGTATTGGAGAGGATGCGCGGTAATAAATAGTTGGAAGTTTCGGATAGGATGGCTAATTATAATAGGGAAAAGCGTAAATATGTAATTGGGGCGGTGGCTACGGGCATCGTCCTCATTTATATTGTCCGGCTTTTCACTTTGCAAATCATGAGTGACGATTACAAGAAGAATGCCGACTCCAATGCTTTCCTGAAGAAAATCCAATACCCGTCGCGGGGAGTCATCACCGACCGCAACGGGAAGTTGTTGGTATACAACCAGCCATCGTATGACATCATGGTGGTCATGAACGAGCAGCAGGGGGTGGACACGTTGGATTTGTGTGCAAGCCTCGGAATAACCAAGGAGTACTATGTCAGGCGGATGGAAGAAATCAAGGACCGCCACCGCAATCCCGGTTATTCGCGCTACACCCAGCAGCTTTTCATGAGCCAGTTGTCTTCTGAGGAGTTCTGCGTGTTCCAGGAAAAGCTGTTCCGTTTTCCCGGCTTTTATGTACAACGCCGTTCCATCCGTCAATACCAGTCCCCGTATGCCGCGTTGGTTTTGGGGGACATCGGCGAGGTGTCGCCTGCGGATGTGGAAGAAGATGAATATTACCAGAACGGTGATTTCATCGGCAAGCAAGGCGTGGAACGTGCGTATGAGAAGCAGTTGAGGGGGAAAAAGGGGATACAAATTCTTTTGCGCGATGCCCGGGGGCGTATCAAGGGGCGGTATATGGATGGCAAACTGGACACCAAGACCGTGCCCGGCAAGAACCTGACTTTGGGACTCGACTTGGAATTGCAGGCACTCGGCGAGCGTCTGATGGAAGGCAAGTTGGGCAGTATCGTGGCCATAGAACCTTCTACCGGCGAAGTGTTGTGCATGGTGTCTTCGCCTACTTACGATCCCCGTATGATGGTGGGCCGGCAGCGTGGAAAGAACCATTTGGCATTGAGCCGTAATCCGTTGAAACCCTTGCTGAACCGTTCCATCATGGGGCAGTATCCCCCCGGCTCCACGTTCAAGACCACGCAGGCGTTGACTTTCCTTCAGGAAGGCATCATCACTCCCGAGACGGCTTATCCTTGTTACCACGGTTTTATCTATCGGGGTCTGAAAGTGGGATGCCACGGACATGCGGCACCGGCCAAGTTAGTCCCGGCCATAGGGACTTCCTGCAATGCGTATTTTTGTTGGGGGCTTTATTACATGTTCGGCAACCGGACCAAATACAAGAATGTGCAGGAGGCCATGACGGTGTGGAAAGACTATATGGTGTCGATGGGGTTCGGGTATAAACTCGGCATCGACTTGCCCGGAGAGAAGCGGGGATTGATTCCGAATGCTCCCTTTTATGACAAGGCCTATCGTGGTTCATGGAACGGGTTGACCGTGATCAGTATCTCCATCGGCCAGGGCGAAGTGAACGCCACTCCTTTGCAAATCGCCAATCTCGGTGCGACAATAGCCAACCGGGGGTACTTTATCACGCCCCACGTGGTGAAACAGATACAAGACGAGCAGATAGACACGCTTTACACCCGGCGGCGGTATACGATGGTGGAAGCCCGGCATTACGAAACGGTGGCGCAGGGGATGCGGAGGGCCGTGTTGGCCGGGACTTGCCGTAAGGCTAATATTCCCGGTATAGAAGTCTGCGGCAAGACGGGTACGGCACAGAACCGTGGACACGACCATTCCGTGTTTATGGGGTTCGCCCCGATGAACGAACCTAAGATTGCCATTGCGGTGTACGTGGAAAATGGTGGTTGGGGAGCAGACTATGGTGTGCCTCTCGGGGCGCTGATGATGGAACAGTATTTGAACGGCAAGCTCTCGCCCGAAAGCGAGAAATTGGCGGAGATGTATCAACAAAGACATATCGGTTATGGTACGGCGGACAGATGAAAAGGAAAAGGGTGTGTGGCGTTCATTGGATTGGTGGACCATCCTTATATATATGGCCTTGTTGGCGTTTGGATGGATCAGCATTTGCGGAGCCAGCTACGATTTTGACATGGAGGGGAACATTTTTTCATTCGATTCCCGTTCGGGGATGCAGATTGTATGGATAGGGACATCGTTGGCATTGGGCTTTATCCTTTTGATGCTTGACGGGAAGTTGTACGACACCTTTGCATACGTCATTTATGCCCTGTTGCTTGTCTTGCTGTTTGTCACGCCTTTTTTGGCACGAGATATCAAGGGCTCCCATTCGTGGATAAAGATAGGGCCTTTCAGCCTGCAGTCTGCCGAGTTTGCCAAATGTGCCACGGCATTGGCTTTGGCCAAATTCATGTCTGCTTACGGGTATAATATTTCGCGGTGGAAAGACTTTTTGGTGACGTTGGCCATCATTGTCGTGCCTATCGTCTTGATTATCTTGCAACGGGAGACCGGTTCGGCTTTGGTCTATCTGGCCTTTTTCCTGATGCTTTACCGGGAGGGGATGCCCGGAGCCGTGCTTTTTACCGGGGTGTCGGCTGTGGCTTACTTTGTAGTGGGCGTGCGTTTCGAGCACGTTATGTTAGGGCATATCCCTACTAGCGCCGGAGAGTTTCTGGTGATGATGATGGTGATTCTTTTTACGGTCGGTATGGTGCACGTCTATTGTGACAAGGTATCGGTGGAACGGAACATCCTGTTCTATGGGGTGGGCGTGATAGCATTGGCTCTTGGTTTTTCAGGCTTTGTCATACCTTTCGACATTACCTGGATTTTGGTTACGGTATGTGTGGCCATGATACTGTATTTGTGCTATGTGGCTTTGAGCGAGCGTGTCATGCGTTATTTCTATATCGCGTTGTTTGCGTTGGGTTCCATGGCGTTTTTTTATTCGGCCGATTACGTGCTGAACAGCGTGATGGAACCTCACCAGAGGGTGCGTATCAACGTGCTTTTGGGGTTGGAGGACGATCCTTCGGGAGCCGGTTATAATGTCAACCAGGCCAAAATTGCCATCGGTTCCGGAGGATTACGGGGGAAAGGCTTCCTGAACGGGACGCAAACCAAATTGAAGTACGTGCCGGAACAGGATACCGATTTCATTTTCTGTACGGTCGGGGAAGAAGAAGGTTTTTGGGGAGCCGCCGGAGTGTTGGTGTTGTTCCTGGTGCTCATTCTCCGTTTGATTCATTTGGCCGAGCGGCAACCCTTTGCCTTTGGGCGTATCTATGGCTATTGCGTGATGAGTGTTTTCCTGTTCCATGTGTTTATCAACGTGGGAATGGTGTTGGGACTTACACCGGTTATCGGTATCCCATTGCCGTTTTTCAGTTACGGGGGGTCATCCCTGTGGGGCTTCACCATCTTGTTGTTCGTGTTCCTGCGCATAGATGCCGGACGCAATCTGGCCAAGAGGAATTAAGGCTTTAGCGGCAGATGAGAACTCCCACATCGTGTATGCCCGGAAGGACTTCCCGTTGCATGAGATGTATGATGCGGACTTGTCCGGTTTGTCCACGGTATAACGCCATGGGAGGAACCGGTACGTCGTATTGGTACATATAAATGCCTTTGCCCATGCGGTGGGTGACAGGATCCATCAACTGGCATTTCACCGTATCGCGGCGTAGGGTGTCCGGGTGGGAAAACTCCCGTTCCACTGCCAACCAGATAACGGTGTACGGATATGAATCGGTTGAGCGCAATCCCAGTTCGAACTGATACGTAGCCTCTGCCCGCACCGTGTCGATGTCGAATGTGAGTGTGTCCCGCCTGCTCCATCCTGACCCGGGAACGTGGCGGTATGAATGGTAGGTTACATGCTCATTACAGCCCGTAAGCGACAAGAGGGCACTTATGGCTGCAATGAGCTTTGGAGCGTGGAGGATGGTCATGGTCATTCCGTCTTTTCGGCCGGTGTGCTTGGGGCGGGTTTAACGGGCTTTTCCGAACGGTTTCCCCTGTCCCTTTTGCGTTTTTCCTTGCCGGGGCGGTTTTCGCGATTGCCTCCCTGTTCCCCTTTGTATTCTTTGTTGTCCCGTCTGCGGTTACGGCGGTCTTTCCCTGCATTCTCTTCCCTGCGTTCCGTGCCCTGAGTCTCTTTGGAGGATTGTGGGCCGCGAGGATTGCCGTTGTCTCTGCGTTTGCCTTTGTTTTTCCGCCTTTTGTCGAACCGTGTCAGGCTCTCTTGTTCCACGAGGTCGGCCGTTTTGGCCGGTTCTGCTGCTTCCCCGCTTTCCAAGCGTTGGGGCTTCTCGCCCCGGCGGTTCATGTTGATGATTTCGAACACCCTTGCGGTAGTGAGGGTGACTAAGTTAGCCGCCAGATGTTTGTCGGTGGAGTAGGTGACTAATCCGGCCAGGATGTCGGCTTTGAAGAAATAATATTCCGCATCTTGGGTTTGCAATGTGATTTCCTTGCTCGGCAGGCGTTTTCCGGCCTCCACGTAAGTGTCCACCTCATAGTTCATGCAACATTTCAGTTTGGCGCATTGCCCGGCCAGTTTCTGCGGGTTCAGCGAAATGTCCTGATAGCGGGCAGCTCCGGTGGAGACGGAAACGAAGTTCTTCATCCACGTGGCACAACACAATTCCCGCCCGCATGGGCCGATACCGCCGATGCGTCCTGCTTCCTGCCGTGCACCGATTTGTTTCATCTCGATGCGTACGCGGAAAGTTTCGGCCAATACCTTGATGAGTTGCCGGAAGTCCACGCGTCCGTCCGCGATATAGTAGAAAATGGCTTTGTTTCCGTCGCCTTGGTATTCCACATCGCCGATTTTCATTTGCAGTCCCAATTCCTTGGCAATCTGGCGCGAACGTATCATGGTGTCGTGCTCACGGCTTTTGGCCTCTTCGTACTTTTCCATGTCCACCGGTTTAGCTTTGCGGTACACCCGTTTGATTTCCTGTTCCGATTTCAGGTTGGCCTTCTTGATTTGAAGGGGGACGAGCCTTCCTGTCAGGGTGACCACGCCGATGTCGTGCCCCGGAGTGGCTTCTACGGCCACGATGTCGCCTTTCTCCAGTGGCAGACGGTTGCTGTTGTGGTAATACCCCTTGCGCGTGTTCTTGAACTGTACTTCCACGAGGTCGGTAGCCTCCGCGTTACCCGGGATGTCTGCCAGGTAGTCGTACGTGTTCAGCTGTTTATTTTGTCGTCCGCAGCCTTTGGCGCAAAGTCCCCGGCACGGTCCATTCAGTTTGAATTTTTCCTCCATTCGTTGTCGGTTTTTGAAATATATTATTGTATGAGCAGCACGATCATTTTCAGGGCAAAGTCGAAAAATACGATTTTCGGGTTGACATTTTGCTCTATGTCCCGTTGTGCGTTGCTCAGTTCATCCATGATTTTAATGACGTTGCGTTCGTTGACGAAACGTGCGAAATTCTTGGCGAAGTCTCCTTCCTGCGTTGTCATGTAGTTCAGTTCCGGATTGCGGAAGTTATAGATGAAGTTCTCGCGAATCAGTCTCTGGCAATACGTCAGGAAGTTCTTTTGCCTTTCCCGTCCCATGCCGGCAATCTGTTCGCTCCATTTCCGCATGTCCTTGATTTTGCGTTGGTAGCTTAACCGCATCAGCATGACGAACAGGTCGAAGAAGAGCAAGTTGTCCCGGCTTGCATCCAGGCTTTTCAGTGCTGCGGTGTAGCTGCCTCTGGCATTGCGTGCGAGAGCTTCCACGTCCTCCGTGGGATGGCTTTTGCGGAGGGCTTCCACCAGACTTTCGTGGTCGATGCCCTTTACCTCGATTTGTTGGGTGCGGCTCAGGATGGTGGGCAGGATTTTCTCCGGCTCGTCGCTCACCAAAAGGAAATTCGTTTGTTCGGGCGGTTCTTCGATGAGTTTGAGCAGCTTGTTGGCGCATTCCGCATTCATTTTCTCCGGCATCCAGACGATTAGGATTTTGCGTCCGCCCAAGGTTGACTTGAGGGCCAGTTTCCGCTGTATCTGGGCGGCTTCGGCAGCATAGATGAGTGCCTGTTGGTTTTCAGCCTTCATGTCGCCCAACCAGTCGTTCAAGTCAAAATAAAGCCCGGCTTGCAGCCGCTTGCGCCACGTGTCTATATACACGTCGCATACGGAGCTTTCCGCAGTCTTGTATTTGATGATGGGGAAGACGAAATGGAGGTCAGGGTGTACGAAGTGCGTGAAAGCCCGGCATGACGGGCATTCCCCACAGGCATCGTGCGCCCCCGGGCAGTGGCATAGCAGGTATTGGGCGTACGACACGGCCAAAGCCAGTTTTCCGCATCCCGAAGGACCGCTCAGGAGCAGGGCATGCGGCACACGCCCGGCTTGCGCTTCCTGAAGGAGGCGTTCCTTGATATCTGTTTGTCCTACAACCCGGCTGAACATGGCTTTAGTAGATTTGGCGTGCGATTTCGCGGATACTGTCCACAGCCGAGACGGTGTAGAAATGGATGCTCGGCACGCCGTGGCCGATCAGTTCGCGGCATTGTTCCACCGTCCATTCTATCCCCACTTGTTTGGCTTCCTCGTCCGTTTTGCATTTTCTTATTTCCAAAGCCAGATCCTGGGGCAGGTCGCAATGGAACGTTTTAGGCACTACGCTGAGTTGTGACAGTTTGGCAAACGGCTTGATGCCCGGGATGATGGGGATGGTGATGCCGGCTCCGCGTGCACGGTCCACGAAGTCGAAATACTTCGCATTGTCGTAGAACAACTGGGTGACGGCGTATGCGGCACCCATGTCGGCTTTTTGCTTGAGCACGGCCAAGTCGGCTTCCGGATTGGGTGCTTCCTCATGTTTTTCCGGATAGCAAGCCACACCGTATGAAAACGGTGTGCCGGGAGACTTGATGGGCGAACCGTCGACGAAGAAACCGTCATTGAAACGGTTGATGTGCCCGATAAGTTCCGTGGCATGTGAATAACCGTCGCCTGTAGGACGGAATGCCGGGTCTTCCTTGGCCTTGTCGCCGCGCAACACCAACAAGTCGCTGATGCCCAAAAACTGCAGGTCGAGCAGCATGTACTCTGTATCCTCACGGGTATATCCGCTGCACAGGATGTGCGGCACGACGTGTATGTCATAATGCCGTTGGATGGCAGCAGCCACGGCTATGGTGCCGGGACGGCGGCGGATGCGGAGGCGTTGCATGATGCCTCCTCCTAAGTCCTTGTACACATACTCGCTGCGGTGGTTGGTAATGTTGATGTATGCCGGGTTGAATTCCCGGAGCGTATCTATGGTATGGAACAGCCGCTCTATGCCTGCTCCCTTCAGCGGGGGCAGTACTTCAAAAGAAAAAGCCGTTCCTTTATGGTTCTGAATCAAATCAATGACGTTCATCCTTTCTTCGTTTGTACAAAGATACGCAAAGAATCTTAATATACAGGTAAAAAGAGGAAAGGAATGATATGTTTTTTTCAAAAGCCGATATGGGGCTGACGCGAAGGCAGGAAAAATGCGTCTTCCCCATATCGGCTTGCAAGTTAATGGGCGGTTTGCACTTCTCCGTACAAGGCGTTCACGATGGCACCTTTCTCGGCATTGAGTTTCCCGTACCGGTTGAGGTGTATGCCGCCGTTGTTTTTAATGTTCAGCGTGCCTCCGGATTTCACCAATACATCGGCATTTTGGATGGTGCCGCCGTCCACCTCTAGCGTTCCGCCTTCGAGTACATAAATCCGGTATCCGTCGCGCATCTGCAAGGTCTTGCCCGACGGGATTTTGAATGTGCCGGAGCGTACGATGATATCGTTGGTGAACGCGCCACCTCCCCATTCGGTGGATGCAGTGAGTACTTTCGGGTCTTCATAATGAGGGACGTATTCTCCCGTGAATCCCGTGTCGAAACGGGAACGGCCCCATTCTATGGCCGTGGATTTGCCGTCTGTTTTCCAGGCACAAATGCTGCCGTCATTGTCTACTGCGATGATTTCGTTTTTCCCGTCACTGTCCATGTCCGACACGCAAACCCCATTGGAAATATGGGCTGGAGCTGACAAGGGGAAACCTTTCACGTCCGTGCCGTCATTGTGCAAGGCATATATCAGGTTATCTTGGTGGAACACGATGTCGATGCTTCCGTCGCCGTCCACGTCGGCCAAAATCGGAGTGGCCATATTGATAGCCCACTGTTCGTTCGGGAACAGACCGGAGAGATTACGGTCGAATATTAGCGTTCCCGTGTGTGTCCATGCCCTTACGCATTCGTTTCCGAGAACCACTACTTCCGGTTGGCCGTCTCCGTTGATGTCCCCCACGCTGATGGGATGTTCAATGCCACTACCGGGAGCATTCGTGTAAGGAATAGAAACGGGTTGCGTCGCATCCGGAGTAAAATAGCCCACACAAGAACCATCCCGTTTAATCGCATAAATGTAACTCAAGGCAGTACTTCTTGTTGTGATAAGGATTTCTTTCTCTCCGTCTCCATCCAAATCACAGACCGTAGGGGAACAGTTCAGCATCTGTCCCACACGTGAAAAGAACGGCGTACGAAGATAGGTCGTACCGTCATGTCGCCATACATACACTTTTCCATCGTTGGAACCACAAATGATTTCCTTATATCCATCATCGTCAAGATCGGCCACAGCCGGAACACCATAAAAATCCCCCGTTGTATTCCCGGTCCTCATCACTTCCTTTCCACGCGCATCAAGCACGATGACCGGAGTATTCGGTTTTTCTCCACGCAAAATGATTTCCTTTTCTCCTTTCCCGTCCGGTGCGTCTATGTCCGTTACCACCACGCTGCGGTAAGAGTATATTTTACCGATATGGGTTTCCCACAACTTGTCCGGCAATTTGTCCCCGTCTTTGTCCAACGAAGAATAACAGATGATGTAATTTTCTCCCTTGTCATTCCTTGTGGGCACGATGATGCACTGTTCTCCGTTTCCTAACAGGTCGGCCACTACCGGGGTAGCCTCTGCATTCCACGGTATTTCGGCATAACCGCTGTACGAAGTGGCGTTTCCATCAAGGTCGTAAGGTTCTGTGCCGTCCGGACGGAGGGCCACTACCGTTCCTTCTGTACTCTCGTCTGTATTGCCGGTAACCCATATTTCCTTCTGGCCGTCATAGTCGAAATCGAAGGTGTGCGTCTCACAGGTGTAATGCAGACTCTTTCCCATGGAAAGCGGGAACATGCCCATGGTGGGGTAGGTGGTCCATGTCCGCACTGCGGGGGACAGTTCGCTTTCCACCATTCCCCGGGTCAGTGTGGAGAACTTGTAATAATAGGTGGTCAGGGGCTGCAGGCCCTCGTCCTTGTAATACCTTGTGTCCAACGGCAAGGCGTTGAGTTTGTCATAAACCCCGTTCTCCGAAGTGCTGCGGTAGACGTTGTATTTCGTCTCGCCTCCCATCTTGTCCCAATGGAAAGAAATGGCATCGGCACCGAGTTCGGAAGTCACCTTTGCCAAGTCCACCGGCACGGCCTGTTCCGTCACGTCCCATCTCACGCTGTCCTGCCGCATGTTGCCGATGGAGAGTTTGACATCGAACGTCAGGCTGCTGCCGGGGACGTAGGCGTTGGTGAGGGAACAGAGGCAGGCGAAAGATGTAATTTTGATAATTTTTACTTGCGACGGATTTAACGGTATGATTTCCCAATTCAGGACTAAAGAGGTTGCGTCTCCTAAAATGTCCACATTCAAGTCCATTGCGAGTTGTCCGCCCGGTTTCAGGGATGACCCGGATGCGATGGAGAGGTTGGCAATCCTGAACTTGTAATGCTTCAGGTCTACCTTGAACGTGTCCACGTCTACGATGTCTGTCCCGTCCTTTTTCATCATCAGGTAGAAGCAGGGGGCATTCCATTCGTTGCGGGTTGCTTCCGGTGCATCCTCGGATATTTTCACCGTGAACTTCCCGTTTCCGGATTTTATCTGTCCGGCATTGATAGTACCGTAATCTACCGTCTCGTTGAGTATCGTCACGTAAGGGGAAGATGATGACAAAGTGGCCGTCACATTCCGGGCTGCCGTTTTCCCGTTGTTTTTCAGCACGATGTCGAAATCCTGTCCCATACCGGCCAGTACGTAGCCCTCGAAGTCATTGATTTGCCCGACAGAAAGTAGGTTGCCGCTGTTGACAGACACCGGCACCGTCTTTTCCAAAGGCAGGAAGTTGCGTGCGGTCACCGTCACTTTCATCTCGCCCGCCGTCTTCGGGTTGAAAGTGAAACTGTGCGGTTTTGTGTCGTTTATCGTCACCACGGCGTATGCTTCCGCGTCTTTCATCAGGCAGACCGTGGCTTCTTCTCCTGCCGGAAGGTTGGTGATTTGCACTGTGATGGTGTTTGTTCCGGCTGCTATCTGCGTGGGTGTCACGTTGACCTCTAACTTTTGGGGCACGGCAGACCATACCGGCATTTCCGGGTCGCCTAAAAGGTGGAGGCGGTAGTAGTCAGGTAGACTTAGAGCATAGCCTCCATTATATTGTTGATTGCTTTCTTCTATCATTAAACTTAATAAACAACCAATAGATGTAGTTTGTTCTTTGTATAAACCATTTAAAAAATCCTTATACTGATAGTCTTCGTCAGAAACACCAAAACATGAATTTCCGATAAAGGCAACGGCACCTCCATTTGGTGTATTAATAAAATGTTCTGCAATACAATCTTCATCGAATTTAGCAGGCATACACCCTCCGGATATGAAAATTTGCAAAAAATCTTTATTCCTCAGATTGTCTACATCCTGAATATAAATACTTTCATGTTTATCTATGGATGATGTTCCCAAAGCGCGAGGATGGCTATGATCCATGTGGTATACTACATGGAAGTGATTAAGTCCGGAGTCGCCTCCGTCCTGAAGGGCAGAAAGAAAATGTTCTTTATTCAGTTCCTGTCCGGAATGATATGTTGTTTTATCATCATGTTGGGAGCAAGTACAGTTATAATGATCAAAAAGATACCACTTTTTGATTTGAGGATAATGAGAAAGATAGTTATTGATGGAGGCTTTTGCGTCATTATAAAGCTTGCCTGTAGATTCACTCTTACTTATATATGCAGACGCAGCCAAATGATTCATTAAGTATTTTGTGTTCATATTTTCCATTTTCTCATACAAAAGTACTTTATTAATAAAGATCTTAGCTTCCTTTACATTTTCTACGGATGCACGTCCTATATAACATAATCTGTCTTGCTTCATTTTGTCTTTTCCCCATTCTGTAAAAAGATGATTCTTGTTCGCATTCCAATCGCAATTCAAATCCGTATAATATGCGTCAGAGGGATAGTCACCTGCATATTTTTGCCCTGGAGGAACATTAAAATATCTTGCAGGTATAATATTTACGTCTCCGCCCAACAACACAAACAGGCCTGCTCCCCATTTACGATAGCATTCCTGTAAATAGGCATGTATTTTTTCAGCCAAATCCGAACCTTGGTATTCCTCTTGAATGCTTTCCAACTCTTTAACGATAGTTGGTACCCCTTTCTGCGTTTTCCAATTCGCCAAGCGTTGAAATTCGCTTTTCAAATCCTTGCTCGTGATAATAATATAGTCCGGAATCTGTTCACTAATCACATCTATGGAAAAAGGTGGATTAGATTTGCTTAGTTTCATTTGGGAGTCTTCTCCTACTAAATGCACTCTGGTATCGGTAAATCGGTCTACATCTTGAGGATTTACTACCATAGAACGAATCACCTTTTTAATCAAATTTGCCCTGCGTGCATTTTGCTTTTCGGGTTGGATCGATTGATTCTCGCATTCTTCGTAACGCAGGACAAAATCCAAACTATTGACATGGATTTTTTTGGAAACCGGATCGTATTCTACCGGATTCAGTTGAACTTTTACCAAATGGTATCCCATTTCATTGTAGTCGGCTATAATCTCTGCACGTTCTTTGGGAAATACATTGGAACCGTTATATATAACCGTATCCGGCTGTACAAAATCCTTTCCATCCTTTTTCCCTACTGGAACCAAAGGTTGTGCCGGATAGGGCATAAAAGTACCATCAATAGCAGAACGGCTTTTAACAAAAACATCTACTCCGGTTACTTTTGCATTCAAAGGAACCACAAAGGTCTGCACAGCTATCGGAAGTTCTGGTGCTCCTATTTGTTGTATTTTATATCTGCTTGCATTCCAACGAACCACATCGTAATTGTCCTGTTTGGAAAAAGACAAATCACCTGTATTAAGATTAAGTTGCCCGCTAATTTGTGCCCATACGGACAGACAGCTTACAAGCCAAAGGCTGATTAATGAAATTATTCTTCGTCTCATAATTATTATGGTATTAGTTTGACAGTTTCGGTAGTACCGTTAGTAAAATGCACACACACAATGGTACATGGAGTTACCAATCGATTCCGGTCAATAGATAAAGAGGATGATTCTATGGGGTGTTTGGTGAGCAATACCCCATTTGTACTATACATCTCCATATAGAGCGGCTTTTGTCCAAAAATCAATTTATAAGAATCCGGTGTGGTAGTGACCGAAATATTCTCCTCCACTTTTTTTAAGGATAAAATACTGTTTGGGTAATCTCCCATCTTTTCTATTGCACGAACCTCTATTGCACTGTTCCAGCCATCCGCTTGCTTATATTTCTCAATACTGGCTTCGTGTACGTATAAATAGGAAAACATCAATACGCTTTCTTTGAAAACATCTTTTCCTAATTTAGGTGGTTCAATAGCTTCGCATATAATCCCAGGTTCCCAATGTCCGAGCGTAGGGTATGGCTTATTTACGTATCCAACGGGCATAAGACAAAGGGTATGCTCAAAAGCATAGTCCCCAATAGAATCCAAAGAGGCCGGAAGTATAAGCTTGCCCATTGTTAATATAAGATTCCTAAATGCCGTTTCATGAATGACTTTCGTACCCTCTTTTATGGCGTATTCTCCTCCATCGTCAATATTCATATAATAAAGGGTTTCTTCATCTAATGAATATATTGAAGAATAATAAGTTTCCGGTTCCCAATTAGGAATTTTAGATATTTCGGTTTTATAGGAAAAATTGTCCTCACTCAATAATACTTTTATGCCATAGGAATAAGGAGGAGTAGAAAAAGATGCTTCAAATGTCGGGAAGTCTCCGGTTACTTCTATGTTATACTCAGAAAATTGAGATAAGAAATTTGCTCCTATATGCTCTATGTTCATGGGTAGAACAAGATGAATCTTGTTAGGACTCGATGCCCATGTATCTTCCGTCCTTATATCCGGCAACGTATCAATATTTGCAGCTCGTAAGTTCAATGTATCCAACTGTCCGTACAATCTATCCCGAAGAAAGATATAGTCTGCATCCAATAACGTACCCGTAACCGTCAGGTATTTCACTGATTGTTTCTGTTCCTCCGTCAGCAACGTTTCCAAGGCGTTTATACCGGCATGTACAGTCACATGTGTTTCTGCGTTTTGGGCTTGCAGCCTGCATAGCATTGCCATGACAAACAAGGCAGACAATAATATCCTTTTCATAGCTATTTGTTTTTGGTCTACATTTCGCTTCATAATCATTATGGTATTAGTTTGACAGTTTCATTTGTCCCGTCTGCAAAACGGACACGGACTATGGTCAATGGTTTTTGCAAACTCTTCTTGGGTAGCATAACCTTCGCTGAAGGAATCATCCGAGATGAAAGCAAGCCCCCATCTGTTGACAGCAAATCCATTTGCAAAGCTTCCTTTGAAAAATTCAGAATATAATTTTCATCCATCGAAGTAATGGAAATTGATGTGGTTCCCTCTTTACGAACTGATTGTATGTCTAAAAGAGTCTCTATCGCACCTATTTTTCTTGCAAGTTTCCATCCTGATGCTACCTTATAAGCTTCGAGACTGGCTTCTGGAACATATAAATTGGACCATCCTACCCAGAAAAGTTCTCCCAATATTCCCAATCTGGGAGGGGTCTTGGCTTCACATACCACACTTCCGTATCCATAGCCCCCACCATTTGGATAACAATCTTTTTTGCTATAGCCAGTCATAAAATTTGGTCTGATATCAAGTGCATAATCTCCAATGGAATCTATACTTTCCGGCAATACTAAATTAATTATTTCTATGGGAAAATCCTCATTCCTTATAGCCGTTGGGGCTATAACCCGTGTACCCGATGGTATTTCCACATCTTCACTCCAATAGACAAATTCATTCGGTTTCAGATAATATAGTGTATCTCCGTTTTGGGAATAAACAGCAGAATAACTATCTCTTTCTATATTCATGAGATTTGGATGCCTTTTACTTGCCTGCATTAAAGGCTTGTAGTAAGGATCGTTCTTGTACTCTCCCAGGAAAGGGGCATTTCCGGTTACTTCACACACTCCCTTAAAGGCATAGTCCCAGATACATTCTATCATTTTCGGCAAAACCAAATAGAGTTCCATCGCTCCCAACGCACCTGCCGGAATGGTGTCTATCTCCGCATCCCGCAAATCCAACGTGTCGAGCTGCTCCAACAGCCCGCCACGCAGGAAAGCATAATCCTCGTCCAATAACGTTCCCGTGACCGTCAGGTATTTCACCGATTGTTTCTGTTCCTCCGTTAACAACGTTTCCAAGGCGTTTTCACCGGCATGTACGGTCACATGCGTACCGTTGCTTTCAGGTGCCTGTGCCATGCACAATCCTGTGCACAAGCAGCACGTCCATATTATCAATAACGTTTTCATAAGCTCCTCCCTACTTATTTAGTGATAATCATCCGCTTGGTGTCAATCACCTTGCCGTCGGCCACCAAAGCATAAAGGTACATTCCGGGGGCGAGGCTTCCGGCTTCAAGCGTCACGGAAGATTTACCCCTGTCCTGCAACGTCTTTTGGTCTATCTGCGTGCCGTTCAAGTCATAAATGTACAGGAATGCGGACTTCACGCTTTCCGGCAACGTGTAGCGCACCACTGTCGTTTGCGTGAAGGGGTTCGGGTCGTTTTGCTCCAATGCCGGGACATCCAATGCG
>UMCF01046956.1_pt1 | contig 21485 bp, 19 predicted proteins | sample 1964131 | NCBI WGS metagenome assembly UMCF01 (sample SAMEA4835958, study PRJEB28245) | human gut metagenome | biome: gut microbiome; material: fecal sample | place: Denmark | collected 2008
GACAGCAAGCCCTTTCGGCTGCTTGAACAATTTTTACTTTGAAATATTGTCTAACTTTTTGGGGTCACTTCAACTGTGTACCATACCGGGATTTCGTTATAGGAACAAGTTTTTACAGCGCACCGTCAGAACGGACATTGTCATAGTTCAGCACACCCGCGAAGAACGCAAGCGCCAATCCCTGGCCCCAGCCCTGAATCCAGTCGCGGCTGATGCTGCGGTAACCGTCGGCATCTTTCATAACCGCGGTGCCGCCGGAAACATTCAGCACGCGGCCATCCGGGCTGACGTTTGCCAGCATACCGGGGATAGATTTATTGATGTACTTGATGTGCAGCGGGTTGCCCTTGGCGATCATGGCGGCAGCGATGCCGGCGCTGGCGCTGACTTCCTCATAAGAAGTTTCATCGTCCACAATGGTGCGCCACAGGCCGTTTTCGGTCTGGTAAAGCTTAAGTGCGGCAAGCTGGTCGTTCAGACTGCCGACAACATCCAAAAACTTGGGGTACAGGTAGCACTGCGGCAGGCGAATGCCCACCTGAGACATGGTATACGCGGCCCAGGCATTGGCGCGGCCCCACTTGATACCGGACATGTGGTCCCCGGTAATATTGTTATAGCCGTGGTAGTACAGCCCGCTTTCAGGGTCCTGCAAATATTTGATATGCCAGTAATACTGGTTCAGCGCGTCATCAATCAGCTGTTCATCTTTCAGCAGCACACCCATACATGGCAGTGTGCAGAATGTGCGCTAGTTGGACGGGGGTATGTTTGCCGTAGTCATGGGCACGGCAGCCGATACGGATCATTGTGCAAACCTCCTATTCGTGGGTACCTGCACAGCGGGGGAGATAAACAAAATTTGGAGCATCCGGCCCCTGCTGTTCTTTGGCAAAATGCTCAAAGTGACTTTCTGGGTCAACAGCAAGCCATTCTTGCAGCTCGGCGCTTGGTACACCGGGTTGGTGGCGGATATTTACATGGGTACGCGGTTCTTCCAGATAAGAAAACAGCAGGTTTTCCTGCACACTGATCAGATGCCAGCGATCCCCCTCCAGCAAGCCCTCGCTCACCAGCTTTAGATGGTACTCCATGTAGCTGCACCATTTATCCGGTTTCAAAACGGCAATGCGCCCATGCTGTGCACCGGAATGGCGCTCACGCAGCCAATCGCCGGCAGTGGTGGGGATATCGTGGTAAAAATACGGCTGCATTGCTACCCAGCGGCGGGGCAGGGCTTCGCCCACGGCAGCGGGCCATGGGCAAAGCAGTGCATCCAGCAGGGGCGACAACCCATCCGGCGCAAGCGCTGTGCCGACAGATTCAAGGTACAGGAACAAGTGCGCCTGATACCGAAACAGCGAAGCTGTCAGCAGCTGGTGTGCTTGGCGCAGCCCCTCAACGGTTTGGGAAAATTCCTGCATGGCAGCAGCAAGAGATACCGCATCGATTCCACTGTGCAGCACAGCATGGAATGATGCGCGAACCACGGGACAAAGCTGCCATGTAAGGCTTTCTGACGGCATTTGCCTACCCCCAATACGACTTATTTATTTAATTGTAAGCCGCCCAGCCGGGAAAATGCAACTTGTATAATGCACGGATTCTTTGTGATAATTGAAGTTTACAGACAATAAAAACTGTGTTATGATGGGCACAATTTAGGCAGAGTTCCTGCCGGAAGGAGCAGAACAATGGAATACAACATTCTTTCCTGCGGTGCGGTGGCGGACGGAAGGACAAACTGCGCAACTGCTATCCAAAACGCTGTGGATACGGCCTCGGCGGCAGGCGGCGGGCGTGTCATCATCCCGGCCGGGCAGTATCTGAGTGGGTCGGTATTGCTGAAAGATAATGTGGAACTTTACCTGGAAAGCGGCGCGGTCCTTATCAGCAGCCTGGACCCTGTAGATATCAAACCGTTCCCCCAAGGGGGAAACGGCGTGAACCCTGACGATACTGCCGATGGCTGGCAGAGCGGCTTCTTTTTGGGTGCATCCCACGCCAAAAATGTGACCATCAGCGGTATGGGTACGATTTACGGCCAGGGCGACCAGGTGTTTTTGGACAAAAACGAAGATAACGGTTTCCATGAATGCCCCAAAACCTGCGAAGCGTTCCGCCCGCGCATGATGCTGTTTGAAGATGTGGAAAACTTTACCGTGCGCGATGTAACGCTGAAAGATGCCGCTTTTTGGACACTGCATATGGCAGGCTGCCAGAATGTGCGCATTGACGGAATAAAAATCCTGAACGATGACCGCGGAGCCAATAACGACGGCATTGACCCGGACTGCTGCCGCAATGTGGTAATTGCCAACTGCATTGTCTCAACGGGTGATGACGCCATTGTGGTAAAATCCACCGGCCCCATGTCGCGCCGGTATGGTGTGTGTGAGAATATCACCATCACGAACTGCGTGCTGCATTCCCGCGATTCCGCCTTGAAAATTGGCACCGAGACCCACGGAACGATCCGCAACGTAACTTTAAGCGACTGCATTATTGACCGCTGCTCCCGTGCGGTGGGTATCTGGGTACGCGATGGAGGAACGGTGGAGGATATCCATATTCACCACCTGACCGGATCCACCCTGCGCTATGCAGACCGCTATGCCGAGCCGGGTGCACCGGGCTGGTGGGGAAAGGGCGAACCGATTTTCATCAGTGCGACCCCCAGGAAAAACAGCCGGACAAAGACAGGAACCATCCGGAACGTTACATTCGATAACCTGTCCATTACCTGCGAAAGCTGTGCGTTCCTGGCCGGTGAGCCGGAAAGCTGCCTGCGGGATATCCGCATCCGGGACCTGCACATGACTTTTAAGCGACAGGGAACCCAGCCGGAAGGCTTGTTTGATGAACAGCCATCGGTGCGGCATGTGTACTCCCATGCGATCCCCGCATTGTATGCCCGCAGTGTGAAACAGCTGACCGTGCAGGACAGCACCGTGCGCTATGCGGATAAAAGCGAAGCATGGGCGAGCGAAGTTACAACACTGGAGGACTGTACGGAAAGTGCAGTTGACCTTAAAAAAATTCAATAATCCTTGTAAGGAGGCAGATATTTATGTACCAGGCTGCACAAAACCGTTACAACACCCTGCCAACCCGCCGCTGCGGAAACAGCGGCCTGCTGCTGCCCGCTGTTTCGCTGGGGCTGTGGCATAATTTTGGCGATACCTCCCCGTATGAGAACATGCGTGCGCTCTGCCGTACGGCGTTTGATAACGGCATTACCCACTTTGACCTTGCCAATAACTATGGCCCAGAACCGGGTGCTGCCGAGCGCAATTTTGGCCGGATCCTACACGATGACCTTGGCGTTTACCGCGATGAGCTGATTATTTCCACCAAAGCAGGCTATGAAATGTGGGACGGCCCTTACGGCAACTGGGGCAGCCGCAAATACCTGCTGGCCAGCCTGGATCAGAGCCTGCGCCGCATGGGGCTGGACTATGTGGATATTTTTTACCACCACCGCATGGATCCTAACACCCCGTTGGAAGAAACAATGGGCGCGCTGGCCCAGGCGGTGCGCAGCGGCAAGGTGCTGTATGTCGGCCTATCCAACTATGACGGCCCCACGCTGGAAAAAGCCACTGCGATTTTGGACGAACTGCATGTGCCGTTTATCATCAATCAGAACCGCTACTCGATTTTTGACCGTACGATTGAAAATAACGGCCTGAAAGCGATGGCTGCTCGGTTGCATAAGGGAATTATCACCTTCAGTCCGCTGGCACAAGGACTGTTGACCAACCGATATCTGCAGGGGATTCCGGCTGACAGCCGGGTACACACAGACGGGCGATTTTTGAAAGAAAAGGATATTACGCCGGAAAAAATCGCTCAGATCAATGCCCTGAACGATATTGCCCAGGCCCGCGGACAGACGCTGGCTGAAATGGCCCTGGCCTGGCTGCTGAGCCATGATGAGATTACGACCGTGCTGATCGGTGCATCGAAAACCAGCCAGATCCTGGATAACATCAAAGCAGTGCAGAACATGAGCTTTACGGCAGAGGAACTGGAAGCGATCGACAGAATCAGCAAATAAGCCGCAATCGATAATTTGAAAGGGAAGCCGTTTGCAGAGAACGGCTTCCCTTTTTGTTTCGGGAGTTATGGGGTCGGCGGGCGCAGCCAGCCGCTGTATTTCAAGATAGAAGTACCAATGCCGGTGCCTGTGGCCCGCCGCCAGTCCGATGGGGCGGTGCCCATCACCTCATAAAAATGGCGGTTGAAGCTGGACATGGAGCCAAAGCCGACTTTTTCACTGATGGTCAGGATCGAATCATCGGTCATGCGCAAAAGGCTGCAAGCTTTTGCAATGCGCGTCCGGTTTAGGTAGTCCAGCGGCCCCATGCCGACAAGCTCCCGGAACACCCTGCGAAAATGGGATTCACTCATGCTGCACGCATCGGCAAGGTCGCGGATGCTGAAATTCTCCATATAGAATTCATCAATATAGGTCAATGCAGGTGCAATGACCATGCGGTTTGCTGAGGCAGAATCATTTTGCTCGGTGGAAAGCCGCATGACTTCGGTAATCAGGGCAACAAACAGCCCGCGCACGCTGATTTCATAGTTCAGGGAACGTGTTTGCATTTCCTGCAGGATCATCTTCACATAATGTACCAGCGCGGGGTGGTCGGCAGAGGAAAAAATGCCGCTCCAGCCATGCAGTACCTGGGCCAGCAGGCGGCTGTTCGGCAAGGCTGCGGGGTCAAAAAAGGGGCGCAGCAGCTCCTCTGCATCGGTAAAAATATAGCTCCATTTACACGGGGCAGAATATGGGAAAACACGATATAGACCGCGTGTGCCAGGGCCTGCGTGATTCGCTGAAAGCGCTTTGCGTGATCTGCCTGGTGTTGGCCGTCGCGGTGTTTGCATCGCGCCGGCTGCTGCTGTCGATTTTCCTTGACCCAGCCACCGATGCTGCCAGCATTGTACAAGGGGCGGATTTTCTCAGTGTAATGGGGTTTGCCTATATTATTGCCGCGGTAATGAACAGTTATCTGAACGTGCTGCGCGGTGCAGGGGATGTAAATGTCAGCCTGGTTGCAGGCCTGTTTGAGATGGGGGCCCGGCTGGCGTTTGCCTCTTTGCTGGCGCCGCACCTGGGTGTGTGGGGCATCTGGCTTGCCACCCCGTTAAGCTGGGCTTCCGGCTGTATCATCCCGGTGGTGCGGTATTACAGCAGAGAATGGATGAAGCGAACGCTGATCTGAACCGGTGAGAAATAAAAGAAAACACGGCTCTGCGATAGAAAAATCATCATGAGACCGTGCTTTGTCTTGTGTTTATGAATTTTGGGCAAAAGGCTTCAGTGCGCTTTTGCGGTATTGCTGCGGGCTTTGGCCTGTCATGGAAGAAAAGCGGGTGGAAAAATTGCTTTCATCTTCAAAGCCAACCTGGCGGGCAACCTCGCCGACAGGGAAATCTGTCAGAACCAGCAGTTCTTTTGCGCGGGTAATACGGGTGGATAACAAAAAATTGTACGGTGTTGTGCCCATATATTGCCGGAAAAGCCGCAAAAACCAGCTTTTGCTGACAGGGATCTGCGCCAGCAGCATATCCAGATTGATGGGCTCCGCATAATGTGCACGGATATAATCTGCGATCTGCTTGATCATGGTCCGGTTGGAACGGCTTTCGTCCCCGGAAAGCTGCTGGTGGGCAAGCAGTGCCAGCATTTTGTGCAGTGTCAACCCAATTTCGATCTGGGCGGTGGTGGTTTCCTTTTTCCACTCGGCAAACAGTGTTTCAAACAAAGGCTGCATCTCCATGCGGCTGACATGCGCAGCGGTAAGCCGCCCCTGCGACTGTACGGAATCGGCTAACGTTTTAACCCCAACACCGTCAAGGTGTACCCAGTAGTGCTCCCATACATCATAGCCGGGGGCCGTGCAGTAACTTTGCGGTGTGCGGCAGTTCATCAGCAGTGCGGCACCTTGCGGCAGCTCAATGTGCTGTTCGTTCTGCTCAATCAAGCCAGCCCCGGCCAGGGTATAAAAAAGGATGTAACTTTCCTTGTCTGTACGGGCTGTGGCAAAGTGGGAACGCCCATAAAACAGTCCGGCTTCCGTTGCATAAAACGGCTGTGCCAACACGGCGTTATTTGGCGTTGCACGCAGCCACACACTGCGCTCTTCCACGTCCATATTATAGGTCAACATAAGGGATCACCTCAGTAGAATTATCACAAAATAAGCAGTGCTTTGTGGTATGAAATAGATCAGAAAAAAGCAATATAATGTAAATGAAAAGAATAGTAACACTACAGTAATTTTACCAAAAATAAGGTGCGGATGCAACCTTGTTTTTTGACTTTGGTTTTAACGTAATACAAAATAAAAATGTTTGTACGGAAAGGAAATCAACATGGAACATATGGCATGGAAAGGCCGCATCAAACCCGGTCGCAAGGCAGAATATCAGCGCCGCCACGCAGAGATCTGGCCAGAGATGGTCAAGGTTTTGAAAGAGGCAGGCATCTGCAATTACAGCATTTTTTATTGCAAAGATGAACTTTTTGGCTACTATGAATGCGAAAAAGGCGTTGCCTATGCTGAAAAAGTGCAGGCAGAAAGCCCCATTGTGGACCGCTGGAATGAGTATATGAAAGATATTCTGGAGCTGGAAATGGACCCCGTGACCGGTGCCAAGCCCAAGCTGGAGCAGGTGTTCCGGCTGGATTAACAAACAAAGCAGAGAAGCGAGCCTTGCCAGAGAAAAAATGGTAAAGCTCGTTTTCTATTTGCTTTATTGTTGTGCGGCAATCAAGTCCTGCGGTTTATCGGGCATCCTGTTCAAGGCCATTCATAGCTTGAAAAGTAAATAAAGCTCTGCAAAAGAGGACGGTAAAAGTCATACCGTAACAGTTTCACTATATAATTGTAGAGATAAAACGATTGTTTTGCCTCAAAATGATGCGATCATAACATCTGATGAATTTGCATTCGCTAAATGAGCCATTTTTGTACATTTCAAAAGTACCATTTCTTCTTTTGCGATACATAAATGTTATATTTGACTTTTTAATAAATGTACTATGATACGTTAAAATGTGGCGCTTGAATGATGAAATATGACAATGATAGGATCCGTCTAAAATAAAAGGATGCATTTGCGTACAAAGAAGTTGTAACGGCGGTATTTTCACGAAGGATGGAAGCATACATGGTAAACAGTATCAGATTTTGAGGAATATGACATAGAAAGTGATTTATAATGTCTGTAGTGTAGTTATCTTCTATACTGAAAATCCGGTCGAATCTGATTTTTCAAATGCGACTATTTGGGAAAGTTGAAACTTTAATTATTAGTTCAGGCATAATCCAAAAGTAACATTTTCAGCAAAATAAAAGTGCAACATTTTTAGGTGGGTTAATTCCGTTGCCTAAAAATGTTACACTTTGTTTTTACTTTATTGCACTGCTGTGACAATTTTGTGTCTCTGCTCGTCTGCAGTACGGAATGGAACGTACAAATTTTATGATAATAAATCAAACGAAATTCTCCTGCACATTACGATTCTAAAATACTAAGGCCCGATTCTATGTCGTAGACCCCGAAAATGAGTACGCGCCGCTTGTGCAAGAGTTGGGCGGCGAGGTTGCCAATATCTCGGTGGACAGCAGTACCTATTTCAACCCGCTGGACTTCAAGCCGGACAAATCCACTGATATCCCACCTTAGAAGTGAGAAGTGGCAGTGTGCGGAAAGATGCAATGGACTTTTTCGCGTGATATTTGTAGGAAATTTTCTTCCGGATCCGACATAGCATAAGGCGTTTTGAAAAAAGGTGAAAAGTAACGAATAAACGATGTGTTGCGCTTCTTGAAGGATCTTAAATTTCACTTTTCACTATTTTCCTCAAAAAATGTTATTTTGATTTTGCCGCTCGATTCGGATTTTTCAAAAAAGGCAATTTCAAAATAAACTGTGTCATTGCGCTTATGCAGATAGTTTGGTAGACTCAAATCAGAAATAAGCTACAGGATCTGAAGAAGCTGATGGACAGCCTAACGCTCAAGGAAAAAATCGGACAGCTGGTACAGTTGGATGGTAGATTCTTTGGCGCAGAAGAAGTGCCTACCGGCCCGTGCGCCGAACTGGGAATAGAACCTTGGGTGGCGGAAAACGCCGGTTCTGTCCTGAATGTTCTGGGTGCTGAAAAGGTATATGATGTTCAGAAACGTCATTTGGAGCATAGCCGAATCCGATTGCTATTCATGACGGATATCGTGTACGGGTACATAACAAGTTACCCCATTTCTCTTGCACTGGCTTGCAGCTGGGATATGGAGCTGGTGGAGGAGTGCGGAAAGCATACCGCTTATGAAGCTTCCGCAGACGGTGCGCATGTCACATTTTCCCCAATGGCTGATGCAAGACACACTGCGCAAAAAATGGGGCTTTGATGGTGTCGTTATTACGGACTATGCAACCACTCATGAACTGATAGCACATGGTGTTGCAGAAAACGATGCCGATGTCGGTATGGATATCGATATGCAAACATCCTACTATTGTCAGCGATGATTTCTCACGTTGCAAAGGTACCCTTTATAAGGTATAATCTACTATAATAAGGTAAGGCAGGTGAGCAGACGTGCGGTTTTTTTTGATGCAACGTGACCATCAAGTTGCAGTTATTGAAATTGCCGAAAAGACCGGCGATATTATTGATGTAGTAGAGGTCCTTTCGGAGCAAAGAATCCCCCTCGGCGCAAGGCACATTGATGGTAGTTTTGACGTTCTCTCCCTGCGCAAATGGTGGGCTGGACGTGGTATCCCGGCAAGCCGTTCCGGGCTGGAACAGGCGCTGGAACATTTGCACGTTCCTTATGCTGAACTGCTCCTCGTCAAATGCAGCGGTCTAAGCCTTTCCGATCAATACTGGGTCACACCCTGCGATGCCCCACAGAACTGGCACGATGTAAATTTCTACGAGAACGACTTTTCTGACGATGTGGGACGCGCTTTGTTTGGCGAGGAGATTCTCTCAGCACAGCCGGATTTGTGTTCCCCCTGCAATACCTCAGACGGCTTTTTACAAAAGCGCTGGCGCATTGCGGACGGAAAACGAATTCTGTTAAAAGCAGGATCCGGCATCTACCAACAAGAGCCGTATAATGAACTTGTGGCAACGGCACTGTATGAGGCCCTCGGTATGCCACACGTTTCCTACTGGCTTGTAGAGCAGGGCGGACAGGTCATGTCTGCCTGTGAGTGCTTCACCGACGAGCATACGGAACTTGTTACGGCTGCCCAATTTATGCGGTTACAGCCGCAGCAACAGGGTGTTTCTAACTGGCAGCACTTTAATAATTGTTGCAATGCAGGGGGGCTATCGGATGCACAAAAAGAAGTCTGCAATATGCTGGCCGCCGATTATATCCTAGCCAACACAGACCGCCATCTTGGAAATTTCGGCTTTCTGCGGGATTCTGAAACGCTGGAATGGAAAGGCCTTGCCCCCATCTATGACAGCGGCACAAGCCTTTGGCAGATGACTCTCACACGCTCCATCAGTGCGGACGCAATGGTTCCGGCAAAGCCGTTTGAAACATCACAGCAATCCCAGCTAAAGCTGATTGCGCCTTATATAGACTTGCCGCTGGTTCGCCTTGATGGATTCTCTTGCAAGGCAAAAGACATCTTGGAGACTGCTGCCCAGTTTGATGATGGGCGGGCTGCGAAAATTGCTGCCGCTATTGAGGGCAGAATCCAAATGCTTCGATTTAATAGGGCGTCGAAGTAGGTGTGTGCCAACTGGCGACAAATTGTCAGCAGTTGAAATAGGGTTATAAAAACAGCGTTCTCCCGGTCACATTCGGAGGATATTGTTTCCATAATCACCGTCCGCTATTTGAAATTATCAACAGAAGGTAGGGGCGGTTTGATTTTTGGGGTAAGAGGATTTTTGCATAAATTTTAATCAACGCATTTACGTAAACACCTATTATAATAAGGAAAATTGAGCTTTTTTGTTCTCTCCGGTTTTTCTCTCCAACGTGCCTCAAATGCCTGTTTTTCTCTCATTTTTCCCGAAAATTCGGCATTTCGAAACGGGTTCGAATTGCGACGTTCTGACGTTAAAAAGGACTTCTTTTTCAACATTTTTCGCCGTAGGTCGGTCGAATCATCTTCCGACAACTTCCGCTTTTTTCCGATAAATACCGTCAGTTGCGATATATACCAAAAAACTCGGGATGCGTTACAAAGAAAATGATTAAATGGTATTTCGTATCATTTTACAAAATGTCATTTTCGTCAAGGTACAGATAAGGGACTTCCAGGACAACAAATCCATGGATTGCAATAAAACCGAGATGGCGGACGTTCGGCTCTTTGATTGCTGCAACCTGCTGCGCTTCATGATGAATCTCATTTAAAGTCATGGCTTGGCTATAGGCAACACCGCACAATTCCCGCCTAACGGCTTAAGCACCGCTCCGGCGGCTGCGGCACGGCATCTGCGTTGCCAAAATGCTCGATAATACACAAAGTATTATCGAGCATTTTGGCTTAGCAGCTGCCGCACCTCGCTTGCCGTATTGGCACTTAGAATTATGCGGTATTGCCTATAATATTTCACTTCAAAGATATCATACCCATCGGAAAATTCCAAAGCTGCATCAAATCCGCCGTTTCTGCAATGAACGGGGTCGTAATAATAATAACTGCCAATGTTTCGCATGTTTTTGAGCTTCTCGTTGCGTACCTGTGTAGACTGAAATAGTCCCGGTAAATAGCCTCAAAACGCCGGGTCTTTGCCCCGCCGCCAACTCCTAACTTAAATCTTCCCCTTCATCACTCTCTCCACCATGGCGCGCTGTGCGTGCTCGGCTTCCAGGTTGGCGGGATGCTTGGGGAAGGCGCGCATGACTTTCTGGTAAAGCTTCAAGCCCTGGTCGGTGGTGCACATGCTGGCAACATACACCATATAATCCGGTACCTGGCCAAACACGCAGCGCTCGGTGTTTGGCACATCCCAGCGCTTTGACTGCTTTTCAATAAAGGCGGCGCGCATCTCGTCAGGGGTGGTGTACTGGGCCATTTCCTGTTCCCACTGGGGCCAGATCGGGTCCACCGAAAGGTCAATAATGGCCGGGCCGCCGTGGTCACCCTTGACCAGAGCAAAGGACTGGTACATGGGGGCAGAATCCGACATAAACACCCAGCCCACATACTGCACAGCCGGAATACCGTACACGTTCAGGGTGCGTACTACCTGTTCGGCATTCTGGTAGGTGTTGTTCATGCGGCCGTCAATGCAGTTCACAATCTCCCGCACATGGGCATCGCTGATGGTATCGGTAGTTTCGGTGGTAAACAGCTGTGCTTCGCGGTTGAGCGGGTACATGTTGGACGGTACCTTAATATCCTTGCCGTCGGTGCGGTCTACCATGCGGAATGTGTGATTTTCAAATGTATAAGAAGCCATGTTTCTTCCCCATTTCCTTATCTTTCGTTTATCCAACAGTATACCAAAAACGGCCTGCTGATTCAATGCCGGGCAAACAGAATCCCCGCCGCCAGAGCACAGTAGCTTTGGCGGCGGGGATTCCTGTATCAAAACCCACCCCTCAAAAAAGAAGAAGGAAACGGCAGATGAGGTACCCGCAGGGCGGGCAAGGAAGAAATGTGCGCGAGGTGTTGCCAACCTAAAGCCCATATAAATTGGAATGGACATCGGGCTGATATTTTGTTCGACGATAGGACGATACGTCTGCGTGCGCCCCTACGGAAGGATACTCCCAAAATGACGTGCCGTGAAATGTTTTATAAAGGCAATACCGCATAATTCTAAGTGCCGATACGGCGAGCGAGGTGCGGCAGATGCCAAGCCAAAAGCGCAGATAATACTGGATGCTGCAAAGGTGAGCGCCGCCAGTGGCGGAAACAGCGAACCGAAGCAGGGGCAGCGGTCGCAGAGTGCGAGGGGCCTTTGCCCCCGAAGCACGATGCGGGTACCGCAACCCGACATTATCGAGCATTTTGGCAACGCAGATGCCGTGCCGCAGCTGCCGGAGCGGTGCTTAAGCCGCAAGGCGGGAATTGTGCGGTGTTGCCTAAAGAAAAAACGAACCATTCCGGCGCGGTCGGGTGAGCGCACCCTACAGGGCAAAAACTCGTCTTTATTCTTCCACCACATCCCACTCCGCAAAATATTCCCGTGCTTCGGGCAAGATTTCGCGGGTGCAGGGCTGAATGTAATCGGCGGTCAGAGGGAGGTCAGCGCTGTTGGGGCCAGCTGAGATGGTGAACCGCCCGGCTTCTAGGTGCCAGACACTGTATTCGTCCGGGAAAGCCATCTGGTTGAGATTGAACCGGAACCGCACGGTGCGGCGCTGGCCCTGCGGTACGGTAATGCGGGCAAAACCCAACAGTTCCAGTTCCGGTCGCACAATGGTGGCGATGGCATCGCGGCCATACAGCTGCACCACAGTCTCGCCGTCGCAGCTGCCGGTGTTATGCACCGTGACCAACGCTTCGGCAGTGCCATCGGGGTCCACGATCAGGTTCAACGCCTCATACGCAAAGGTTGTGTAGGATAGGCCATAGCCAAAGGGGCGCAGCGGGCGGAAGTCCGACTGCCAGTAGCCGTCCGGGTTCAGGGAACCCGCCACAAAGCTCTGGCCGGTGGTCCCGCGGTGTTCGGCCATGAACATCGGCTCGTGGCCCGCGGTGCGGGGCAGCGGCAGTGGCAGGCAGCCTGCGGGGCTGTGGATACCGGCAATCAGGGCGGCCAGCTCAGTGCCGCCCCAGGTGCCGGGGGTGAATGCTTCCAGAATGGCGGCGGCGTTGGCGTAAATATGGGGGCTGGTCAGGGGACGGCCATCTGTATGGGTTACGATGGTACGCGGGTTTGCAGCCAGCACCACACGGGCCAGTTCTTCCTGCGCACCGGGCAGGTCCAGGCTGGCGGCATCGTTACCTTCGCCGGTGTCGCAGTGGCGGCCCCAGCCATTTTTTCCGCTCAGGCACAGGATCACGGCATCCGCGCTTTCAGCGGCCGCGAGGGCGGCGGCAAAGTCGGTCTGGGTGGGGTCGAGATAATCGCAGCCCTGGGTGTAGGTGCAGTTGGGGTAAAGCTCCTGCAGGGCTTCAAAAATCGTTTTGGCTTCGGGGCGGGATTTGTGAATCTCGCGGTCGGTGGCGGCAAGGTCGTACTTGCGCACTGGCTTGGCGGTGGATTTATCACCCACGCCTGCCATGGCACTGGAATCCTGCACCACCTGGAACATTTCCAGCATAGAGGGCTGGGTGTAGCCGCCGTACAGCAGGCGCAGGCTGCTGGCACCGGGTCCAATGACAGCCAGCTTGATGCTGCGGTCGGTAAGGGGCAGGGTGTTGCCCTCATTTTTGGTCAGCACAATGCTTTCCCGCGTGGCGCGCTGCTCGGCAGCAGCGGTGGGGGCAAACGCAGCGGCGTGGTACTGCTGCCACTGGGGGTAAGGCTCATCAAAAAGGCCAAGTTCAAATTTGAGCGTCAGCACGCGAAGAACGGCGCGGTCCAGGTAGGAGATATCCACCTTGCCTTCGGCAAAGGCGTGGGTCATGCCATCGGCATAGCCAAGGCGGTCGGGCAGCTCCATGTCCAAGCCCGCGGTCAGGCATTGCAGCGCGGCATCGGTGATATCATCTGCAGTGGCCAAGATATCGTCTAGCAGGCGTTGTACTGAGCGGTAGTCGCTGACTACCAAACCGTCAAAGCTTAGTTCGCTGCGCAAAAGGTCAGTCAGCAGCTTGCGGCTGGCGCAGACGGGGCGGCCCTCCCATTCGGAGTAGCTGTTCATCACGGTGCGGATGCCCGCCTTGCGGATGGCAGCCTCGAACGGTTTGGCGAACACCTCGCGCAGTTCGCGGGCATCGGCCTGGGTGCAGGTCAGGTTCAGTCCGCCCACAGTCTGGGAGTACCCCAAAAAGTGCTTGGCGGTGGCGGCCACGCCGGTGCTCAGGTCGTCGCCCTGCAGGCCCTGCACAAATGCGCAGCTCATAGCGCCTACCTGCGCAGCGGTGCCGCTACCCAGCTGGAAATGCTGCACCGCTTTACCGACCTGCGCGCCGAAACCTGCCGCCAGCGCGAGGAAAACGAAACCCACAGCACCCAGGCCATCATCAAGCGGATCAACCGTTATATTGAGGACAACGTGGAAAACTATGACCTTTCCCTGACTGCCCTTGCCCGCATGACCGGCTTCAACCCGTCGTATCTGTCCCGCTTTTACCGCATCAATACCGGCAAAAAGCTTTCCGACCAGATCGACGAGGCCAAATTGCAGCACGCGAAGAAATTGATCGCCCAGGGGGAACTGGTCAAAAATGTGGCCGAACGTACCGGTTTTGCCTCGCCGTCGGCGTTCATCCTGTTCTTCAAACGCAACACTGGGGTAACGCCGAGGCAGTATTTTGAGAGCGAAAATAAAAGTTAGGGCAATACCGCATAATTCTAAGTGCCGATACGGCGAGCGAGGTGCGGCAGATGCTAAGCCAAAAGCGCAGATAATACTGGATGTCTTATCGAGCATTTTGGCAACGCAGATGCCGTGCCGCAGCCGCCGGAGCGGTGCTTAAGCCGTCAGGCGGGAATTGTGCGGTGTTGCCTTAGGAGTTAGGCGGGAGGAGTTAGGAGTTGGCAGTGGGGATGAAAGCCTGGCGCGGAAGAATTAGAAATTAGGAATGAGTAATTAGGAATTTGAGATAGGGCAGGGCATGCTGCGGGGGTTGCGGCGTGCCCTGTTTTGGGAAATGAAGAAAAAATCATGTTGGGGGAGTGCGGTGCGTGGTGCCGCGCAGGAATATTGGGGTTGCTGTATGTTGAAAGTGTGCGAAATTTCTGTAGGGCGGGGTCACTGACCCCGCCGGAACTTCTGGCCATATTGTACAGGTAAAATTTGCGGTATCCCCACAACTCATGTGTAGGGCGCGATGCCCTCATCGCGCCGGGGAGAAACGTTGAAATACACGGCGGACGCTGCAAACAAATGGAATTCGAACATAAAAAGGCAGCGCCCGGTGCAAATCTCGCACCGGACACTGCCTTACATTCAATTTCTAATTACCCATTGCTAATTATCAATGCTTTTCCGCTCTTTTTTCCATTCCGCGCAAAAAATCTTTATAAATTCCGGGGTCGGAATCTGGAATAACGGTGGCATTGCAGGTTTTCTGATAGAATTCCACCGGGCCAACGCTGCCAATGATGGCATAGCCGTACCCGTATTCCCGCATGGCGGTCAGACAGCGCAGCAGCAGGGCAGTGCCCACACCGTGGCCCTGCTCACTGTCCAGCACACGGGTGGGACCGAAAAAGTCCGGCGCGGTGGCATCGTAACAGGCGTAACCCACGATCTCGCTGCCGCGGGTGGCGATCCAGCAGCCAATGGGCGTATGGGCAAAACTGACAGCGCATTCACCGGCAGCGCAGTCGCCAGAGTGGGTGCGCACCCAATCCAGCACGCGCTGGCGGTCCGGCGCCATGGCACGGCGGATCTCGACCCCAAACGCGTGGCTCCGCGCCAGTGCCGGGGCTTCATCAGGCAGGTCATACAGTTTAACAAGCATATCAGGCATGGGAAAACCTCCAATTTGGGTGTGTGGATATTAGTAGCAAGAAGTAAGTTAGGAATTAGGAAGGAGGAGGTAGGAGTTGTCTCGGTTTGGGTTGGAGAGGAAAGAATAGATCAATGGGACAGGTAACGATATCCATATCGAATGATTAATTCCTCATTGCTCATTTCTAATTATACCAACTCCTAACACCTCACTCCTACTTCCTAACTATTTTCCGCCATAACCGCTGCCCCATCCGCGGCATCGCCAACGGGTTCGGGGAAGGTGAGGGTGGGGAACTGGGCAGTCAGGCGGGTGATAACAGCGGCACGCAGGGTTTCATTTTTTTGCAGTACACTGCCAAGCAGGGCCATACTGCCGGTCTGCAAACCAAGGGGCTGCATGGCGGCGGCAGCCATCTGGGTCAGTTCATCAGCGGCATGGGCAATAATGGCCTGCGCCGCGGCATCGCCCTGCTGCAAGGCAGGGTCCAGCAGGGGGGCCAGGGCGGCAATTTCCTTTTTGGTTGTGGTGGGGGCATAGGTGAAGCGGATAACCGGCTGCACGCCTGGCGCACCCAGGCGCTGGGCGACCAGCTCCGTCAGAGCTGTGGCGGGGGCACGGCCATCGGCGGCGCGCACCACGGCGCGCAGAATATCCCGTCCGAGTGCATAGGCACTGCCCTCGTCGTCGATCAGATGTCCCCAGCCGCCGCTGCGGGCTTCGCGGCCATCGGCCGTGCGGGCGTAACAGATGGAACCGGTGCCTGCAATCAGCACAGTGCCCACCGGCTGACCCAAGGCACCGGCCAGCGCCGTGACCTGGTCGCCAACGATTTGCAGCGGGCCAGTGTAGCCGCCTGCGCGGATGATATCCTGAATAAAGTTGTAAGCATCCGGGTTGCTGATACCTGCGCTGCCGATGCAAAGCCCATCGCACCCGGCCAGCCCTTCCGGTTGGGCAGCTAGCCAGGCCAGCGTATCGGTCAGGGTTTTGGCGGCAGCGGTGCGGTCGCTGTTGCAGTTCAGGGGGCCAAACACAGCGCGGCTGTGGGCTGCGGAACCGCGGGTGCGCAGCTCCACGGCGGTTTTGGTTCCGCCGCCGTCAATGCCAACATAGTAGGGCATCATTGGGCCTCCTGTTCCGGCGTGGCAATGGGCAGGCGGCCTGTTGCGGCATGGCGGCCCAGCAGAACATCCGCCACGGCGGCAGTGCTGCGGGCGGTGTATTCATACGCGGCAAGGGTGTAGACACTTTCCGGCAGGGGGAAGAGGTCATACGGGTTGCGCAGCGCCACCACAATAACGGGCTTGCCGCTGTGCTCAGCCAAGGCCTTGGTCAGTTCCAGCTGCTGTGGATGCAGGTGGCCGTTATAGGTGCCGATCACGATACTGGTGTAGCTTTCGGCGCGGCGCACCCACTCGTAAATTTCATCCTCGCTGGGATCAATGGGGGTGGTAAAGCCGTCCCCACCCAGCGCTTTAGCCATCATAACGGGAAAGCTTTGCTGTACATCATCCACCACATTGCCCACAAGGCCGGTGCGGTAGACCTGGCAGCCCAGGCACAGTGGGTGCCCGCCCACGTTAGGGCGGCCTGCTTTGGGTACATGCACTTCGGTAATGGTGGCGCGCAGCAGCTTGTTATTCAGCGCAGCGGCCTGGTCAGCGTCAAACGCGGCGGCGGGCACGGCGGCCAGCTTGGCCTTAGCGGCCAGAATGCGGTCCACACTTTCTTCCATCTCTTTGCGGTCCAGTTTGCCGGACTGCAAAGCTTCGGCGGCAGCCTTGGCGGCTTCGCCGGAAAGCAGGGTGGTGTGGGAAAGCAGCACCAGATCTACCCCGGCGTTCATGGCGGCCAGCACGCCGTTGACCGAACCAAAGAACTTCTGCACAGCCTGCATCTCCATGCAGTCGCTGGTGACAAGGCCGGTAAAGCCCATTTCGCCGCGCAGCAGGCCGGTGACGATGCGGCGGGACATGGTGGCGGGCACACCGCTGTCATCCAGCGCGGGGAACAGGATGTGCGCCGTCATGATGGCGGGTACGCCGTCGGCAATGGCAGCGCGGAAGGGAGCCAGCTCCATCCGTTCCAGTTCATCGCGGGGCTTGTCTACACAGGGCAGGGTGAGGTGGCTGTCCAGCGAAGTATCGCCGTGGCCGGGGAAATGTTTGGCCAGGCAGAGCACGCCGCCATCCTGCAGGCCGCGGATCATACCGGCGGCATACTTGGCCACGGTGGCGGGGGTATCGCCATAACTGCGCACCCCGATGATGGGGTTGGCAGGGTTGCAGTTGACATCCACGCTGGGGGCCAGGTTAAAGTTGACGCCCAGACTGCGCAGCTCTTCGCCGGTCAGCTTGCCGGCCAGATAGGTGGTTTCGGGGTCACCGGTGGCGGCCAGCGCCATGGAGCCTGGTACATTGATGCAGCTTTCCGGCAGGCGGGTCACAGCGCCGCCCTCTTGATCAATCATGATAAAAGCGTCGTGGCCGGTTTCGCTGCGGATGAGGGTTTGCAGGTCAGCGCACAGGGTCCGCAGCTGGTCCGCGCTGGCAATGTTTTCGCGGAAAAGGATGATGTTGCCGATCTTATATTCTTTGACCACCTGCACCAGCTCCGGTGTGATGGCGGTTCCGGGAAAGCCAGTGACAAGGCGCTGGCCGATACGTTCAAGGTCTGTCATGTTTAGGCTCCTTCTGATTATGAGGAAAATTTTTAGTTAGGAGGGAGGAGTTAGAAGTTAGGGCAATACCGCATAATTCTAAGTGCCCATTGCTAATTCCTAATTCGTCCAGCTCCAACCTTGTGATGCCGCAAAACTCCTAACTCCTAACTTATCATTCGTACATTCTCGCAAACGCTGCCCTTTCATCAAACGCTTTTGCCTCGTTCTCCCAGCGTTCCATCAGCGCGTCAAAGTCCGGCCAATCGTGGGCAAGTACATCGCTGCCGGTCAGGCGGTTGATGGGCAGCAGGGCTTTTTTGTCTTCGGGCTGGCGCAGGGCAAAATCGTTGGGGTATATCTCGCGGATGGCATACAGCAGGGCGGTGCCGGTGCGGATGGTGTCATACGCTTTGGTGTCGGTCAGGTGGATGTGTACACCCTCGCAGCGCCTGCCTGCATGTTTGGAAGCACTGGGCGTAAAGTAAGCCGCGGTAAAAATTACGCCCGGCAGCTTTTTAGCGTTCATCCGGTCAGCCAATGCCGCACCGTTGATGAACGGTGCGCCGATCAATTCGAACGGGGCCGAGGTTCCGCGCCCTTCCGAAATGTTGGTGGCCTCGGTCAGGCAGGTGCCGGGGTAGAGCAGCGCGGTTTCAAAGTTGGGAATGGCCGGGCTGGGCATCATCCAGTATAGCCCTGTTTCGGGAAAGAGCATCTCCCGTTTCCAGCCCAGCACCGGCAGCACATGCAGCTGGCAGCCAATGTGCTGTTCCTCGTTGGCAAGGCGGGCAAATTCACCGGGGGTCAGGCCGTACCGGGTTGTAAGGGGATAGGCCCCCACAAAGCTTTCAAAACCGGGCTGCAGCAAACCGCCCTCCACCTTGCCGCCCAGGGGATTGATGCGGTCCAGCACTACCAGTTCTTTGCCCGCGGCGGCGCAGTCCCGCATCACATACAGCAGGGTGGAAATGTAAGTATAAAACCGCGCGCCGATATCCTGGATATCATAGATCACGGTATCTACCAGGTCCAGCATCTCCGGCGTCATGTGCTGGGAATCCTTGCGGTACAGGCTGTACACCGGCAGTCTGGTGGCGGGATCGGTGTAGGTTTCCACGGTAGCACCGGCGTCATGGTCGCCGCGTACGCCGTGCTCCGGGCCGAACAGCGCTGTCAGCGGGAACTGCGCGTGGATGGCATCAATGCCGGATGTCAGCATCCGAGTTACGCCGGATGTCGAGGTGATCAGGCCGAGCCGCCGCCCTTTCAGCCAGGGCGCGGCGTCAGCCAGGTGGTCAAGACCATTCAGAACCATGGGGAAACCTCCTGTTGCGGTAAACGCTGTGAAATTTTATATCAGAAAAGCTTACCAAATTGCACGATGCAAAGAATAAACGAGAGAAAAAGATTTTTTGCCCCGCGATATGGCAAAATAATGACTTGATATGTTCATTATATTCGCGTTATAATAAAAAGAAAAGGGGGCTTTAGAAATTTTGTTTCAAAAAAGTTGAGGGTATTTTTGTACAAAATTTCTAAGGCAATACCGCATAATTCTAAGTGCCGATACGGCGAGCGAGGTGCGGCAGCTGCTAAGCCAAAAGCGCAGATAATACTGGATGCTGCAAAGGTGAGCGCCGCCAGTGGCGGAAACAGCGAACCGAAGCAGGGGCAGCGGTCGCAGAGTGCGAGGGGCTTTTGCCCCCGAAGCACGATGCGGGTACCGCAACCCGACATTATCGAGCATTTTGGCAACGCAGATGCCGTGCCGCAGCCGCCGGAGCGGTGCTTAAGCCGTAAGGCGGGAATTGTGCGGTGTTGCCCTAAGGTTTTGCAGTACCCCTCTGAACGAAAGGGTGGAGCATGACAATGTTGTGCAAAGATGCAGAGGCAAAAAAACTGGCAATCGGCCTGATGAGCGGTACTTCGGCTGATGGCATTGACGCTGTGCTGGTGGAAATCAGCGGGTGCAGCACCAACACCCATGTGCGCCAGATGGCGTTTGTCACGCTGCCGTTCACCGATGCTGTGCGCAGCCACATTTTACAGGTGGCGGCAGGGAACTTTGGCGGCAGCGAGGAACTTTGCCTAATGAACTTTTTGCTGGGCAAGCTCAGCGCAGACGCCTGCCTGGCAGTCTGCGCACAGGCAGGCGTGGACCCGCGGGATGTTGCCTTTGTGGGTAGCCATGGGCAGACGGTGTTCCATGCCCCGGTGGAGCAGGACTACCTGGGCTACAAAGTGCGCGGCACCCTGCAAATCGGCGAAGCTTCAATGATCGTGGAAGCGCTGGGCTGCCCCGTGGTGAGCGATTTCCGCGTACGGGATATGGCTGCAGGCGGCCTTGGTGCGCCGCTGGTGCCGTATACCGAGTATCTGCTTTACCAGGACCCGCAGCGCAATGTGGCATTGCAGAACATTGGCGGTATTGGCAACATCACGCTTTTGCCCCGCGGTGCGGGCTTGAACGGTGTGCTGGCCTTTGATACCGGGCCGGGCAACATGGTGATCGATGCCCTTGCCGCCCGCATGACGAACGGAAAAGCCCGCTATGATGACGGCGGCAAAATGGCTGCTGCCGCTCAGGTCAACCCCGCCCTGTTAGCCTGGATGATGCAGGACGAATACCTGAAGCGCACCCCGCCCAAAACTACCGGCCGCGAAATGTACGGTGATGCCTATGTGGAACAGCTGCTGAAGAAAGCCAACGAGCTGGATGTGCCGCTGGGGGATGTGCTGGCCACCGCCACCCGCTTTACGGCGGAGTGCATCAGCGCGGGCGTGCGGGATTACTGCCCCGTCAAGCCGGACCGGATGATTGTGGGCGGGGGCGGCAGCATGAACCCCACGCTGCTGGCCCATATTGCCGACTGTCTGCCCGGCTGCGAGGTGATGACCAACGAGCAGCTTGGTTTGGACAGCAACGCGAAGGAGGCCGTGGCCTTTGCCGTGCTGGCGAACGAAGCCATGTACGGCCAGCCCAACAACGCCCCCGGAGCAACCGGTGCTGCACACCCCGTTGTGATGGGTAAAATCAGCCAATAACCGGAAAGGGGGACCATCCATGACCAGCATCGAAATCCGTGTGCGGGACTTGTATGATGATTTGAATGATTCCGAAAAAAAGGCAGCGTCCTTCTTTTTAAGCCATGTGGACAGCGTGTTTGTGCTGCCCATTGCCAAGCTGGCCAAACAAGCCGATACCACTCAGGTGGCCTGGGTGCGGCTGGGCAAGCACATCGGCTTT
>UMCF01062668.1_pt1 | contig 21424 bp, 20 predicted proteins | sample 1964131 | NCBI WGS metagenome assembly UMCF01 (sample SAMEA4835958, study PRJEB28245) | human gut metagenome | biome: gut microbiome; material: fecal sample | place: Denmark | collected 2008
ATACCCACTTCATTTACACCAACCGTTCCGAATAGCTATGGGACTTTGATTTGTATAGCAATCTAATCCACGGTCATATGCCTTGTATGAAGTTTCTGTACGTTAGGTCAGATGTTTGCCGCCGGCTTCTTTCAGATTCCAACTCGCGATGGACACCCTTGCCATTGGCTAGGTAATTCCCGCTATTAGGGCTTACTAGGGACTTGCACCCATTAGACAATGCTCATGCCGAGCATACTATAAAATAACAGCGGTTTTCCATTAAGGAAAAACCGCTGTTGTCTTTTACAGAACAATTCAAATCGCACTACTCATCACAAGCGATGCGATTTGAGAATATAATTATTCATAATACGCTATGAGTCGGTTCAAACTTTTTAAAAACATCTGTTACTTATGCTATTCTCACGAATGACACAATAGTACTAACAATTGGATAATAATTTAAAAGCTTATCTATATATGTAGTTGGCAAACATACAAAATTGCCATTGATATGGATTCTACGTCCAACCTTATTGGCTGATAATTTCCTCCATGTTCAAAATTCAAGAAATCCACTACAGACCACCATTTCTCAATTTCCCTTGTGGAAACATCCAAGTCATGGGCACATTTCTGCTTATCAGTGGAACATGGATTCTGATATCGCCAGAGAGTCACATGAAGGGCGGGCTTAGATGAATATAGCTCATCCAAAAACTCGCTGTTCTCACACCATTGATGAAACATAGAAGTATCTGCTGCAGTTGAATTCTCATTCTTACTGACTACAGTGTCCAAGAATAATCCATTATATTCATCTAAAAAATCCTTGGCAGATTCTTCATCTTCACAGCTTCCACTCTCCTGACACCACTTCTTGAAGCGGTTGATCATACCTATTGAATGATGTTCAATGTATTGTAGAGCAGAGATTGAATCCTGCTCATACCAATCGAGAAGTTGATGCTCCTCTTGAAATCCACTTAGTATCATACCTGTTATCCTTTAAAAATGAATACTAGCGATGGAATGCAGCTCTCTTTACCTGGTTCACTCTCTCAGCCAATGCATCTAACATGTCCTGAGTATAGTCTTCTTCCTTCACATAGGAAAAATGCCCATCATTCACCCAACAACCGCTGATGCCAAAACTGTAAAGAGGAAATTCGTCTCCAGTGAATTCTCTCTGCCACTGTTCTTTATCTCCATTCACTACACGAATACCTATATCCTGCATCAGGTCAATTCCCAACGAAATTGGTTTGTCTTCCTGTATCAGACAAAGAACATCCCCTTCTTTAAGTTGCTCAAAATCTGAGGCTTCCATATCCAATTGTCTGCCTAGTACACGCATGTTATGCTGTATTACATAGGCCGGCATGGAAACAATCTGCTGGGTAGCATAATCCAACTGATAATACGCATTTTTTTCAGCTGAATATAGGGCTCTTCCGTTTTTGAGAGCCTGTTGCTGCTGTAATTCAAACTCTTCCAGCAATTTGCTTTTCCAGCAGGACATGAAGATGACATCAATGCCATCTTCTGTCCTCACTAGAGAAAGTCTTGCGAGAGAGTTATTACAATTTCCATTCTCATCTACATTGCAAATAGGCAGAAGTGGAGTTCGTTGCCCAGAGAGCAACTGCTCCAATACCTTCTGTGGAAGATCATCTACCATTTCTTGCGAGAGTCCAAATGAAGCTAGAAGCTCATAAGGAATCTCATTATCCTGAAATCTTTCTACCTTAGTCATACCTTATCTAAATTTTTCGGCAAAGGTAATGCTAAAAAATGAATTTTTCCTCCTCTGCATAATTAAACTTTATTTTTAACATATCTATGACAATATATTAACAAAAGAACTGCTTTTGTGTTAAAAAATAACTTCAATTCATTTTCTACCTATAAATTCAATCTTTCCATTTACCTTTGCACCCTGTATTATATAAATAAGGTAGAAATGATGAAAAGATTGAAATGGATGATTACAAGCTTGCTCTGGCTGCCCATAAATGTTCTGGCACAAGGATATGCTGAAGCCGCGAACTATTGGATAGACAAGTACCAAAGTGTCTGCTATCCCTTAAAGAGCATTCAAATCTGCTCAACATACGGAATAAGGTCTGACCCATTCACTGGGAAAAAAAGGAATCATCAAGGCATTGACCTAGTTGCTAAATATGAAGAGGTATATGCCATGTTTGATGGTTTTATCAAAACAGTGGGTTATGATCCTATCGCAGGACATTACATCACCTTGCAGGCAGGCAACTATACATTGAGTTATTGTCATCTCTCAGAAATCTGGGTAAAGAATCAGGAAATGGTATATGCTGGTGATGCTTTGGGAAAAACAGGTGCTTCCGGAAGGGCTACCGGCCCTCATTTGCATCTTACATGCCGCCTCCTGGGGAAAATAGAGAATCCCTACCTGCTTCTGACTTTTGTAAGGGACACCCAACAAAGAGCAGTAGAAGCTTTAGACCTGGACAAAAAAGATAAATTAAGTCCGGCGGATTTCTTGAAGCGATATGCCCCACTAGCCATGAGCCAGCAACGTAAATATGGTATTCCATCTTCGGTTATCTTAGCCCAGATGGCCTTTGAAAGTGGTTGGGGAACAAGCAAATTAGCCAAGGAAGGAAACAACTTCTTTGGCATCAAGGCTAGCAAGAGCTGGTTGGAAAAAGGACTCCCCTATAGTCTGCATAATGATGATAAGCCAAGTGAGAAATTCTGTAACTTCTCTTCTGCAAAAGAAAGCATGGAATATCATTCCAGGCTTTTAATGGGTGAACGCTATCAGAGATGCCATAAATATGATTCCACTGACCATCACAATTGGCTCAGGGGGATTAAGGCTGCCGGATATGCCACTAATATTCATTATGTCAGATGCTGTGAGAGGATTATCAGCCGATACAAGCTTTTCCTCTTCGATCATCTTGCTGAAAAGATGTGACTCTGCCCAACTACACATTATAATATATATATAACATAAAAGATTAAAATAAGAGCATGAAAAGATTGAAACTATTATTCCTCGGACTTTGCCTGGCAGTGATTTCTGCACAGGCCCAAGTAGTCTTCTCGGAGGACGAGAAGAACTTTGTGGTATCACAAGTGACTACACCAATACAGGATGCAGCGACCACGTTTACTACCAATCATGATGCATCATGTCTAAAATTCAAGCCATCTGGCATTCTGGACAACTGGTTTGTCTCTGCACGAACTGGAGCTGCCGCTTTTGCCGGTTCTCCATCGGGATGCGGTGATCTCTTTGACAGAGTAACTCCCAACTTGGAAATCACCTTGGGCAAATGGCATACTCCATACTTTGGTACCCGTATTGCCTTTGATGGATTCAAGTTCAAGACAGCTAATCTCAACAAGGAAAGATATGAAAACTATCACTTGGATCTGATGGTCAATATATCATCCTTTTATCATAAGGATTATGAGAAAATGCCAAAATGGAACTTTGTTCCTTACATGGGAGCTGGTGTCATCCACAATTCACACCTCCACAAGACAGAGTTTGCCCTCAACTATGGTATGCTATGCAGCTATAGAATAGCTGACAGATTTAGTTTGTCCGCAGAAGTTGGTGCTATTGCCACTGCTCAGAAATTCGATGGCCTGGGTACAGGAAGTTCACTCAGAGATAACCTGTTTCATGCCAACTTGGGACTTACAATAGATATAGGAAAGCAAGGATGGAAGAAAAAACCATTAAAAACGGTCCCTTACTATCATTGCAATGTGCCAAGAGAAGTATCTTCCTATCCTAAGAACAACTATCGAGGCCTCAATGAACTGAGAGAAAGAATAAGGAGCGTAATGGGTTCGGGTGATGTCATACTTGATAAGAATATCGACGTTCCTATCTTGTTCTTTTTCAAAATCAACAGCATTGATTTCGTTGATAACCAACAGAAAATAGAACTATCTGAGATAGCGGCTGCAGTGAAGGAATATAATCTCAAAGTAAAAGTCATTGGTGCAGCAGATAGCCGCACAGGCAGTAAAGAGTATAACAGAAAGTTGAGTATCAAAAGAGCTAAGTATATAGCCAAGCTGCTGATTGATGCTGGTGTACAAAAGGAAAAGCTACAAGGTGTGAGCCATGGAGGAATTGATATATATAAGCCATACACGGCCAATCGCCATACATGTGTCATTTTATCCAAAGACAATTCATCACTGGAAAATAAATAGGATATGACTCTACTCAGAAGAAATTCCAATTTTGGGAGCTATGATATCGCTCCCCAGCTACAGGCTACCCTGAATGCCAATGGCATGCAAGCACATCTCTCTCAAACTCCATCAGGTGAGATGCAGCTTATAACCCTTGCACACAACTCCTCCACCCCAAGATACTACACCTTGACACAAAGTCAGGTTGAGAATCTCAGATCAGGAGGAACCAACTCATTTAATCGAAAGGCATACGAGACGTTCACATCCATCGTGAAGAACGATTATTATATGCCCAATGCATGGGTAACGGCCAAGAATGCCAATTCTCCTGTTAATATGGGGCAATGGGGGCACACCATCATGGATGGAGAATATGCTTATAGAGAACCCAAGTTCCATCCTTTCATGGGAGCAAAATACGGAAAATTCAATTCCTTCATGGATAGACTATCATTGCTTCCGCAAAGAGGCTACCATGTACGACGAATCGAAGGAAGACCTTTTTTCGCTTCTTCAGCACCGGTTGTAGTTGACCGTCCTGATGGAAGGCTGAAACCAGGAGAGCTTAAAAGTGGAGCATACGGCTTTTATGATAAAGGCACACAGGTTGTCGACCCTCTTCATAACTTGGAGATTCATTCTAAGCCAAGAATGCTGGCTCGTCCACAGGGGCAAGCAGAACCTTTGGACAAGGCCATGGGATCCACTCTTTATGCTACACCAGAACTTTTCCAACATATACTCGCTTCCCATGGAGTTGTCATTGATGATAAGAACAAGACATTGACCATCAAGTCTTCTTCCGTCAACAAAAATCTACAATACGACCTTTCCAATGAGGAACTCTCCAAACTCATGGCGAAGAATTTCAAGGATACAGGCAAGAAAGGTAACAAAGGCAAAAATGTGGTGTCCATAGACGAGCGCCTCTCTATAATCAATAAGGTGATTGAAAATGACTTTGCCGGCAAAATCACTCGGCAGATGCTCAACTCCAAGGACTATGTTGATATTAAGCTCAAGCCTGAGGCAGAGAAGGAGATCTTTATCGCTCAAGATGCAATGAATGCTCATCAAAAGCATATCGATATCATTACATTGGGACATCAGCGAACAGATTATCATACAGGTTATATTGACAGATGGAACTCCATAGGTGTCGTCGATGGCAGAATGCTCTCTGAGAATAAGGGTTTCTATCTTCCTGTCAAGGATGGCAGAAAAGTAAGCGTAGGAGAAATCCAAACCTACCCTACTCACGATGGGGAGAAGACTTCGTTCAGAATGACAGCTGTCATCAATAATGAGGTGATGAGTCATGAGATTTCCAAGGAAGACTATATCAAGTTCATCAACTACGATGATGAGCATCGCCTGGAACTCTTTGACAAGGTGTTTGATGAGGTGAAGATAAAAGACGCCAGCAATGGCAAGAACGAAGACCATATTCTATCGGGGAATCTGGAAACGGCTAAAGGGGTAGTGAGCATGCATGGTAACTATAGTTTGACAAGTGACAACACCAAGGCACTCATTACCTCTGCCATGGTATGGAAGGATCAAATCTCTGGCAACTATCTCTTGAATCTGCGCGATTCCAGCGATGTGGGCATGTGGGCTTTCAAGATTTCCGAGAAACAGTATCAGGACTTCAGAAATGCTACTGACGACGGGAGAGCCAAGATGCTTGCCCAACTTATATCTATAACGGATGATAAGGGTAATAAACTGACTGTTGTTAAGGAACTCAAGCTTCCACAATCTCATGCAGAGCAGAACTTGAACTCCGGTTATAGCAATGAGCGAATAGCCAACCTTCTCAAACAAAGAGGCCTTTCTGTGGATTCATTGTCTCAGGAGGACATCAAAAAACTCATCCTTTCAGAGAGCAAGTCACTGGGAGACATCTCTCTTTCTGACCTTCAGAGAGAAACCAAGCTAACTCTCCTGGGTGATGCCAAGGTAAATGGTGAGGGGCTTGAAAATCTCAAATCAAGCAAGGAGTGGAGAAGAAGTGGTGAACATGGAAGAGCCACGGAAGTCAGTGACATTGCCGTGGAACGTCTCAAAGATGCAGACGGAAAGGTAATTGAGGGTAAATACAAGATGTCCGCTGTCATCGATGGCAATGTATTCTCTCACGAGATTACCCAAAAGGAATATAATAAGTTCCTGGCAGTAAATGATATGCAACGCATGAAGCTCTTTGACAAGATCTTCCCTGAAGTGAAGATGTGTACAAAGGAAGGACATGGGTTCAACTTGGGAGCAGCAATATTGGCGGCAGTGACAACAGGCTTGGACGTAGCAGCCAGTCTATCAAGACCAGCCATGCCACGTCCTGACATTTACGAGCATAAAGGTGTCTATTTCAAGCCTGGGGTAGTATCCCCAGCGGAAGTGGCAGCTGCCAAATTTGAGAATTTCAATCATGAAGCAGCCATGTCACGTGGAGAAGGAAGGGGAATGGGCATATAGCCCATCTCCCCAAAATCAAGTAAAAGTAGTACTATTCATCAATATCATATGCATAACTTCGAAACAAATGCCTATCCCAAGGTGAAACTACGTCCATGCTGTCGATACATTCTGCTCACTAACCTGCTCTTCATACCATTCATATTGGGATGCATATGGATGGGTCATCATATCACTAAACTTGAGCATTGGATTTTCTATTCCTTTGCCATCTTTGGGATATTCATGTCTGTGCTGGCTACCCTGTCCCAACTGGTGACAAGTTACACAATAACTTCAGAGCAGATAATTATAAGGAAGGGTTTGGTGGCAAGAACAACTCACTATATTGAACTCTATCGTGTAGTGGATTATGAGCAACGTCAAAACCTACTACAGCTATTGGTCGGTATCAAAACGGTCATCATCCTTAGCAGAGACCGAACCAATGGCTGTCTCAAACTGGTGGGAATCAAGGCAAGGAAGGATATTGTCGGAGAAATCCGGCGCAGAGTTGAGTTTAATAAAAGGAAAAAGGGAATTTATGAAATTACAAATTAAGAAAAAGCTGCTTCTGACAGGCATATTCATTTTTTCCGTCTGGATCAAAGGTCATAGCCAAGGGGTAGCAACCTCTAATCCCCTGCAATATGCTGCCATACAAAAAGGAGAAGCTAATGTAAGTGCCAAAATAAAAAGTCAAACTGACAATATGAATGATCTTGCAGGCGTACAGGGATCGATGGTAAAGGATGCTGCCACCATGAAAAAATGGGAAAAGCAGTATAATGCCTATCTCACAACAGCCAAGGGCTACGCAGAGAAAATAGCTGCAGCAGCCACTCTGTATCAAGATGGCATGCAGACACTCACCTATTTGTGGAAGATTGACCAAGCCAGAAAAATCAATCCAGAAGGTGTATTCGCCTCCATGAGCATGAATAATCTCTACATGGAAACTGCGGCAGAGTTTACTAAAGCCTACCGCATCTTAAATAAGGTCATCAAAGCAGGCGGTAAAGAGAGCATGCTCAATGGTGCTGAGCGTACGATGCTCCTATGGCAATTGAGCGAGGAACTTGAAGTGTTGAACAAAAAACTTCGTAGCCTTGCTCTTAGTGTCTGTATCTACAATTTTGAGGACGTGTGGAACAGAGCCATAGCTGGGAAAATCGAAAAGACAAATGGTATGATAGCCTCAGATGCCATCAGACGACATAGTAAGGCCATGAAACAAGTGGCAAGATTCTATCGTATGAGGCAAGAACACAAACCATGGTTCCAATAAAATGCATGAGCTAATGAATAGATATATTTTGATTTTGAGTGCTTTCCTGCTTCTTCATACTCAGGCAAAGGCATGGGTTGGTGGAGACGTAATAAGAGCCGGTATGTTCTATACTTATGCAAAACAGGCAAAGCAAACGCTTATAGCCCAGGATGCTGCCATGACACTTAACCTGTCAGGGCATAAATTCCTAAGAGAAGAGGTGGAGGAAATTACTGATTTTCAAAAGCAGTTCAATTCTTATCTGGATAGCTTTGGAGACATTCTAAGTATTGCAGCCGAGACTTATGGCATCTATTATGAGGTGGATCAGGCGTTCAAGAACATCAAGCAGCTGAAAGCCATATCGTCCGATTGTCCTGCTAATCTCATAGCCGTAGCAGTGTCAGAAAGGAAGAACAATATTTATACGGAGGTGGTCGAGACTGGTATGCAAGTGGCAGCAGACATCAAACTTCTTGTTCCTTTGAATAAAGACAAGGATAAGAATGCGAAGATGACTGTCAAGGAAAGAATCGAGTGCATGAGTAATGTCAGAAGAAGTCTCCGTGCTCTGAACTATAAGATGAGAAAGATGAACAGGCTCATTTCCTTCACCACGCTCATGGATTCCTGGTATGAACTCAGGGGCAATCCTAGGAAAACCAGAAGCATGACAGAAATTGTCACGGCATGCCAGGAACGTTGGAAACAAAAAGCCAATAGTGTAAAATGTAACAAGTAAATACAACAATGGAAGAATCAAAAGAGTTACAAGGAACCTATACCCTGTTTAGGGCTGTCATCTATGTGACTTTGCTCCTGGAGTTCTTCATGTATGCCTTCAATCCCGAAGATTTGGATTTCTTGGGAGGCATCATAACAGGATTACATCGCCAACTTCAGCACCTGTCTGTATATCAGTTCCTGCCCTATAGTAAACTGGTGACCCTCATCATGGTCATTATTACCTGCATTGGTACAAAAAATAAGAAGCAGATTGAGTATGATGCCAAGAAAATGGTTATTTGGCCTATATCCTCAGGCCTTCTGATGGTTTTGCTGTCTGTTGGTATCTACTATTGGGATTGGCACTTCAAAATAGGCATACTTAGTGGTAACATTTGGGTATATATGCTATTGTCAATTGCCGGAACGGTTTTGACACAGGTAGCACTTGACAATATATCCAAGTACTTCAGAAGCGGCATGCTCAAAGACCGATTCAACTTGGAGAACGAGAGTTTCGAGCAATCCACTGAGTGTGTCTGTACTCCTTATTCCGTGAACATACCGATGCGCTTCTACTATCAGGGGAAATTTCGTCATGGCTGGATCAACATCATCAATCCTTTCAGAGGAACCTGGGTAGTGGGAACCCCTGGTTCAGGTAAAACATTCTCTGTTATAGAACCTTATATTAGGCAGCATTCCTGTAAAGGGTTCTCGATGGTGGTGTACGATTATAAATTTCCGACCCTGGCCACTAAGCTTTATTATCACTATAGAAAGAATAAGGAACAGAAGAAAATCCCGGAAGGGTGTAAATTCCGTATCATTAACTTCGTAAACGTGGAATACAGCTGTAGAGTAAATCCTATCCAGCAAAAGTATATAGGCAATCTGGCAGCTGCTCAGGAAACGGCAGAAACACTCATTGAATCCCTCCAGAAAGGTCAAAAGGGCTCAGGTGGTGGTAGCGACCAGTTCTTCCAGACATCAGCCACCAACTTCCTGGCCGCATGTATCTATTTCTTTGTCAACTACGGAAAGAAACCATACGATGAATACGGTCATGAACTGGATGCAGAGTATAGCGAAGACCCAGAGACTCATCATAAACGACTCACAGGACGAGTGTATGCCAAAGGCTGCTTGGGACAGATGGATAAACTGGTGGAGCCAGCTTACTGGAAAGGCCAATACTCCGACATGCCTCATGTACTCTCCTTCTTGAACCACTCTTATGAGGAGATTTTCGAGGTTCTGGTCACCGACCCCGAAGTATATCCTCTCTTGGGACCATTCAAAACGGCCTTTGACAACAAAGCTATGGAACAGCTGGAAGGTATGATAGGTACGCTCCGAGTTCAGACATCACGCCTTGCCACCAAGGAAGCCTATTGGGTGTTCAGCGGAGATGACTTCGACTTGAAGGTCTCTGACCCGAAAAATCCAAGCTATCTGCTTATCGCCAACGACCCAGAAATGGAGAGTATCATCGGTGCACTGAATGCTTTGATTCTCAATCGTCTGGTAACCCGAGTGAATAGTGGTCAAGGCAAAAACGTCCCTGTGAGTATCATCGTGGATGAGCTTCCGACGCTCTACTTTCATAAGATTGATAGACTTATCGGTACAGCTCGAAGTAATAAAGTAGCCGTCACTCTCGGTTTTCAGGAGCTACCTCAGCTTGAAGCTGACTATGGCAAGGTGGGTAAAGACAAGATTATCACTACCGTGGGCAATGTCATCAGTGGTTCCGCCAGAAGCAAGGATACCTTGGACTGGCTATCTGGAGACATCTTCGGAAAGGTTGTCCAACTCAAGAAAGGTATTACGATTGATAGAGACCGTACTTCCATCAATCTCAATGAGAACATGGACAGTTTGGTACCTGCCTCAAAAATCAGCGATATGGCATCCGGTTGGATCTGCGGACAGACAGCTAGAGATTTCACCGTAACCAAGACCGGCAAGAACGGCTCTATGAATATCCAGGAGGCCGAGGAGTTCAAAACCTCCAAGTTCTTCTGCAAAACGAACTTCAACATGGACGAAATCAAGGCAGAAGAAGAGGATTATAAGAACTACCCTCTTCCTATATATTACAACTTCAAGTCCACGGATGCCAAGGAACGAATTCTCTACAATAACTTCAACCGCATCGACCAGGAGGTAAAGGACATGATCAAGAAGATACAAACTGAATTCGGCAAATCAGAGAAGAAGGAATCATCTCCTACTAAATAACAATGACTCCACTTTAAAAAGTGGAGTCATATATCACAAATTCAACTATGGGTTAAAAACGAACCCACAATCCAAACACTCCACTGTTCCATCCTCATACCACTGAAGATTGGGACTGCCACATTCAGGACAAATATTCTCTTCCATAAGCTATTTCTTTCATGTTAGCGGATAATAGTATCCGTTTTCAGCCTGTAAAAGTATACAAAAATAAGATACTACGTCACAAATTACTCAATAATTTGCCACAAAAGTACAAATTTTCAGTGCATCCTATCTGCACAGTACTTAAAAAGCCACCAGTTTTCACTGATGGCTCACCGATTTAAGATATAATACTTACTATCCTTACCTACTCACAACTATGCTTTCGTGAAAAATAGGGAAGGCTGTCAGAAGCCTTGAATACTACCTTGTCACGAGCTGCAATAGTAATTTTCTCACCTGTTGCAGGGTTGACACCCTGGCGTTCCGCTACATGCTTGATAGAGAAACGGCCAAAATCAGGAATAGCAATTACGCCATCCCCCTCAACAATGTTGTCTGCTAAAACACCCATCAAGGCGTTGAAGTACATGGAGGCATCTTTATTTGTGATGCCAGCCTTTTCAGCAAATGCCGATACAATCTGAGTTTTGTTCATATTCATTATTATTAAAAACAGAATGCAAAGATATGAAAAACCTTTGAAATGAGCAAGTAATTTCTATGAAAACTACCATCTGCTCCTATACTTCAGCCAGTAAAATGAACTACAACTTATCATTGAAATCCCTTTTGCAGTGAGGGTAAATCTTGATTTCATTATTATGCTCATCTTTGGTAATCAAAATCTGACAACCACAGTCAGGGCAGAAAAATATGTTCTTGTCATTATGCCCCTGCCCCAACATGACATTCAGCTTAACCGGAACCGGCTTGTTGGCCAATATATAGAGCTGCACCTGTCTGGCATACATGTTATCATCACAACAAGATAGGCAATCAGGATAGATATACCAGTTGTTCGGACATCGTTTGGTATCCCTGGAATCTATCAGTCCTCTCTTGCACTTGAAGCAGTAATTCAGACTTCTAAACAAATGATGATACAACATAATTATACTGAGCCCACTTTAAAAAGGGGCATATTTTATATTTTAAAATTTTCGCCAAAGAAACAAAATACCTAACTGCTTAACATTCAAAATTCAATATAAGCATGAAATTAATGTTTGCAAAACCTAAATAGTTTTGCTGGCTGCAAAATTATGATTACCTTTGCAGTCACAAAAGGAACAATGTTATGGAAAGAATGAATGACGATATACCTTTTGAACATCAGATGATGTTCATTATTAAGGACTACGACCGCAAGGTTGAAGAGAACATGGAACTTCGCAAGGAAGTGGAAGAACTATCTGCAGCCCTGGCTGCCCAGGGAGCGGAGTTGAAGAAAGCAAAGAAGGAACTCAAAAAGATGCCTTCTTTGAAGGATAAGGCGATGCAGCTTGAGGCAGCAAAGCGCAAGAATGAGAAGCTGGCCAAACAGGCTAGCCTGTTTCAAAAATGTCTGGTTCAAGTCCGTAGCCAGATTCGCCATTTGCTAGCAATGGTAGAGGTTCCTGGCTTACGTGACCTGGAACAGCGCATAAGCGAGGCTCTTAAAAGATATGATGAATAGTTTGCTTGTTTCAAAGAAAAGAAGTATCTTTGCAGATAAGTAAACGCAGGCGTTCACAGAACTTATTCTATGTCGTGTACATCTGTAAATCGACCAAACTTTTGAGGATAGAGGTGGAGAGTGTTCTCCACCTCTTTTAAATGCACAATATTCTTGCGTGTTATATTCTCACAGCAGGTGCTAGGCAATTCCTATCACAATATCTGATTAAGCATATAAACAATAGTCGATTTCTAGACTAGTATAAAGTCGAAATATGATTTTTCACTTGGCTACTCCTTTTCTTTCGACCTATAATCTGGACCGCAGCATCAACCAGAAATTTTTAATATTTTTTAATTAAAGATTTTTCGCAGTGTAAAATATTTTCAGACGTTTTAGGAGGGGTAAAACCCCTAGTAGCCACAATCTGTTAAGGTTATATAATTTAAATATAACAAATTTTATCAACAAAACAGATTAAGACCATAGTAAATTATAAAGGAAAAACATTAATAACTTAATATATAGAATGTTATATATTCTACCTTTAAAGAACTTCCGATTTATCCTGTATGGATTCTGTTAATAATTGTGTATTTTTCTTATTTGTGTTCTCGTAAATTTTATTCATTTTATCGCTTCCATACCCTCATTTTTACAGAAAAAAAGTTTGTTTATTCCAATATTTTCCCATATCTTTGCATCCGAAATCTGACGATAGTAAAGCTATTGTCGAACATAATTTTAAATTAAAAGAATAATGAAAAAAAAACAAATGAATTGATCACAGGAAGGGCTATCTATCCTGTATCAACGGATGAGCTTAAAGCTCTTTTGGGTGAATCACATTCTACCCTGCGTTTGACAGCAGAACCTGGTGAAGCTGTTGAAGAGTTTATGAAAAGAGCATTCAGCAATGCTCTGAGTATAGAGCATGTCGCTCAATCCACATGGCAATGTATAATCTACATTAGCCCTAAATGGGAAAAGCTGTCAGAGGATGCAATCAATGAATTAGAAACCTATATAGATAGGTGGTGCATGGACACTGAGAAACAGGTATCATGGGGAGTATACGAAGTTACTTCTCTTCATTCTCCGGAAATACTCATAATTGCCAACAAGGCTGCCGATACGGAAGCTAGTGATGAAGTGGAAGATCTTGTTAATAGCTTAATAATAAAAGATTATGTAAAAATTGACAATGATATCCAAGAAGAGATTAAACAACAGTTGAAGGAAAATCTTCTTAAAACAAACAAGCAGATTTCCAAAGAAGAAGCTGAGGAAAAAATATGTAACACCTATGTCCCTGATGGAATAATGAATAATGGTGAATATTATATTGATGAAGTAGGGCATGTCAGAAGAGCACCTTCTGGTCATGAAAACGTCGTGCTGGATTCACTAAAGCATATGCGTATAGTATATATTACCAAGGAACTCAATGCTGGAAAAGACAAAAACGACACATATGATATAAGACAGGACTCTTTCTGTGAACCAGTCAATTACATAGATGAACATAATTTTTCAGTTAAGTTGGAAGATGTAAAAGGCTTGAACAAAATGATTGCTTACACATTTCATGGCATCATTCAAACATTAGCCTATCATGATAAGCCTTTCTTAGAATTTGAGAAAATTGGCTCTGATGATGTTCTGAAAACTATAATGAAATATACTTTTGCACGCATTAATGTTAAGTCTACAGGGGGCTCAAAACAGAGTAATGACAAGGAAGTTTTGCGTGAAGCAGAAAAGTATTCTTCATATACAATTAAGCGAATAAGGAATCTCGACCCTAAAGTTATTGTCTGTTGTGGCAATCAAAATAACCATAACTTTATTCTGGAAGATTTCTTAAACAAATTTGGTTTCCATTTCGAATGGACTGACATACCAGGAGTATGGATAGACAAAGAGTATGGCATCATTGCTATAGATTCCTATCACTTGTCATATGTAAACTATGGATATTCAGAAAAGAAGCTATACGATGATATTGTAAAATCACTATATAAATATGTCGTAAGAAATCCTGAAATTATCGAATACGATGAATATTGTAAATAGTAAGAAACTAGCAGGTTGTCTCGTAAACGAGGCAACCTGCAGAAAGAAGCTGGGTAAAGAAATAGCTGATTCGCTTTTCAAGCTAATGAATCAGCTAAGGAAAATAGTAGATGTCAGACAGCTGTTTGAACTGCCAGGGAACTTTCATAGATTACGGTATCTTCCAATAGACAATGTCTATGCGGTGACGCTGAAGCATCCTTTCAGGTGCATCATGCGACTGGATACAACAACCTCTACAATCACGATTGAACAGGTTTGTGATTATCATGGTCGTTTCGAAAAGTTATATAGAAAATAAACATAAAGAAGAATATGAGAACATTTAAAAAGAAAGAAGCATCGCCAAGAAAAATGATGCTTAGAATAGGTGTAGCAACTGTAGCAACTATTGCCGGGGTGATTTCTATCGCCTTGTCCATACACTACATGAAACTTGGCATGGTAAGCCATCCATCACCATCAGATATGGGCTTCGTTGACTATATCAGGTATATGCTGCATCAGTCCTGTAATCGCTACGAGATTTATTCAATGCTGCTTTGGGCAATTGGTGGAGCCGCTTTACTATATGCAATACTCCTGATATATGTAAAACTCAATAATAAAGAAAGAAGATGAAAAGAAAAATGAAGATAGACAAGAAAAAAGCCTTTATGGCAGTCGGTGCCTTGTCAATAGGCATGGCCGGAATTATTGCCTGTAGTACATTCAATGAATATCTGTGCGAGGTCAGACTGGCACATGAAAATGAATTTACCGAGCGTACAGCAATATGGAATCTGTCGAAGAACATGACTGCTAAAGAGATGCTCTCCCGAATGACTACTGTCGCAAAGGGAGACTCGGTGTTGGTATGCAAGATAAGCCGTATACCTATAGGGGCGTATTCTGACTTCATGCAAGAAGCAGCAAAACCAACAAGGCGAGCATGGGTTAGGATAAGGGAAGCTCATATGGAAAGCTTGATTAATGGTGTTGATTGGATGGAGAAAAGAGCCAGGGTAACAAGCGAGTAGAAATCACAGAGGCATGCAGAAACCTCATCATGGAAGCTTACCGTGACTTCACCAACTGGAGCTATGAAAGCGATAACCAGGAGCTGAAGGTAGAGAGCAAAGTACTTGATAATGAATACTTCAAATACTCAAAACTCACCATCGAACGCCCTCTGGTAGATGAAGAAACAGGTGAACTAATCTTGAAGAAAGGCAAGCCACAGCCAGATGCCAAGAAACGTGATACAGAAATCGTTCCTTGGACAGAGGACATCGAGGAATACATGGAAAAAAATGTTCTCCCATATGCTCCTGACGCATGGATTGACGAGAAGAAGACCAAAATCGGTTATGAAATCCCATTCACACGTGAGTTCTACAAGTACGTAGCCCCACGCAAGAGCGAGGATATCTTCTCCCACCTCAAAGAGTTAGAAGCAAAGGAGAACGAATTAATGAACAAAATCTTGGGATAGTTATGGCAAAGACATATGATACATATAAAGACAGTAGCATCGCTTGGATTGGCAACATTCCAAGCGAATGGGAAATCAAGAAACTTGGCAATTTCTATACCCAAAGAAATGAGAAAGTAAGCGACAAAGATTTTTCCCCATTATCTGTCACAATGCAAGGTATATTACCTCAGTTGGAAACTGCAGCCAAAACAAATGATGGTGACAACCGTAAACTTGTAAGGGTTGGTGATTTTGCTATAAATAGCCGCTCTGATAGAAGAGGGTCTTGCGGTATATCACCATATGACGGATCTGTATCTTTAATAAATACAGTGTTGTGTCCAAAAGATAAGATGAATGCAAAATTTTATAATTGGCTATTTCACACAACTATGTTCGCAGATGAGTATTACAAATGGGGACATGGTATCGTTGATGATTTATGGACTACAAGATGGTCTGAAATGAAAAATATTTCTGTTGTGGAACCCCCTCTTTCAGAACAACAAGCCATCGCCTTATACCTCGATGAGAAATGTGGCGAAATAGACTCTTTGATTTCCCTTCAAGAGGAAATGATTTCGGAGCTACAGGCATATAAACAGTCTATTATCACAGAGGCTGTCACCAAAGGTCTTGACTCAAACGTTCCTATGAAGGATAGTGGAGTTGAGTGGATTGGTATGATTCCTGAAGGATGGAAAATCCAAAGACTTAGAACTTTAGGGAATTGTCAAAATGGAATCAGTAAAGGAGGTGAATATTTTGGAGATGAATTTGATTTTCCTTTTGTGAATTATACTGATGCTTATAAGAATATTGATGTTCCATATCCTGAAGGTAGAGCAAATTCTACAGAAGAAGATAGAAAGCAATATTCATTGATTGAAGGAGATATTTTGTTTACCAGAACATCAGAAACTATAGATGAAATCGGATACGCATCTACCTGTACTCAGACTATTCCAAATGCGGTCTTTTCTGGATTTTTAATTCGCTTTAGACCAACGGGAAAGGAATTATATTACGGATTTTCAAAATATTACTTTAGAAGTTCTATCCATAGAGCTTTCTTCGTAAAAGAAATGAATTTGGTAACGCGAGCATCTTTAAGTCAAAACCTGCTTAAAAATTTACCAACGTTAATTCCTCCCCTCTCCGAGCAACAGGCTATCGCCTCCTATCTCGATGAGAAGACATCTCAAATCGACTCTCTCATAGCCCTCAAGCAAGAGAAAATCACTGAGTTGAAGGACTACAAGAAGAGCATCATTTATGAATACGTAACAGGTAAGAAAAAAGTATAACATATGACACCAGATGAGTTAAAAGAAAAGCAATTTGAGTCAGATATCGAACGATACCTGCTCACAGAAGGTGGATATACTAAGGGTACCCAGGCTACTTACGACCGTGTAAGAGCCTTGGACCTGGATACTCTTATCCGCTTTATCAGCACTACCCAACCAAAACAATGGGCAAGATATGAACGGCAATATGGCGCAAAGGTAAAAAATAATCTCTATACCATTTTGCAATCAGATATTTCAGAGTATGGTCTTATACATACCCTACGCAAAGGAATTAATGACAAAGGGCATAAATTTGACTTATGCTATTTCGCGCCAACATCATCCCTCAATCCGGAGCTCATTGAAAAGTACAACCAAAACATTTTGGAGTGTACTCGCCAGTTCGTGTATAGCAAGGACATCAAGAACTCCATCGACATGGTACTCTCACTGAATGGTATTCCAATTATCGCCATTGAACTCAAAAACCAGTTCACTGGCCAGGATATCAATGACTCCAAAGAGCAATGGATGAAGAATCGTGAGCCAAAAGAGCCATTATTCCATTACGATAACCGTATCCTCGCCTACTTCGGCTGCGACCTCTATGAGGCAGCCGTAACAACACGCTTGGAGAAGGATAAAACATTCTTCATCCCATTCAATCAAGGAAGCAACGGTGCAGGAAATGTAGGTGGTGCAGGAAACCCAGAGGCAAAAGACGGTGACTATGTGACATCTTATCTGTGGAAAAATGTACTCCGTAGAGATATGTTCCTGGCTATTCTCCAACGTTACATCATGCGCCAAAAGGAGGAAACTATCTCTCTCATCGTTGATAAACATGGAAAGGAGAAAGAAATCACAAAAACAACCGAGAAGATTATCTTCCCTCGCTACCATCAGCTGGACGTAGTGGAGAAACTGATTCACGATACAGAAGAAAAAGGTTCTGGACATAACTATCTGATCCAACACTCTGCAGGTTCAGGTAAGTCAAACTCCATAGCTTGGCTCACCTATCGCTTGTCATCACTCCACGATAAAGATAACGCCAACATCTTCAAAGGTGTCTTCGTCATCACAGACAGACGAGTACTCAACAGACAACTCCAGGAAACCATTCTGGGTTTTGAACATGTAGAAGGTACGGTCACTACCATCACGGAAAAAGACCATGATGCAAGCAATAAGCTACGTGATGCCATCAATGCAGAGCATACAGGTATCGTCATCACTACTCTCCAACGCTTCCCACAGATTTATGAGCAAATTGTATCCAACTCCGGACATAAGTATGCCGTAGTAGTGGATGAAGCACATTCTAGCCAGAGTGGAAAGAGTGCAGAAAAGCTAAAGGCTGCTCTTGCTGATACTGATGAAGCACTCAAGGAAATGGCAGAATGGGAGGACAAAACAGTGGAAGAAGTAGAAGCCGAAAAGGACAGGCTGATGCTTGACTTATTGAGCCAAGGACAGCATAACAATCTCGCATTCTATGCATTCACTGCTACTCCAAAACCAAAGACCTTACAGACTTTTGGTATCTTTGAACAGAGAATGAAGGGAATGGAAGATGAAAGTAGATATGTTGCATACCATAACTACTCCATGCTCCAGGCCATAGAAGAAGGATTTATCAAGGATGTTCTCAAAAACTATACGACGTTTCAGACATCCTATGAGATTGCACGTCAGTCAGAGGATAATCCTAGCTATGAGGAAACCCCTGCAACCAGGGCTTTGAAGGCATTTCATGATAATCATAGCGATACCATCAACAAAAAGACAGCCATCATTGTCAATAAGTTTCTGGAAGTCACGATGAACAAAATGGAAGGAAAGGCCAAAGCCATGGTGGTTACGGCAAGCCGAGCCCATGCTGTCAGATATTTCTTTGCCATCAAGGAGTATTGCAGGAAAAACAATATAAAATGCCTGCATCCGATGGTAGCATTCTCTGGTAAGGTTAACTATAAAGGCACAGAATATACAGAACCACAGCTCAATAAACGTGGAGAAAAGAATATTTCTGAAGATAAGCTACCTCTGTATTTCTCAAGCGAGTTCTACAACATGCTTATCGTTGCAGACAAATACCAAACCGGATTTGATGAGCCATTTCTGCATACCATGTTTGTGGACAAGAAACTGAAAAATGTAAAGGCGGTACAAACACTGTCACGCCTAAACAGAGCAAACAGACTTAAGAAAGATACCTTTGTGTTCGACTTTGCAAACACGGCTGAGGAAATCGCTACATCATTCAAACCATTCTATGAAGGAACCGAACTCATCAAGCCTGTGGATGTGAACTATGTCTATAAATTCCACAAGGACGTTGAGCTGTTCCATCTTTGGACAACGGAAAACGAAGAAAAGTTCTATGAGGTATTTGCAGAGACAAAGAAAAATAAAAACCAACTGGGCATTCTTTCAAGTATGCTTAAACCGGTCGTAGACAGAATCGGAGAGCTTGAAGAAGAAAAGCGCTTTGAGGTAAGAAGCAAGATCAAGAACTTTGTGCGCTTCTATTCCTATATGACCCAGATTGCAAGAACATTCGACCGTGCCCTGTATAAGACTTATCTGTTTGCAGATTATCTGTATAGAGTACTGCCAAAGACTCGCCATGACGATGTAAACTTGGATAAGAAAGTCAGACTTGTCAATAATACCATCAAGGCAAATGAAACTATCAATATCGGATTAGATGGTCTAAAGAAAAAGCCTCTCAAGGGAGAAAATCCCGGAGCTAATGTAAAGCCAGATGACAATAAAGACCTTCTTGACAATATTATTGATAAGGTCAACATCATGTTCCGAGGAGAGTTCTCTGAGGCAGACAGAGTTATGGTAGAAGGCATCTTTGACCATATCCAGAAAGTAGCGACCAAGAAGATACAAAAGCAGGCTGTTGGTAATGATGAGAACCAGTTTGTTGATAGTATCTTCCCTGACATCTTTGGAAAAGCAGCACAAAAATGCTACACTACCCAAACAGATGCCTATCGCAAGCTCTTTGAGAATCAGGAGTTTTACAAGACTCTGATGCAGCAGATGGGACATGCCATCTATGAACGCTACCGTGAGCAAGAGGCCAAGGCCTATACCATCGAGAATCTGCAAGGAAAAATCATTCCACTTTTGCGAGAGGATTTTGCAGGCATTTCCGGTATTAGTAGAACCCTGGAAGAAGCTTTCGAATGGATGATCAAGGTGCTGAAGGTAAACAGCATAGAAAAGTACAGCGGTCTTGGAGAAACTGTTCTCAATGCCCTGTTCAAACTCTATTGCTGCCCAAATACGCTTACCTTAACTGAGAAGCGTACCTACCTCAAGACTCTGGTCACAGGCTATGAGTCATATTTGAAGAAGTTGCATTATCTCATATATGATAAAGAAGTAACTGACAAGAATGGCGATACAGAACATGCTGCACTGAGCAATGCCATCTACTGCATGAAGCTCAATAAGCTGAAATACAGCGAGAAGGCTACAGACCAGAAGTTTGCAACATACGTAGATCTCATCGTTAAACTCCGCAATGATGAAAACCATCAGGCAAAGAGCCTTGACGCCAAAGAGGTTAAACTGGGAATACATGTTGCAACTGCCATGCTCATGTATGTAACATTCAAGTATATTACTGAACTTGAAATGGTAGAAAGTAAATTTGAGTAATAAAAACGCACCAAGAGTGTTGTTGAAGAAAGACAACACTCTTGGTATCATAAAGCTGCAACATTAAGATTTTATGGAAAAAATAGCAAGAATCTGTTGGAACACCCAGGATTGGAAACGTCCTTCTGGAAGTGTGGGTAAATCTCTATCAGATGGTTCCTATGAAAAAGAGCTCGGATTTGGACATGAGGAGTGGATCCTGGATGATTCCAGAATCTATGCCCCTGATGGATATCACTATGGTTTCCTGCAACCACTGAACGTAGCTAGCGGAAAACATATAGGAGCAGAATATGACATACATCTTTTCGCCATTTCTCCTCTGAAACAAAAGGTATATATCGGGTAAGCGGCTCCGCGTTTATACCTTGCCCTTTATCGTA
>UMCF01114476.1_pt1 | contig 21176 bp, 16 predicted proteins | sample 1964131 | NCBI WGS metagenome assembly UMCF01 (sample SAMEA4835958, study PRJEB28245) | human gut metagenome | biome: gut microbiome; material: fecal sample | place: Denmark | collected 2008
AAATAACCGGGCAGCGCCTCAAGAAGGTCTGCCCCCGTCAGGCAGACGATGTTGCAGTAGGGCAGTGCCTTTTCCGCGACAGCGGCGTCCACGATGCTGTATTCGCCGATGAGCGCGGCGGCGTCCGCGGTGTTGGCATTGACGTAGTCAACGCTTGCGGCGTATTCCTTCAGGAATTCGTTCACGGCCGCGGGATTTTCCTCCACGACCGCGCGGCGGGCAACAATGACGCCCGTGATAAGCGCCGAGCCGTTATCGAGTGCGTCCCATTCAGCATTCAGATCGAGCGCCATGCGCAGGCCCTCGATCTTGCTCTGCGCCACGGTGACGAAGGGCTGGGGCAGGAGCGCAACGCTCGCCTGACCGGAAGCCAGCGCCGCGACACACTCGCTGTGCTCGCTCTTCCAGTCGATCGTCACATCGTTATCGGGATCGATGCCGTTTTCCGTGAGAAGATAGCGCAGGGCGTATTCCGGCGTAGAGCCCTTGCCCGCCGCCACGATGGTCTTGCCCTTCAAGTCGGCCATGGAGTGCACGCTCTCGCCGTTTTCCACGATGTAGAGAACGCCGAGCGTGTTGACCGCCAGCACCTCGATTTCGCCCTCCGTCTTATTGTAGAGCACGGCGGCGAGGTTCGCGGGCACGCAGGCCATGTCGAGCTCGCCCTTGAGGAGCGCGGGCGTCACTTCATCTGCAGAACCGGCAAGGGTAAAGGTATATTCGTTGCCAGTCGTTTCGCCGCTTTCGCTGTCCTTCATCAGTTTCACAAGGCCCATGGCCGTAGGGCCCTTGAGCGCGGCGATGGAGTAGTTCGCAGGGGTGAACTTCTCCTGTTCGGTCTGCTGGTCGTCCTGCGCGTCGTTCGGCGTCTCGTCCGCCTTCTGCCCGCAGGCGGAGAGCGAGAAGACGAGCGCAAGCGTCAGGCACAGGGCCAAGAGATGTTTGAGGTTCTTTTTCATTGGTTTTCTTCCTTTCCGATGCTTCCCTCGGGTGCGTAGACCGTCTTGGCGGTGATGCCGTCCAGACGGCCGATCTTGCCCGACAGGGCGGAGATGACGTTGCCCGGCGCGTCGAGCGCCACACTGATGATGTTCACGCCCTTTTCGCGGTACGGCACGCCCATACGCCCGATGATATACTGACCGTACTGGTGCAGAAGCTCGTTGAGCGGCTGGACAGAGCTTCCCCCGCGGACGATGATGGCCAGCACGGCGACTCTCGTTTCCATTAACGCATTCTCCTTTGTCAAAATAAAAATCATCCCTTCCGCCGTTCAGCAGAAGGGATGGAAACAGCAAATGACGACGCAGCAGGGCTGTGTCTTTGTTTTCCCTCTTCTTGTGGCTCGGAACGCATCCTTGCTGTCAGAACGGTAGAATGAATCTGATTCGCCGCCGGTCAGAGTAGTCTTCCCGAAAGGCAAAGCGATGATACCACAGTTTCGACATGGCGTCAAGATGGCGGGACAATGGTATCGGATAAGCTGGAAAAAAGGCCAAAAGAAAACGTCCGTGAACAGTGCAAGGCATATAAATTCCATTGACTTTTTCGGCGTTATCTTATACGATATGATTAACGCACAAGTTTTATACGCAGGGCTGGATCCCGGCCCCGGGAAGTCAGCTCTGTGATCTCACAGGGCTGATTTTTGCTATTTGGGGAGAAATGAGAGGGAAGCGCATGCCATATTACGCACACATCCGGCAGGATGAAAACGGCGAGACCATCTATCAGACCGTCGCGGAGCACCTGACAGGTACAGCTGCGCTGTGCCGAGAGTTTGCCGCCGACTTCGGCGCAGAGGCGGACGGAGATCTGATGGGGCTCGCGCACGATCTCGGCAAATGCACTGACGCATTCCAGAAGCGCCTGCTTGAAGGTGGTCCCGTTGTCGACCACACCACGGCGGGGATGCTCACCTGTATAAAGATGAAGCGGCCCAGCGCCGCCGCGTGCGTCGCCGGTCACCACGGCGGACTTTTGGATGTCGGAAATCTGAGGACCGCCCGCGCGGGCGAGGCTACGCTCTCCGGCCGGTTCAAAAAGGGCGTAGAGGGACACTATCTTGAGCGCTGCGGCGAGAGCGGCGTGACACTGCCAACTCTTCCGCCTGAGACGCCGGAACGGGATCCATTGAAAGCGTCGTTTCGGACAAGGATGCTCTATTCCTGTCTGGTGGACGCGGATTTTCTCGATACGGAGCGGTTCATGGACGGCGAACGTGGGCGCGGCGGATATGACGATCTTCCGACGCTGCTAAGGCGGCTGAAAGAATACATCGCGCCGTGGCAAAATCCCAAAACAGCGCTCAACAAGCTGCGCTGCAAAATTCTAAACATCTGTCTGGATACAGGCAGTAAACCAAAAGGCATTTACACTCTCACCGTGCCGACCGGCGGCGGAAAGACGGTCGCGTCGCTCGCCTTTGCGCTGCGGCACGCAGTGGCGCACGGGATGAAGCGGGTGATCTACGTCGTGCCGTACACGTCGATCATCGAGCAAAATGCCGAAGTATTCCGCGAGATCCTCGGCGACGGCAATGTGCTCGAGCATCACTCAGGTGTGCAGTTCGAGCTTTCCGACGGCGCGTCGCCCGAGGAGGTGCGCCGCGCGCTGGCGGCGGAAAACTGGGACATGCCGGTCATCGTCACAACGGCGGTGCAGTTTTTTGAGTCCATTTACGCAAACCGTTCGTCAAAATGCCGCAAGCTCCATAATCTTGCCGACAGCGTCATCATTTTTGACGAGGCGCAAATGCTGCCGCTTTGCCATCTGCGGCCCTGCGTGGCGGCGATGGCATCGCTTGCCGAGCAATTCCGTTCAACGCTTGTGCTGTGCACAGCCACGCAGCCGTCGCTCGGTGACCTGCTGCACACCTATGCGCCAAGCTGCCCTATCACAGAACTGTGCCCGCAGACGGCGGAGGAATACGACAGCTTCCGCCGCGTGACGTTTCGGCAGGAGGGCATCTTGGAGGACGATGTACTTGCGGAAAAGCTCAGCGAGCACCGGCAGGTGCTTTGCATCGTGAACAGCCGCAAGGCGGCGCAGAGCATCTTTGCGCGCTTGCCGCAGGAGGCGAGCTTTCACCTCTCGACGCTGATGGTGCCCGCACAGCGGCAGACGCTTCTCGATGAGATCCGGCGGCGCCTAAAGGCGGGGGAACCGTGCCGCGTCGTGTCGACCTCGCTGATCGAGGCGGGCGTGGACGTGGACTTTCCCGCGGTGTACCGCGAGCTGGCTGGGCTGGATTCCGTCTTGCAGGCGGCGGGGCGCTGCAACCGCGAGGGGAAACGGGCACCGGAGGAAAGCATCGTCACCGTCTTCGAGCGGGCAGAACTGCCGCCGCTTCTGTTCCGCACGGCGGTGGGCGCAACACGCCATGCGCTGAAAGACGGGCGAGACCCCGCCGTGCAGGAAACCATGCAGCGCTATTTCCGCGAACTGCGCGCGCTGAGCGGGGAAACACTTGACAAGTACGGCATTGTCAAAGCCTTTGAGGATGGCATCAACGGCTGCGAACTGCCGTTTCGCACCGTGGCGGAGAATTTTCATCTGATCGATCAGAACACGCGCACGGTCTATGTCCCGTTTGGCGGCGGAGCGGCGCTCATCGAACGGCTGAAAGCGGGCGAGTGCTCCAAAAAGCTCTACCGCAAGCTGGGGCGCTACGCAGTCTCGGTCTACGAACCGCATTTTCAAAAGCTCTATGCCGCGGGCGCGCTGCTGACCGCGCGAGAGGTCCCTGTGCTGGATGAAGACAGTGCGATCTTAAACGATATGAGTCTGTACAGCGAAATGACCGGCCTGACGCTGGAACCGGAGACGGGGAAAGCGGAGTTTATCTGAAAAATGGGAGAAGGACGGTTTCCCGTCCTTCTCCCTGCGAACATACTTATTTCAAATTATATTTCAACCCACGCTGCTTTCAGCGACGGAGAAACTATACACGAAAAAAATGCACCTGTCAAATTCTCTAAGCAAAATCATATTACTTATTTCTTATTATAAAAAAGCGATTGACGATTTGAAGAATAAGTAGTATTCTCTAAATAGAAAATGATGAAAGGAGTGGTTCTATGGCAATTCAAGTAGAAGTCTGGGGAGACTACGCATGCTTTGCGCGATGCGAACTGAAGACGGAACGCGTCAGCTATGACGTGATGACGCCCTCAGCGGCGCGCGGGCTGCTGGATAGCCTCTATTGGCACCCAGGGCTCCGTTGGGTGATCGACCGCATCCATGTGTGCGCCCCCATCCGCTTCACCAACATCCGCCGCAACGAGGTCAAGGATGTCATCAGCGCCCGCAGGGCAAAGACCGTGATGGAAAAAGGGCAGGGGGAGCTGTACCTCGCCGCGTCGGAGAGCATTCAGCAGCGCGCGGCTATGGTGCTGCGGGATGTACACTATGTCATCGACGCGCACTTCGACACGACGGACGCCGCTGCGCCCGGCGACAATCCCGGCAAGTTTCAGGACATGATCAAGCGACGGCTGGAAAAGGGGCAGTGTTACAGCATGCCGTATTTCGGCACGCGGGAGTTTCCCGCGCAGTTCCGGCGCTGCACGGAATTGCCGCCGTGCCCCGATGAGCTCAAAGGCACGCGCGACCTCGGCTGGATGCTGTGGGATCTCGACTACAGCGATCCTGCGAACATCACGCCGAAGTTTTTCCGCGCGAGCCTTGTCGACGGCGTGATGACTGTTCCGCCGCCAAACAGCGGGGAGGTGAGAGGATGATCCTGCAAGCGCTGACGCGGTATTATGAAGACCTCCTCTCGCGCGGCGAGATCGCCGCGCCCGGCTGGGCCCCTGCCAAAATCAGTCTCGCACTTTACATAAACGAAAACGGTGAGCTGACGCAGATCGTTCCGACAATGGTGGAAGGGACAAAGGGTAAAAAGACGGTCATGCAGCCGCAGCTGATGGTGCTGCCGGCGGCGGTGAAACGAACGGTCAGCATTGCCTCGAACTTTTTGTGGGACAATTCCGCTTATTTGCTCGGCATCGACCAGAAAGGGAAGCCGGAACGCAGCCGCGAGTGCTTTGCCGCAGCGGCAAAGCTGCACCACGCGGTGCTGGATAGCGTCGATTCGCCCAATGCCCGCGCAATATTGGCTTTCTTCGACACTTGGAGGCCGGAGCACGCGGCAGAGCATCCGGCGCTCATCAGGCAGCTCGACGATGTGACTGCGGGCGGTAACCTCGTCTTTCGCGTGGATGGCCGCAAGATCGAGGAGGATGCCGCTATCCGCGAGGCATGGCAGCGGTATCGGGACGGCGGCGAGAGCGGCGTCAAGATGCAGTGTCTCGTGACCGGAAAAGAGGATGAGATCGCTGCTGTGCACCCGTCGGTCAAGGGCGTGCGGGACGCGCAGTCCAGCGGCGCGGCGCTGGTGTCGTTCAACGCTCCGGCGTTCTGCTCCTACGGACGGGAGCAGAACTACAATGCCCCAGTGGGAAAATATGCCGCCTTTGCCTACACCGCCGCACTGAATCATCTGCTTGCGGACAGCGACCACGTCCAGCACATCGGCGATACGACAGTCGTCTGCTGGGCAGAGGGCGCAGATGATGCCTATCCCGGCTTTTTCAGCGCCGTGATTGGCGGCGGCACATACGGCGGCCTGTCGGACAATGATCTGCGCGCGGCGCTCAAACGTCTGGCGAATGGGCTGCCGTGCGACGACCTCGGCGTCGACCCGAATCGACCGTTTTACATTCTCGGTCTCGCGCCCAACGCGGCGCGCCTTTCCGTCCGCTTCTTTCTGCGCGACAGCTTCGGAAAGCTGATGGAGAATGTAAACGCGCACTATGCAAGGCTGGAGATCGCCGGTGCAAAATATTCGATACTCCCTTTGTGGGCTCTGCTGAACGCAACCGTACGAGATTCCAAAAAACAGGTCCCCAGTCCAGTTGTGTCTGGGGCAACGGTGCGGGCTGTATTTTCAGGAACTCCATACCCTGTATCTTTGATGGAAGCTGTCTTGCTTCGCATTCGTGCAGAGCGAAACGTTACTTGGGAGAGAGCCGCTATTTTGAAGGCCTATTTGGCAAAGAACTACGAACGAGGAAGCGATCATTCAATGTTTTCGGAGGTGACAAGTGTGCAGTTAAATGAAGATTGTAACTATATGCCATATCTTTTGGGCCGTCTCTTTCGAGTGATGGAAGAGATTCAGCTTGCATCGATGGGGTGGGGCGTGAACCGGAGTATTAGGGACAGCTATTTCAACTCGGCGGCATCAACACCGAGGAGTGTATTTGGCAAACTGTTCTCCTTGAGTAATTACCACCTGAAAAAACTCATGCGAGATAAGCCAGGATTAGGGAAAAAGCTCGGAGACTTGGAAAGTGATCTTGCTGCGCGACTGACCACACCACCACCGGCGCGATTCACGCAGGAAGAAACAATCTGTTTTTATCTTGGTTACTATCATCAGTGTAATGGCAAAAAGGAGGAGAAAGAAAATGTCTGATCCCATCAAGAACCGTTATGAATTTGTGGTGCTGTTCGACGTGGAAAACGGCAATCCGAACGGTGATCCCGATGCGGGCAATATGCCGCGCGTCGACCCCGAGACCGGCTATGGCCTTGTGACGGACGTTTGCCTCAAGCGCAAGATCCGCAATTATGTTGAAATGGCAAAAGAGGGCGAAAAAGGCTACCGCATCTACATCAAAGACGGCGTACCGCTGAACTCGAGCGATAAAGAGGCCTGTGCCTACGTCGGCGCAGACCCCGATAAGCTGAAGGAAGCCAAGAAAAAGGACGAGCATCTGGATGAAAAAATTCGCGACTTCATGTGTTCCAATTTCTACGATATCCGCACGTTCGGCGCGGTGATGACGACCTTTACCAAGGGTGCGCTTAACTGCGGTCAGGTGCGTGGGCCGGTGCAGCTCGGCTTTGCCCGAAGCATCGATCCCATTCTGCCGCAGGAGGTGACCATCACGCGCGTCGCCATCACGACCGAGGCGGACGCGGAAAAGAAGAACACCGAAATGGGCCGCAAGTACATCGTGCCTTACGGCCTCTACCGCGCGGAGGGCTATGTGTCGGCGAATCTCGCGCGCAAGACGACCGGCTTTTCGGAAGAGGACCTCGAACTCCTGTGGACGGCTATTTTGAACATGTTTGAAAACGACCATTCCGCCGCGCGCGGCAAGATGGCCGTGCGCGAGCTCATCGTCTTCAAGCACAACTGCGAGCTCGGCTGCGCTCCGGCGCACAAGCTCTTTGACCTTGTCAAGGTCGAACACAAGGACGGCGTGACCGCGCCGAGAAGCTACGGCGACTACACTGTCAGCGTGGATGAAACACACCTTCCCTCCGGCGTGACTTGCACGCGGATGGGGTGATCTATCAGGACGAGGACTTCCTCCAGCTTTCCGGCTTACAGCATTTCAAATTCTGCCGCCGCCAGTGGGCACTCATCCATGTAGAAAAGCAATGGGCGGAAAACTACCACACAACGGACGGCGCGATCATGCACGAAAACGCGCATGACGGCTCATTCACCGAAAGCAGGGGCGACCTCGTCATCACGCGCGATATGCGCGTCTTTTCCCGCACGCTCGGCGTATCAGGCGCGTGCGACGTGCTGGAATTCCGCCGCGGCGAGACGGGCATTCCGCTCAAAGGCCGCGAGGGCCTGTGGCAGCCCTATCCCGTGGAGTATAAGCGCGGAAAGCCGAAAGAGAGCACGGAAGACACGCTCCAGCTCTGTGGGCAGGCGATGTGCCTTGAAGAAATGCTCTGCTGCGAGATCCCGTGCGGCGCGCTCTATTACCGCGAGCCGCGGCGGCGCACGGAAGTCGACTTCACCCCTGAGCTGCGGCAGGAGGTGCGTGCCCTCCTTGAAGAGATGCATGCGCTCTATGCGCGCGGCAGCACGCCGAAGGTAAAGCCGACAAAGGGCTGCAACGCCTGCTCGCTGAAAGGATTGTGTCTGCCAAAGCTGATGAGAAGCAAGTCCGTTTCCGCGTATCTGCGCGGCGCAATGGAGGGAGAGCAATGAGACAGCTTTTGAACACGCTTTTTGTCACATCGGAGGACATTTACCTCTCGCTGGACGGGGAAAACGTTGTGGCGAACCGCGGCGGGGAAGCGGTCGCCCGCTATCCGCTGCACACACTGCAAAGCATCGTCTCATTTTCCTACGCGGGCGCGTCGCCCGCCCTGATGGGCGCATGCGCGCAGCGGGAGATTGGACTTGCGTTCTGCTCGCCGCGCGGGAAATTTCTCGCCCGTGTAGCAGGTCAGGCACAGGGGAACGTCTTGCTGCGGCGGATGCAGTACCGCGTGGCGGACGACCCGTCGCAGATCTGTCGCGTCGCCGGAATGATGATCTTCGGCAAGGTCTACAACGCAAAATGGAGCGTAGAGCGCACGCGCCGCGACCACGCCATGCGCATTGACGAATCGCGCTTTTCAGCCGTGTCCGACCAGTTACAGGGGCTTCTGCCGCAGATCGCAGCGGAGACGTCGCTCGACAGTCTGCGCGGCCTCGAGGGTGTCGGTGCGGCGGCATATTTCAGCGTGCTGGACGACATGATCTTGCAGGGAAAAGAGACGTTTTTCTTCCGCGAGCGCAGCCGCCGTCCGCCGCTCGATGCGTTCAACGCGCTGCTGTCGTTTGCTTACAGTCTGCTCGCGCACGACTGCGCCTCGGCGCTTGAAAGCGTAGGGCTGGACGCCTACGTCGGATATCTCCACCGCGACCGGCCAGGGCGGGAATCGCTGGCGCTCGATTTGATGGAGGAGCTGCGCCCGTGCTTTGCCGACCGCTTTGTGCTCACGCTCATCAACAACCGTGTGCTCAAAGCGATCGATTTTGACTTCCGCGAGAGTGGCGCGGTGCTGCTGACGGACACAGGGCGCAGGACGTTCCTGCAGAAGTGGCAGGAGCGAAAAAAGGAGACCATCACGCATCCGTTTCTCGAGGAAAAGATACCGTGGGGTCTGGTACCGTATGTACAAAGCCTGCTGCTCGCGCGGTACCTGCGCGGCGACTTGGACGACTATCCGCCGTTTTTATGGAAGTGAGGCACCTATGCTGGTTCTGATCACCTACGATGTGAACACGAGCGACGCCGCCGGACGCGGGCGGCTGCGCAGAATCGCAAAGGAATGTGTCAATTACGGTCAGCGCGTGCAGAATTCGGTGTTCGAATGCCTGCTGGACACGGCGCAGTGCCGGAAGCTGCAAAATGAACTCTGTAAGATCATTGACCCAGAAAAGGACAGCCTTCGATTTTACTACTTGGGTAAGAAGTACGAGAATAAAATCGAACACTTCGGCTGCAAGCAGACGTATCTGCCCGAGGAACCGATGATCTTATAGTGCGAAGCACAAGTGCGCAGAGATCACTTGGGCGGTTCGCACCCAAAATCCGCATGATTTTCCTGCATCAAAAAGGAGCAGAATGCCCTGACAGGCGGCATTCTGTGCAAAAGCATCTGAAATTTGTCTGTTATCGCAAAAATGTGCATAGTGATTTGTACACTTTTGCTGTCGCGCCCCGCAAGGGGCGCGTGGGTTGAAATGCGTCTGCGAATTGGCGTTGACGCACGCTACATCGTCGCGCCCCGCAAGGGGCGCGTGGGTTGAAATCTGTGACCTCTGAGGGCTTGTTTATAGCTCGCCTGTCGCGCCCCGCAAGGGGCGCGTGGGTTGAAATTTCCCGAGCCTTGCTCTAAGGCCGTTAGCACGCGTCGCGCCCCGCAAGGGGCGCGTGGGTTGAAATTGAGTGTCTCGTCGTTGAGGGTTTCCACGACCGTGTCGCGCCCCGCAAGGGGCGCGTGGGTTGAAATACCTTCAGGACGGCGTCCTCGATGCACTTCGTCGTCGCGCCCCGCAAGGGGCGCGTGGGTTGAAATTCCTCCAACCCCGCAAAGGTACGCTTCGAGCCCGGTCGCGCCCCGCAAGGGGCGCGTGGGTTGAAATTCCTCCAACCCCGCAAAGGTACGCTTCGAGCCCGGTCGCGCCCCGCAAGGGGCGCGTGGGTTGAAATCTTGATGTTGTATTTGAAGGCTACATAGAGCCCCGTCGCGCCCCGCAAGGGGCGCGTGGGTTGAAATAATACTACTTCGCCGAGATCATGCGTCAGAAGTCCGCAGTCGCGCCCCGCAAGGGGCGCGTGGGTTGAAATTTCATGTAGCGGTACAGGCTCTGCGGGCTGATCCGTCGCGCCCCGCAAGGGGCGCGTGGGTTGAAATACCATCTGCAAGTCCTCAAACGCTGTCCGCATATCGTCGCGCCCCGCAAGGGGCGCGTGGGTTGAAATATCTTCGAGGAAGGTCTCCTCCTGTCCCTCGACAGTCGCGCCCCGCAAGGGGCGCGTGGGTTGAAATTTTTCAGAGCGTAGTTTTTTAGTAGGGCACTGAGTCGCGCCCCGCAAGGGGCGCGTGGGTTGAAATTTGTAGCCTCTCATCATCGCGCGGGCGGTGACAGTCGCGCCCCGCAAGGGGCGCGTGGGTTGAAATGCCTTCTTGCGCTGCTGGTAGATGAGGGGCTTGATGGTCGCGCCCCGCAAGGGGCGCGTGGGTTGAAATCTTCCTCCAGGGCTGCAAGAAGCTCATCATAGAACCGTCGCGCCCCGCAAGGGGCGCGTGGGTTGAAATATCGCTTTGTAGCTCTCCTCGTCAACATCGAACTCGTCGCGCCCCGCAAGGGGCGCGTGGGTTGAAATTCAAAATACTCGTCATCCAGCTCGACGCCGATGAAGTCGCGCCCCGCAAGGGGCGCGTGGGTTGAAATCAGTTGCGGGCCGAGTTGTACCCACGGTTCGCGCGGTCGCGCCCCGCAAGGGGCGCGTGGGTTGAAATTCCTACAGCGACGAGATCACCGTGCCCATGACCGTCGCGCCCCGCAAGGGGCGCGTGGGTTGAAATCCTATGGTCTCCGTGACGTTGTGGATGCGCTGCTGTCGCGCCCCGCAAGGGGCGCGTGGGTTGAAATATCTTCGAGGAAGGTCTCCTCCTGTCCCTCGACGTCGCGCCCCGCAAGGGGCGCGTGGGTTGAAATTTGACGTCTTCGGCACTGATGCCGAGCTGCTTGGTCGCGCCCCGCAAGGGGCGCGTGGGTTGAAATTCAAGATAATTGAGAAAGCGGAAAGCCTTGAGGAGGTCGCGCCCCGCAAGGGGCGCGTGGGTTGAAATACGAGTATATTATCGTATGGCCCCGCGATCTTGGTCGCGCCCCGCAAGGGGCGCGTGGGTTGAAATTTAATCATCGCCTTAATGCGCCGCTTCTCCTTGCGTCGCGCCCCGCAAGGGGCGCGTGGGTTGAAATACGATTGCCCGGGTGACTATGCCCTCCTCAAGCTCGTCGCGCCCCGCAAGGGGCGCGTGGGTTGAAATCTCTTGTCTGCCTCCTCCAGCGTCGCGAGCGTCGTCGCGCCCCGCAAGGGGCGCGTGGGTTGAAATAACGAGGTCAAGGCAGCGATCGCGCCGGAGGCCGTCGCGCCCCGCAAGGGGCGCGTGGGTTGAAATAGCAGTACACCGACAAGAGCATCGAATGGAACTACGTCGCGCCCCGCAAGGGGCGCGTGGGTTGAAATCTTGATGTTGTATTTGAAGGCTACATAGAGCCCCTGTCGCGCCCCGCAAGGGGCGCGTGGGTTGAAATTGACGTCGATCTTGATGACCGCCACCTCGTCGCCCGTCGCGCCCCGCAAGGGGCGCGTGGGTTGAAATGCGATCTTGATAGCCTCTCCGCTCGCACCCACGCGTCGCGCCCCGCAAGGGGCGCGTGGGTTGAAATCTGCTCGTCCACCTTCGCCGACTCCGTGACCTCGTCGCGCCCCGCAAGGGGCGCGTGGGTTGAAATTCTGTTGGGTGTATCATCTGGGCACTCCCGAGCGTCGCGCCCCGCAAGGGGCGCGTGGGTTGAAATTCTCTCGCCCGCGCAAGTACGTCATGCAGCTCTCCGTCGCGCCCCGCAAGGGGCGCGTGGGTTGAAATACTGCTATTATGGATTGGTTCGGAGACACGTTTTTGTCGCGCCCCGCAAGGGGCGCGTGGGTTGAAATAGAAGTATAGCCGGATTTATGCACCGTCTCAGTACGTCGCGCCCCGCAAGGGGCGCGTGGGTTGAAATCAAGAATTCAAGTTATCCTTGGAATCTTTAAGGGTCGCGCCCCGCAAGGGGCGCGTGGGTTGAAATTTGGTCTTAAGGACGGTGACGGGCGCAATGCTACCGTCGCGCCCCGCAAGGGGCGCGTGGGTTGAAATTTTTATCAGCCATCAGTTACCTCGCTTTCCTTCGTCGCGCCCCGCAAGGGGCGCGTGGGTTGAAATCTTGACCGGGCTATTTATGGTACGAATTATGCTGGTCGCGCCCCGCAAGGGGCGCGTGGGTTGAAATCTTAATCCAGTTAACAGCATCAGTAACCCAGGACGTAGTCGCGCCCCGCAAGGGGCGCGTGGGTTGAAATTTCCATTTCGGCTATTATCGGTTTGATCGGTGGTAGTCGCGCCCCGCAAGGGGCGCGTGGGTTGAAATAGCTTGACGATGGGGCAAGCGTAGTAGGCAGCAGGTCGCGCCCCGCAAGGGGCGCGTGGGTTGAAATAACAAACACCGCTGCTTTTTCTTCACTTCGCCACGTCGCGCCCCGCAAGGGGCGCGTGGGTTGAAATTCTTCTCTCCGGTTGCTTTGCTCTTGAAATCGTGTCGCGCCCCGCAAGGGGCGCGTGGGTTGAAATACAACCAATCCGCACCGCGCGACAATATCGGCGGGTCGCGCCCCGCAAGGGGCGCGTGGGTTGAAATGGTTTCGCCGACTTCGGCCTTGCGCTCGATCAGCTTGTCGCGCCCCGCAAGGGGCGCGTGGGTTGAAATTTCTTGAGCATATCAATGGTGCTGCTGGTGCCCTCGTCGCGCCCCGCAAGGGGCGCGTGGGTTGAAATATCTTTTCACACCGTCCCCCGCAACATGCCGCACGGTCGCGCCCCGCAAGGGGCGCGTGGGTTGAAATCCAGCAGATACGAGACCTCCTGATCGACCGCCAGGTCGCGCCCCGCAAGGGGCGCGTGGGTTGAAATGCGGCCTGTGGGTGCTGGCCGAGGGCCTGATTTACGTCGCGCCCCGCAAGGGGCGCGTGGGTTGAAATTTCGTCTGCCCTTCACCCGCGGCCGCCTGAGCATCAGTCGCGCCCCGCAAGGGGCGCGTGGGTTGAAATATAATCACATCAAAACAAAGGTCAATGCGACGGGTCGCGCCCCGCAAGGGGCGCGTGGGTTGAAATGTCTTATTTTTCTTATTATAACCCTGCTGCTTTAGTCGCGCCCCGCAAGGGGCGCGTGGGTTGAAATACGTTCAGAGCGTGACATGCTACCTATTGCACCAGTCGCGCCCCGCAAGGGGCGCGTGGGTTGAAATCAAAGTTGTGCGTATGCAGACCCTTCTCACGCCGGTCGCGCCCCGCAAGGGGCGCGTGGGTTGAAATACCCACGCCCACAGGTTGCGCCACGGGTGATCCGACGTCGCGCCCCGCAAGGGGCGCGTGGATTGAAACGCTCCCGGGTTTTCGTTACCGTATCCCTCCACAAAAAGGAAGTCTCTGCCGGTCGGCAGAGACTTCCTTTTCATTTTCTATCTTTACTTGTCGAAGCTCGGGTTTACGTAGTAGACATTTTTCTCGTCCAGGCGGTCCTTGGCGAGGCGCAGGCCTTCACCGAAGCGCTGGAAGTGCACGATCTCGCGCGCACGCAGGAACTTGATGACGTCGCTCACGTCCGGATCGTCGGAAAGGCGCAGGATATTGTCGTACGTCACGCGCGCTTTCTGCTCCGCCGCCAGGTCCTCCGTCAGGTCCGCGATGGTGTCACCCGTGACCTGCATGGTGCTCGCCGACCACGGGTAGCCCGAGGCGAACTGCGGGAAAACGCCTGTCGTGTGGTCGACAAAATAGGCCTCGAATCCAGCCTCCTTGATTTGTTCCTCCGTGAGATTTCGCGTGAGCTGGTGGACGATCGTGCCGACCATCTCCAAATGCCCCAGCTCCTCGGTGCCGATGTCGGTCAGCAGGCCCTTGAGCTCGGGGTAGGGCATGGAGTAGCGCTGGGAGAGATAGCGCAGCGATGCACCCAATTCTCCGTCTGGGCCTCCATATTGGCTGATGATCGCCGCGGCGAGTTTGGGATTCGGATTTTTGATCTTGACCGGGTACTGTAACTTTTTCTCATATACAAACATTACTTTTCTCCCTCCAGATCCCACGGCCACGGATCATTCAGCCACTTGAAGCTGCCGGGCGTCACGTCCGTCTGCAAAATCGGGCCGTACTGCTTTTCATAGGCCTCGCGCCCCTCGCGGCCGAGCTTGATATACGACCAGTAGAGGTTCAGAACCTCGGTGTCCTCCGGGTGTGTGGTGAGATAAAGCCCCAGCTCGTCGATGGCAAAATCGAGCGCCATCAGCTCTGAGAGCGCCGTATTGACGGCGGGGAACTTCGTCTTCATCTGCGCGTGAAAGGGTAGGTTCAGCCCCGGAAACAGCGTACCGGCCTTGAGCGCGTCCTGTTGGGAATAGCGCTCGGGGTCGTTTTTCTGCACGGGGACATAGGGAAAAGCCAGCGGCGCGCAGCAGCCGTTCGGCAGCGTGCCCACGCCGGACTCGGCGCGCATGGCTCTGTTGTCGTCCAAAGAAGTCTCCTCCTTGCAAAGAAATCGGGCATCCGCCCACACCATCCTATGCAGCGGGAGAAAAAAGGGAAGCGGGGCTTTTCTTTTTGTTCAAAGTCCTGTATAATGAAAAGCACATAAGGCCGCGCCGCGGGGCATACATTGTTCCGGGGTGAGGGGTATTTTGTTTATCGTTTTCGGAAAAAAGGCGTTTTACGCCATATTCGCGCTGCTGCTCGTGCTGACGGCGGCGACCGTCAGCCTGCTTCTGCCGCCGGAGGCGGTGGAGACGAGCGTGTCGGCGCCGACAGGGAAGACCGTCTGGGTCATCGACGCGGGGCACGGTGGGGAGGACGGCGGGGCCGTCGCCGCCGACGGCAGCAAGGAAAGCGACATGAACCTCGCCATCGCGCGGCGGCTCGACGCGCTGCTCATTTTTCTCGGCGAGGAGACGCGCATGACGCGCGCAGAGGATATCTCCATCCACGATGCCAGTGCGTCCACGCTGCGGGAAAAGAAGCGCTCCGACCTCGAAAACCGCGTGGGACTGGTCAACAGCACGCAAGGCGCTATCCTTGTCAGCATCCACCAGAACAGTCTTCCGTCATCCAAGCAGACGCACGGCGCGCAGGTGTTTTACGGCAAAAAAGAGGGGAGTGACGAGGTCGCGAATGCGGTGCAGCTCGCGCTGAATCAGACTGTCAATGCGGGCAATGAGAAGACAGAGAAGGCCATCGACGCATCGATCTTCCTGATGAAAAACGTCACCGCGCCCGCAATCCTGATCGAGTGCGGATTTTTGAGCAATGAAAACGAAACGGCGCTTTTGAAAAGTGGCGAATATCAGCAAAGACTGGCCGTTGTGATCGCGTCCGGTCTTTTACAGCAGCAGTAAAGCAAAAGAGGTTTACAATATGGCAAAGGCAAAAAGCGTTTTTTTCTGCACGGAGTGCGGCAACGAAACGCCCAAATGGGCGGGCCGCTGCCCGAGCTGCGGCGCATGGAACACACTCGTCGAGCAGGCCGTCGGCGACGGTGCAAAGGCAAAAACAGGCGGCCGCAGCCGCGCGCTGCGCGCCAAGGCGCACCCGATCGCAGAGCTCGACACGGCGCAGGAGATCCGTTTTCCCACCGGCATGGGCGAGCTTGACCGCGTGCTTGGCGGCGGCGCTGTGCAGGGTTCGCTCGTGCTCGTCGGCGGTGCACCGGGCATCGGCAAATCGACGCTGATGCTGCAAATCTGCGGAAAACTGAGTGAAACCGCGAAAATTCTGTACGTTTCCGGCGAGGAATCGCCGCGTCAGCTCAAGCTGCGCGCCGACCGTCTCGGCGTGCAGTCGGACAACCTGTATGTGCTGTCCGAGACCTGCCTCGGTGATGTGCTGGAATCCGTCGAAGAAGAAAGGCCCGACGTTTTGATCGTCGACTCCATCCAGACGCTCTATCAGGACTCGCTCGAATCGCCCGCGGGCAGCGTGGCGCAGGTGCGCGCCTGCACGCTGGAGCTGATGCAGCTCGCCAAAGGGGAGGGCATCACCGTCTTCGTCATCGGTCATGTCAATAAAGAGGGCTCCATTGCGGGCCCGAAGGTGTTGGAGCACATGGTCGACTGCGTGCTGTATTTTGAGGGTGAGGCGCACATGAGCTATCGCATCCTGCGCGCGGCGAAAAACCGCTTCGGCGCGACGAACGAGATCGGCGTATTCGAGATGCGCAGTGAGGGCCTTGTCGAGGTGCCGAACCCGTCGGAAATGCTGCTTTCGGGACGACCTGACGATGCGCCCGGCACGTGCGTGACCTGCGTGATGGAAGGCCAGCGCCCGGTGCTGGCCGAGGTGCAGGCATTGCTTGCGCCCGCGGCGCAGTCAGTCTCGCGGCGGACAAGCAACGGCTTTGACTACAACCGCGCCGCCATGCTGATGGCGGTGCTCGAAAAGCGCGGCGCGCTCAAGGTGTCCGGCTGCGATGCGTTTTTGAACGTCATTGGCGGACTGAACGTGGACGAGCCCGCGGCGGACCTTGCCGCCGTGCTGGCGCTCGCGTCGAGCTATCTCGACAAGCCCATCGGCAACCACGTCGCCGCCATCGGCGAGGTCGGCCTGACCGGCGAGCTTCGCAGCGTGAACCATTTGAGCGAGCGGCTCAGCGAGGTGCATCGTCTGGGCTTTGAAACATGCATCATCCCGAAGCAGCGCAAGGATCAGATCCGCGCGCCGCAGGGGCTCGCGCTGATCGAAGCATGCAACATTGCCGAAGCGCTGCGCGCCATTGTGCAGGCGTAAACGCCGATGCGCCGATTGTAAAGCAGTTTCTATAATCTATAATATAGTAGCAAAACCGGCAGCGTTTTCACACTGCCGGACCCATAGAATCCCATGATCCTGACAAAGGAGGTTTTTGTCGCCAGCCACGCCAAAACGCTCATTTCCGCAAAAATACGCTTTCCCACTCCCCTTTATTGAACAAAATTTTTATTTTGTTCAATAAAGTATGGACTTCAAAATGCCCCCTCTCCATCGGCCACTTTATTGAAAGTCGTCATACCGTCGATCAACGGCATGTGCGCTGTGCATCCCGTTCAAAGGATCAATCTCTGCGCAGCTCTGTATCACGCTTGAACTGCCAAGAACGCTCACAGATCAAAGCTGCTGAATTTTTCTTTGCCGACATCCCGACATTTTGAAATTCAATTTTGGAGTATCTCTCCGTATTATTTTTGTTGTAACGAATGAGCTCGCGTGAAAATGCGGCTTACTTTATATTATGAACGACTATCGCTTGGAATCGCCGCCGATTTTGCGCGATTTTCTATCCTACCACGAGACCATCAAAGCCCACTCGCAGAAAACGGTCGATGAATATTTCCTCGACCTGCGCAACTTTTTCCGCTATTTGAAGCAGTCGCGCGATCCGTCGCTGCGCGGCCTCCCTCTCAATGAAATTTCCATCATGGATGTCGATCTTGACTTTGTGAAAAAAGTAACATTGACCGATATTTACGCCTACATGACCTATCTGAGCCGTGACCGCGTGCAGCATCAGAACAGTGACGTGTCCGACTACGGCCTGAATGCCGCGTCCAGAGCGCGAAAAATTGCGACGATTCGGTCTTTTTACAACTATTTGGTCAATAAAGCGCACCTTTTGGACACGAATCCCTGCAAGGACCTTGACTCCCCCAAGATCAAAAAGTCGCTGCCGAAATATCTGACACTCGATGAAAGCGTGCAGCTTTTGCAGTCCGTCGACGGGCAGAACCGCGAGCGCGATTACTGCATTCTGACGATCTTTCTGAACTGCGGGCTGCGAATCTCCGAGCTTTGCGGCCTTGATCTGCAGGACATTCAGGACGACGCGCTGCGCGTGCTCGGCAAAGGCAACAAGGTGCGCATCGTCTACTTAAACGACGCCTGCAAGGATGCGCTCAAGCGTTATCTCGCCGTCCGCCGCCCCATCTCCGGCCGCGACCACAATGCCCTCTTTCTCTCGTCGCGCAACGAGCGCATCAGCCGCTCGAGCGTCCACGCGCTCGTCAAAAAGCACCTGAGCGCCGCGGGGCTCGACGCTTCAGAATACTCCTCGCACAAGCTGCGCCACACGGCGGCAACGCTCATGCTGCAAAATGGCGTGGACGTCAAAGCCGTGCAGGAGGTGCTCGGGCATGAGCATCTGAACACGACGGAGATCTACACACACATTGATAACGATGCGCTGCGCGTGGCTGCAAAGGCAAATCCCTTGTCGCATGTAAAGATGAAAAAGAACGAGGATTAAAATTGACTTTCCCGGCTTCATCCGATATACTTAATAGTTGATGAAATGTATTTTTCAAGGAGGGTTTCCATGAATACAAAAGAGCTTTCCCCCATCTGCCGGCAGGTACGGCGTGACATCATCACGATGACCGCCAACGCCGGCAGTGGTCACCCCGGCGGCTCGCTGTCCGCTGTGGAGCTGATGACCAGCGTCTTCTTCAACCATATGCGCGTTGACCCCAAGAACCCGCACGATCCCAACCGCGACCGCTTCGTGCTCTCCAAGGGTCACGCCGCCCCCTGCTACTACGCGGTGCTCGCCGCAAAGGGCTTTATCTCCCGCGACGAGTATGCGAACTTCCGCCAGCTCCACTCCATCCTGCAGGGCCACCCCGACGCGAAAAAGGTCCCCGGCGTGGACGCCTCCACGGGCTCTCTCGGTCAGGGCGTGTCCATCGCCGTCGGCATGGCGCTGGGCGCCAAGCATCTCGGCAAGGATACGAAGGTCTTCGCCCTCGTCGGCGACGGCGAGAGCCAGGAAGGACAGATCTGGGAGGCTTATATGGCCGCCGCACACTATAAACTCGACAATCTGACCGTCATCATCGACAACAATGGGCTCCAGATCGACGGCACGAACGACCAGGTCATGAGCCTTGGCGATCTGCCCGCCAAGCTGCGCGCCTTCGGCTTCGATCTCATCGAGCTGCCCGACGGCAACGATCTTGACGCCGTCGAGGCCGCGCTCTCCAAGCCTACCATGCCCGGCAAGCCCAAGGCCATCCTTGCACACACCGTCAAGGGCAAGGGTGTTTCGTTCATGGAGAATCAGGTCGGCTGGCACGGCAAGGCCCCAAATGCCGAGCAGCGCGAGCAGGCTTTGAAGGAATTGGAGGACTAAGAACATGGCTGATAAAATTGCAACCCGTCAGGCTTACGGCGAAGCGCTGATCGAACTGGTCGAAAAGAACGATAAGGTCGTCGTGCTCGACGCCGACCTCGCCAACGCCACGCAGACCTGCAAGGTCGCCAAGGCGCACCCCGAAAAATTCTACAACTGCGGCATTGCCGAGGCCAACATGGTCGACATCGCCGCCGGTATGTCCACGATGGGCCTCATCCCCTACTGCTCTTCGTTTGCGATGTTTGCGGCCGGCCGCGCCTATGAGCAGATTCGCAACTCCATCGCCTATCCCCACTTCAATGTCAAAATCTGCGCGACCCATGCGGGCGTCAGCGTCGGCGAAGACGGCGGCAGCCACCAGTGCATCGAGGATCTCGCGCTCATGCGCGCCATCCCCGGCATGACGGTCATCTGCCCCGCGGACGCCAACGAAGCAAAGGCCGCCACCATGGCGATCGCCGAGATGAACGGCCCGGTCTATATGCGCCTTGCACGCCTCGCCACCCCTGTTTTCGAGGGCGACATGGTCAAGCCTTTTGAGATCGGCAAGGCCAATGTCCTGCGCGAGGGCAAGGATGTCGCGATCTTCGCGACCGGCCTCATGGTCAACGAGTCCCTGATGGCTGCGGAAGCGCTCGCAAGCGAGGGCATCGCCGCCGCCGTCATCAACATCCACACCATCAAGCCCATCGACGCTGCGTGCGTCACCGAATGGGCTGAAAAGTGCGGCAAGGTCATCACCGTCGAGGAGCACAGCGTCATCGGCGGTCTGGGCGACGCCGTGGCCGACGTCCTGATGGGTAAGGTCAACTGCAAGTTCCATAAGATCGGCGTGAACGACCGCTTCGGCCAGTCTGGCAAGGCGGCGGACGTGCTGCGCGAATACGGCCTGACGGCCGATCAGATCGCCGAGACCGTCAAGGCGAACATCTGATGAACACCGCGCCCGAGTGCATCGACATGACGGAATCACTGCGCCGCGGCGCAGGCCGCCTGCTTTATAACGGAGATGAAGGCTCTCTCGTCCTCAGCATGGACGGAACGTTTTTGCTGAGCGACATGCTGGACGGCGTGCTACTGTGCGAAAAGATTCGCACGCTCTGCCCTGCCGCTCCCAAGCTGTTCACCGTCAAAAGCGCCGACGCCGCAACGGCGCTGATGCGGGAGTTTTCCCTGCACGATTCCATACGCTGCACGCAGTGGGTCTATGAGAAGAGCGAGCCCCCCTGCCCCGTCACGGCAGATATCCGTCCGCTGACGCAGGAGCATGCGGCGCTGGTTGCGTCCGTCTATCACGACGGCGACGGCGCGTACATCCGCGACCGCATCGAACACGGCGCACTCTTCGGCGTATTTGAGAGCGATGCCCTCGCAGGCTTCGCCGGTTTTCATGACGACGGCAGCATGGGCATGCTCGAAATTCTACCGCCGTTCCGCCGCCGCGGGTATGCCGCGCAGCTGGAAGCATTTCTGATCGCCGCGGCGCTGAAGGAGGGCCGCGCGCCCTACTGCCACGTGGTCGACGGAAACGAAGCGTCGCTGCATTTGCAGTGGAAAATGGGCCTCACCTGCACCCGCCTTCCCGCGATCTGGGTCAATTAAGCAAAGAAAGGAGACAAAGCGAATCGGTTTTGTCTCCTTTTTTCAAAAATATCGCAAATCCTCTTGCAAAATCAAATTTCTGTGTTACAATGCAATTAGTTCCAAACGTACCAAACATTTGAAATAACTTTTTATCAAAGGAGAAGATATTATGCCGCTCGTAACATCTACTGAAATGTTCAAAAAAGCCTATGACGGCGGATACGCCATCGGCGCGTTCAACGTCAACAACATGGAGATCGTGCAGGGTATCACCGAGGCCTGCCAGGAAGAGCAAGCGCCCG
>UMCF01064512.1_pt1 | contig 20571 bp, 16 predicted proteins | sample 1964131 | NCBI WGS metagenome assembly UMCF01 (sample SAMEA4835958, study PRJEB28245) | human gut metagenome | biome: gut microbiome; material: fecal sample | place: Denmark | collected 2008
TATTTTCTTAATAGTTCGGCCGCAATTCGGTATATGCTGCTATCGTTCGACAGAAAAAAATGAACAGCACCGCCCGCGGAAAATTCCGGCGGGCGATACTGCTCGGTAAAGTTAACTATCGAATGACATGTTGGGAATGCTAAATATCAGTAGTTTATGCAAAAAATCACCATTCAAAACCCGCCATGATTTTTTCAAGCGCATCAACAGCGGCAGCCCCGCCCGAGACAACGCCGTAACCGACGTTTGCAAGGTTTCCGACAAGCTCCGCAAGCTTTGCCGATGAGTATTTTTTTGCGGCTGTGCAAGCCTTTGTGTTGGCGTAGCGGTTTCCCTCAAGCTTTGCGGCAGCAGTCTGCGCGCTGAGTCCCCCGTCCATAAGCTTCCTGCCCTCAAGCATCAGCTTAAAACGTGACTCAAGGAACGAGGCAATGCCGAGCGCAGCGTCCCTGTCCTCCAACAATCCGTGCAGCGCGCGCATTCCGTCCCTGACCTTGCCTGCCGTAAAGCAATCTATCATCGCAAAAACCTGAAATTCAATGCTGCCGACCGTGCAGCGGGAAATTGTATCCCGTGTAATCGTCCCGCCCGGTCCGACGGTATCGATGAGCTTTTGCAGTTCGTTGCTTATTGCGGTCATATCCGTGCCGACAAGCCCGGCAAAGGTTCTTGCCGTGTCCGAATCGAGCACAGCACCCTGTTTGTTTGCCGTTTTCATGCACCATTTGATAATATCCGACAGCGGCAGCTCATCAAACTCCACCGCACGCCCTTCGGAACGGAGACGCTTTACCAAACTGTTTTTCGAATCCGCCGCACCTTTTATATTGATGAGCAGAATCGAACTCTCGGGCATTTTTTGAATATAGTCCGCAAGTTTCGGGTAATCGAGCCCCGATGCCAATCCGTTGCAGACAACAAGCCGCCTGTCGCCGAACAGCGGCAGCGTTTCGCAGGCCTCCGTAAGCGCATCCGCATCCGGTTCATACAGAACGCTCATGTTAAAAGCGCGGAAATCCTCGGGAATCAGCTTTTCGGCAGCTTTCAGTGCGCTTGCCTTAACAAACTCCTCTTCCCCCTGCAAAAGGTATGCGCCGCGAAGGCCGTCCGCAGCAATCAGTTTAAAAAAATCATTGTGGTTCATAATGTTATTATACTAAAAACCAAAGAGCATGTAAACAGCAGCAGGCAGAATACGGCAAGTCCCGCCCTTTTTTGAAACGGACGCAGCACATACGGGGAAAGCACAAACAGCATTGCAAGGAAGAGAGCGCAGCTTGCGAGAGGAATCGTCGGAAGATCCAACGAAGCATACGGCAATGCGGAAAGAAAGCCGAGGCAGCGTTCAACAACAAAGAGCACCGCACGCGGCGCAACGGCAAGCACTGCCGCAAAACCGGGGAACGGTATGCCGATTATCAGAATTGCAATGCAAAGCACCATCACAAGCGAAAACAGCGGCACGGCAATAAGGTTGCCCGCAACGAAATACAGCGGCAGGCAGCCGAAATATGCAGCTTGAAACGGAGCAGTGGCAATGCTTGCACCGAGACAGGCCGAAACAGAACCTGCAAGCGGGATATGCGCCGAAGCGAGTGCTGTTTCAAATTGCTTTGAAAACAGTATCAGCCCGAAACACGCTGCGAATGAAAGTTGGAAGCCGACTGAATAGAGTTGAAACGGCTCAAACGCAAGTATCAGCACCGCAGCGGCGGCAAGTCCGTTCAGCGAATCCGCACGGCGGTTCAATGCACGGCAAAGCAGCGCGCATATGACCATTATTGAGGCGCGGACGATTCCCGCTGCATATACCGCAATGCAGCAATACATGATGAGCCCGATTCCGACGAATGCTGTGCGCAGCCACCGCTTGCGCTTCGGAACAAAAAGGCCGAGAATTGCGGCAATGATGCCCGTGTGAAATCCGGAAATCGCCAAAAGATGAGCCGTGCCCGTTGCTCTGTATGCCTCGGTTCTGTCGGATTGCAATGCCGTTTTGTCTCCCACGATGAGTGCGGAAACAATGCCGGCATCCGTGCCGAAAATACGGCCGATATGCCGAACGATTGAGCTGCGCACCGATGTCAAAGCCTCCCGAACGGGCAGGTTATGTTTCGATACAACGCTGATTTCGTCGACTGATGTTGAACCGGCATCGTTCGAACCGCCGCCGTATAACCTTCCCGATGCCGTTATACCCTCCGAAAGCCGTTTCAGGAATCTGCTCCGTTCCGACGAATCTGCCTTTGCCGCTCCGCGAAGATAGACTTTCGGAATATAAACGCCGTCTCCGACATCTATGTTTAAATAGCCTTCCGTTATGATTTTTACTCTGCCCTCACTGCGGAAAACTCCCGCATGTGAATGCAGCTCGCTTTTTGTGAGAATGAGCTCCGTTTCCCCGTCCGAGTATTCCGCTGAAAGTACGATTCCCGAAACGGTATAGTTGCCGTTCGGAAGCTCAGTCGGAAGACGCAAAGCGGCAAAAAGTATTCCGACGAGTACCGAAGCCGCAAACAGTGCGGAGCGCGTATGCCGAAGCAGCGCGAACACAACCCCTGCCGCACCGCACGCTGTCATAATACATAAAACGGCAGCGCCGCCTGCGGGCATGATCCCGCAAACGGCGATACCGAGCATCAGCCCGACCGCAATCTCCGCAATCGGACGATAGTTTATAAGTTTATTTGAAGTTGGTGCATTTTGCAGCGTGTCCATTCGTTTTCCGAATGATTCTCAGTCGTGCGCACCAAAAAACTCAGCAAAACCGCTTTCGTATTTGGGATGATGAAAGACGGAAAGACCGTTGACGCACGATATTCGAATCAATCAGTCTGCTCAGCCGTTGAGCAATGCCATTGCCTCGATTTCAACAAGTGCACCGGCGGGCAGCGCGGCAACTTCAACGCAGCTTCTTGCCGGGAAGGGTGCGGGAATCATCATTCCGTAAAGCTTGTTGACCTTTGCAAAATCGTTCATATCCTTAACAAATACCGTTGTTTTTACGATATTTTCCATGCTTGAACCGGCAGCTTCGAGAACGGCTTTAAGGTTCGTGAGAGCCTGAATCGTTTGAGCCTCAACACCTTCAACAAGTCCGCCGACGGCGGGATCAATGCCGATCTGACCGGAAGTGAAAACCATTTTGCCGACCTTTACGCAGTGGCTGTAAGGCCCGATTGCGGCGGGCGCGTTCTGTGCATTAACAACCTGTTTCATTTTGTTTCCTCCATGCAATATGTTAATTTAAATTGTTACTATAAAAACAATAGGTTATGCTCCGTACAAACAGCGAAGCCCTATTGAATTCGGCGTTTTTCGGATGAAATCATAAACTTTCCGAACAGCTTCCGTCTGCATGAGCGCGGAGCGTGTTATCGATGGAATCGTTCCAAAGTATCAGTGCATTTTCACCCGTGTCACTGTAGTATTTTCGCCTTGTTCCCGCGTACCTGAACCCAAGCGCGGAATACACGCGCTGCGCTTTGTGGTTAAATTCGCGGACTTCAAGCGTCATTCGCTTTCCGCCGTTGGCTTTTGCCGTTCGCATGAGACAAAGTATCAAATTGGTTGCAATGCCGCGGCAGCGATATTCGGCAGCAACGGCAATGTTAGTCATGTGTGCCTCGTCAAACATCTGCCACATGCCGGCATAACCGACAATTTTTCCGTTGTCCTCTGCAACAACATAGCTTGCAGCATCATTGCGGATAACCTCACCAATGAGGGATTCAACGCTCCACGGCTGCGAAAAGCAGCTGCATTCGATTTCATAGACCTGTTCGATATCCGGCAGCGTCATGCTGCGGTAAACAAGTTCACTCATATTTCCGTTCCTTATATAACTTTAAAAGTTAAAGTATCAGTTTGATTCCGGCGGAGTGCAGCACGCGGTCAATGCATAGACCTTTGCTGCTCCGTGTTTTTTAAGCTCCGATGCACACTCTTTTAGGGTTGCGCCGGTTGTTCGGACATCGTCCACAAGCAGAACCGACAGCCCCGCACATTCGGGCGACGCTTCAAATGCGCCGTTCAGGTTTTTTGCACGCAATTTTGCATTCATGCCGACCTGCGGGCTTGTGTCCCGCACACGTTTAAGCAATTCCGCACGGATATTGATATTATACCTTTCCGCCACGGATTTTGCAAGGATGAAACTTTGATTGAAGCCGCGTTCCTTTTCGCGTCGCGGATGCAGCGGAACGGGAACGATGCAGTCAATCGGCCAATCGGCGGGGATGCACATGAAGTGCGTCAAAAATTCCCGAACATAAACAGCACCGTTATACTTCAGCGCATAAACGGCGCGTTTCGAAACATCGTTATAAAACAATCCTGCGGCGTATTCATCAACGAACTCGATTCTTTCGGCCAACGGGTTCACGGCAAGACCCGCTTCACACTCCGAGCAGATTCCGTATTCATTCACAGCCGCTTCCTTTGAGCAGGAATGGCACTTCAGATGCTGCGGAAAAACGAAGTCGAGTGCTGAATTTATCCATTGTTTAAATCTTTTGTTCATATCGGTTTGCCGCTCCGGCAATATCACTTATTCAATGACATTTTGTACAAAACCGTACATTGTTCCTTACACGTCGGGCAGGGTTTCGTTTCTCTCGCGCAAAAAAGTTTCCAGTGCGCTGTATCGCCTGCGGACGTTTGTGTTTGACACCATATATTTAATGCATCCGACCGAACCGAGAATGTAAACCTTGCTGCGCGCCCTTGTCACGGCAGTGTACAGGATGTTGCGATTAAAAAGCATGTTCGGACCGTTCACAAGCGGAAGAACTACGCAGGGGAACTCGCTGCCCTGGCTTTTGTGAACAGATATGCAGTACGCAAGGTCAATTTCTTCAAGCTGATTGAAATTGTAATCCGCAACCCGTTCATCATCAAACAGCACCGTAATGAATTTTGAGGCATTATCCACACGAAGAATCGTGCCTATATCGCCGTTGAAAACCCCTTCTCCCTCGCTGTCGTCCGCACCAAGTTTTGTTTTTCTCCACTGAATATCATAATTGTTCTTTATCTGCATCACCCTGTCACCCTCTCGGAAGGTGATTTCACCGAATTTAAATTCGGCCTTGTCACCCGCCGCCGGATTCAGCTCCGCCTGAAGCAAAGTGTTGAGGTTCACGACTCCGAGCATGTTTCCCTTCATCGGCGAAAGCACCTGCAGTTCGTTTATTTTGCCGAGATAAGCATAATCGCCGCAAAGGTTCAGCACGGATGAAAGCGCGATATCTGCCGTGGGGCATTCGTAAAACAAAAAGTCGTTTTCTTCATCAATATTATCCAAAACAGGCATTTCCCCGCGGTTGATAAGATGCGCATTTGTAACGATTCGACTGCGCCCTGCCTGTCTGAAGATTTCATTCAGCCTTATGACCGGAATTACATCGGAATTCACAAGATCACGAAGCACATTGCCCGGGCCGACCGACGGCAGCTGGTCCACATCGCCCACCATTACAAGGCGTGTGCCTTTGGCCACCGCTTTCAGCAGGGAGTGAAACAACATGACATCAACCATTGACATTTCATCAATTATAATAACATCCGCTTCAACAGGATAATCCGCGTTTCGGTTGAAAGAATTATTGTTAAAATTGTATTCAAGCAGACGGTGAAGCGTTCTTGCCTCACGCCCTGTCGTGTCGCTGATGCGTTTTGAGGCCCTGCCTGTCGGTGCCGCAAGCTCGATTTGCAGCCCGAGATGCTCCATAATCTCAATAACGAATTTCAAAATGGTGGTTTTTCCGGTTCCGGGGCCGCCGGTAACGATCAGAACTCCGTCCGTCACGGCGCGTTTCACCGCCTCGTTCTGTGCAGCTGCAAGAGTGACGCCGAATTGTTTTTCGAGTCGTTTTATTTCACCGTCGATATCAAACAGGGACAGAATATCAACATTAGTGACGATATTTGAAAACAAAGCCGCACAATCCGATTCGACATAATGCATATATTTCAAAAAAATGTAATCGCGTTCACCCATACGCTTTTCGACGAGAGAACTCGATTCAAGCATTTTTTCAAGCACCGCTTCCACCCGTTCCGGCACAACGCCGAGGACGTTGTTTGCTGCAAACATCACCAGCATATCCCGTGGCAGGCATGTATTGCCTTCCTGCCTTGCAAGCGAAAGCGCGTATTTTATGCCCGCACGAACACGAAATTCCGATTCACGCTCATATCCGGCCTCAAATGCAATTTTATCCGCCGTCTTAAATCCGACGTTTTCAAAATCATCAATCAGACTGTACGGATTTTCCTTCACCATGCTGACGCAGTTTTCACCGTAGAGCTTGTATATTTTCATTGTCATTGCAATTGAAAGCCCAAGCTCCTGCATACCCATGATTATGTCCTGCATCGCTGCCTTTTCAAGGTAGGATTCATGGATCATTTTCGCTTTTTTCGGCCCGATACCGCTGATTTTTGTGAGCTTCATCGGTTCGGTCTTAATAATTTCGAGAGTTTCCGCGCCGAACTTATCCACAAGCAGCCTTGCGGTCGCCTCGCCGATACCCTTAATAAAGCCGCTCGCAAGATAAGCGCGAACAGCTTCGGCCGAAGTCGGTATATCATTTTTATATGAAGTCACACGGATCTGCTCGCCGTACATCGGATGCGCCGTCATGTTGCCCGTCACGGTCACCCGTTCGCCGTCGTTCACGGACGGCATCACGCCGACAGCGGTCAACTCTTCTCCGTCATCGCCCTTTATCCTGAGAACGGTCCACCCATTCTCCTCGTTTCGAAACTTTATGCCGGTTACTGTGCCCGTGAATTCCATGCCGCCTCGCAGTTTTAACGTCCGAACCCTGATGCGTCCAAACGATTTATGGGTTGATTGTATCATATTTTGCGACGATTCGCAACGGGGAAGTTGACGGCAACGGTCGCACATTTTTCAATGGAATATGCATCACTCCCACGAAAGCAGCCACCGCTGTGTTTCAACATCAACGGCAACTTCAGTTTTATCGTTAATTCCAGGCGACTTGATAAACAGTACCCGCGTTCCTGCTTCATTCTTCGCTGCATATGGAGTTCCCGGTCGTAAAACAAAAAGATCACCCTCAGAAAACTCATACTCTTCACAACTTCCGTCCAACAGTTTAACTTTCATTTTTCCACGCAAAACATAGTTGTGTTCAGTACACTGCGTATGCATATGCGGTTTGTCTGCTGTGAACGTTACATAATTCGAAATACCAATTTCTATATCATCATCAATATGTTTTAAAAATGGCTGCTCTTTTTTTAAGCGTCCTGCCAAATATTGTCTGTACTCCTTGCTAAGCGCATCTTCAATGCTTTTTCCTTTTAAAATCTCCATATTAAAATATCCTCACACTTTCCGAATTACTATACTCTGTCCACGCCTGCATCCATCTATCATGGTTTTGACTTATAAGTTCGAACGATCTCCTGCGCATTTCACGACTGTTGAAAAATTTTATCTGGTTTTCAAAAAAATCGTAATTTTCCTGATCTTCTCTCCTGAAAATCACCATAGTTCTTCTGTCATCTGACGAATCCATATTGCACGAATATAGATCTACTTTAATATGGTTCTTTTCACTATTCTCTTCATCATATACTATTTGAAACATAGCATACGGCAGCACGCATTCGGTGACTGTAAATGTGAAGCGTCGTTCCGTGCTTGCTGTTTTGTATGATCCTGACTCTATCATTCTGTTGATATTTGCATACGTATCTAAGAAAACAGCTTCTTCGTTATCCCTCATTGCGTGATTGCCAAGTTTCGAATAATTAACAGCATCTTTGGATGCAACTGACAGAGGTGCATTAACAACCAATCTGAAAATGAATCTTTCTTCTTTTAGCAGTTGCGCAAAAATATTAAACATTGTTCCATAATCATATGCTCTCCGGTCAATGTGTGCAACATCTGTGTTGGTTATGATTGTTGCGGCGTAACATACCATGTTAATTTCCTTAATACAGCTGTTTCCAGTAAAGTCATCATGCCTTTTTACGCACTCGACAAGTTCCCTTCCAAATCGCTCATTTAGTGATGCAATATCGTTTTCCAGTTTTCCTCGCGAAGTTAGCCATGTATTAGCCTTTCGCTTAATTATTTCTCTCCAGCTGACCACATCTTTTAAGATCTCATAGTCGATGTCTCTTGAATGCAGCTCTTCCATAACGTTATAAAAGAGACGATTTTCCTCCGGAATTTTATAATGGTTGATGTATCTAATCCCGCTGATGCTTTTCGGGAGTTTTCCTAACACCTTATAGTCGATGTTCCCGTATGTAAGGACAAGGATTTTTCTTGCACTTTCGAATGCGGTTTTAATTTCCTGAAAATAAATGTTCTCTTCATTATCGCTGCTGTCGTTCAGCGCGCAGAGCTCTTCTACGGCATCCTCCGTCAGCAGACAAAGGAAATAGGGCGCATTCCGGACCTCATGAAGAAGTCTTTCACGATAGTCCCGATCCTGATTCATTGCATAATCATCCATGAACGGACCGGCTCCTTTCGTAACGAAAAAATCATATATGCGTCCCGCGAGATGCTTATGTGTGTGTTTGTAGTTTATAAATACTCCGTATGTCATTTATTTCCTTTCCAACCCTTGGTTCAGTACTTGCGCTGCAAAGTATGTTTTTTAATTCGTGTTAATTCTTATGTTTGTCAATTTTTGACAAGTCGTCCCATGCACAAAGCTTGTTATGTACCTTTGCTCTATCTGCACGGTATGAGCCACGAACATAACCGAGTGTCATTGTGTATGCATTCCAGCGCATATGTTCGCTGCGCTTTCTTTTCATGCAGTTTTCACATTCACAAGTACTTCTCCCTTCTTTTTTCGAGCATTTCGTAATTACCCGAAGGATCTCTTGATTGTCAAGCTCTCTTTTGTAAAGCTCCTTGGCCATTGACGAAATACGGTAGTACTCATATTTTTCGAATTTCGCTCTCGAACTGCGCTGCGCTTCCGGAGTCAATTCGTACTCAAATCCCCAGTCATACCGTTTGACTTCTGTAATTTTATCGCTATCACCCGATTCCAACCATTCATTATGTACTTTCTGTTCAATATCAACCCAGCTGTTGTGCTGTTTATATGCACTGTCTTCAAGCTTTGCATCATATATGCATGAATAATCAAACTGAGAAGACAGTCCGCCCACGAAGTGAATATGATACGGTGTATCGTTATGATTTTTCAAACCGCAGGAATTACCCGCAGAGCATTTTTCATCCCGAATGATTCCCGACTTGCGCTCATCATAAACAATTGAAAAAATCTCAACGGGTTCTTTCCTCCATTCCATCTGTTTAGCCTGTTTATTATTGATTCCATTCAGTCTGTCAAACAGCATGCGAAGATGTATCGACATTTCAATATTTTCATCGTCATCGCCAAGAGCAACAAAAGCAAGATTTATTCGGCTAATTCTTTCAAGAACAGCTTTATCCGCATCATTATTCGACTCGTGTTCAATGCTTGTCCCTCCGCGAAGAATCAAGTTATCGAAATCCGCTGAGTCAACATCAACGCCCGAGAATGTTACAATATCGTATTTTGCTTCCCCCTCGGTTTTACAGCGGTTGAATTTGAGTACATCCGGGAAATCACGATTGATTTTTTTGCTGATGTAATCGTTTTCGTTTGTGCCTTTGTTGTCAATAATTGTTATCTCAAGGGTATAGCCCTCAAACTGGAAATACCACAGCAGAGTTTTAAAAAACTCTATACCGTATTGACCAAAGCCAACGATCAGAACGGATAGCCTGTCCTCTTTGCTTCTATGAGCAATGTCATATAACTTCATTTTGGGAATAATATCCCAAATCAAGTGCTGAACTTCGTCCACTCGGCGCAGCTTGAAGCAATTATCGACGCAGTTATGCTCAACAGCATGCTCCAACAGTTTTTCATACTCAACTGAGTCAATAGTGTATGCAGCACTTGGCTTTGTTGAAAAAACGAATATCTTTACATTATGCTTCTTGTTCTTTTCATTTAGCTCTGTGGTAAGCTGCACTGCCTGGCTGACGTTTTCCGATTCGTTTTCACCAATCAGAAATATTTCAACATCCCCCCTTTTTTTGATTATATTCAGGTGCGTAACATCCCTTTTAAGGCATATTGCATTAATGTCCCTCGCCGCATTCATCAATTCGTATTTTTCTTCATCGTCATGCTCAAAGACATCGGCAAACACAATAACAGCTCTCTCATCCGTTTTGCGAATGCTGTTTGCCAGTGCAATGGATTTCTCGTTAAGCTCAGATATTATATAGTGTTTTTTGAAAACGCGAAATCTGTAGCGCACCTCTCCCATAACGTTTTTAAACAACATCAAAACATTGCTGAATGTCATCAACGGGGCAAGTACGTACAAAAAAGCTGCATATGACGTGAAAATTATATACAGTTCCGTGTTTTGTCCTGCAACAGCATTCGTAACGGTGTCAAAATCTCCATCCAAAATAAAGACTCTGAACGAATTGTGAACCGCAAGCAAAAAGGGCCGAATGTATCTGTGGCTGTCCGTCAATGCATTATTGGTATAGCATATTGGAATAAAAATCAACAGCACCGAAAAAAACACGCCTATAGTGAAAATCTGTATCGAAGAAAGAACTCTTTTTGCTCGCTTTCCGGTTTTAAACAGGTACAGCGCACGAACGAGGCAGCCAACCCCCACAAGGAGGGACAATGCTGCGAATGCCGCAAAAAAGATATGTTTGTTCATTTTGATAATTCCTTTCTTTGTATATCAATCAGTGAAAATGACGGAGACGGCGTATAAATTCATAAAACTCTTCATCTTCTTCATCTTCTTCATCTAAGATATAGTAATCTGAGTACTTCCGTACTCTCAAATCAAGTTCTTTTGCAATTCGTTTAATCTGCAATGAAGTCCAAAAGTTTTTTGAAACTTCCAGATATCGCGCTCGTCTCAAATAGCGCAGCGGACGTATGTCTTTTATGTTTTCGGCACGAAGTTCAAGATGCCTGAGGTTTGCAAGCATCGTCAGTGAATCAATATTATCAATGCATTTCACTTCCACTACTAAATGTTGCATGCTGTTTGTGAGCTCTTCCAACGCTTTCAAGTCAATATAAGCACCAGCTGCCCCATATATTTCAAGTGTTTTTAATCTGTTTAATTCTCCCAGCACTGAAATATCGGAAAGCACGTCGCTGAATATCGTCAGCTCTTCAAGATTCTCAAGCCGCGCAATCGGACTCAACTCGCGCAGAGTCCCGCTTATCACGAGTGTCCTAAGACTTTTTAAATTGCCTAAAGGACTTATATCCCGAATTTCACTCCGGCTACCGTTTCCAAGGTCGAGATACCGCAAGCTTGTAATGTTTGAAATTGAGCGAATTACGTCCTCGTTAATGAAACAACGCAAAACGAGTTGTCTTAATTCTTTTTCGTAATATCCGAAGCTCAAGTAACCCCTATAATCCATTCCATCAATTTTCAATGTCCTCAGATTAGACAGGTGATTTGGCAGATTTTTTATCCGTTCAATGTAATTTTCAAATATTTTATATGCAACGGTTCTTGTGTAGAATATACACAGTGCATCTATTTTTCCTCCAATATTGACGTCATCCCACAAAGCACTGATACCAATGAGTCTGTCGTTATCAGTATCTCCGTCTTCGGCAAAGCTGCTATATGCTATCTCTACCGCAATACTTGATGCTGAAATCATTTCGTCATAATGTTCGTGAACGTAGTTCCGTATTGAGTCCGCATCTTCGTAAAGAATTGAAATCTCAAGGTGTTCATTCTGCGCTTCATCCGAAGTATTTCCGCAGCAACTTTTCAGTTGCTCGGCAGCCTGCGCTTCATTTGAGTTATGCTTTGCTGCAATTTCAACGCTATTGTTCTGTTCCGCAGCTGCGGGGTGAAGCTCCACTGCTGTATTGCTGTTTGCCTGTGCGGCTGTTGAAGCATTTATTGTTTTGACGTTGTTTTCCGATTCTCGGCAATCGTTCAATCCGGGCGCAGTCAGAAGCTTTTTAAAGAAAGCATTCTCGCTTTCGTATTTATACCAATGTATCGCCTGGCGTGACGAAAGCTGCATCTTAAGACCGCCTTCCAGCTTAATGTTTTCCAAGTAGACAATAAGCATTTTCTTACGTTCATTAAATGCCGTATGCAGCTCACATTTACAATAGTTCGAATCAAGTGCATTTGCCGAAATGAATCCGATGAAATAGCTGCTGCGTTCAAGATATTTTTCGATCGTATCCGGCCACTCCGAGCCGGGGTCAATGCCCTCATCATACCAAACACGAAATCCGCTTTGCTGAAGCAACGCAATAGCCCGCATAACAACTTCGGAATCTTTATGTGCATAGCTAACGAAAATATACGGTTTTTCTCCGATATACGGAATGGGCATTTCTTTTTGATTCATATTTTTCTCCCGTTAAAGCATTTCACACCTTTTTTGCTCAGCGGCATGTTAAACACAAACTGTCTCTCGAAATATGCACTAACCATGTTCTTAAATGCAAACCGCCTTTTGTTTGGCCACAGAACATCATAAAAGCCGCCCGGCATCTTAATACGAATTATATCGCAAAACGGCAAAAAAAGCAATATCATGCGTCAAAAATTGCAATATTGAGTACATTGGCAAATTGAAGTGTTTGTTATGGTTATTTGATTATAAATGTTAATTCAGTGATATGCGTCATGCTGATTGTGCCCCGCGCATTCATGTCAACCTCTTCATTTCCGCATTTCAAACGCAATCAGCAGCTCTGCGACATCGTTATAGCTGTTGACGCCGGCGGTTTGGCCGTTATGTTTTAGGTAGGCGTCATTAATTTTGTTATTTGCGCTGCCGAGGGGATCGTTTTTGTACTGCTCGGTCCAACGGGAATAATCGGCAAGATCGCGAATCATCGCGGGGGTGAAGAAGCGTTCACGGACGCTGTAGAAACGTTTTTCGTCAACGGAGGCAAGCCGATTCATGCACTGCATCAGGGCAAGCATTTCGCAGGAATAGCGCAGGGCGGGGTCATTCGAAAAGCCGGAGACATAATAAGCAATAAAATTTGCCTCGTCCTCCCTTGCAAAGCCGAAATAGTGTGCGGTCTCATGCGCAGCGGAAGCAAACAGCAGAAGCGCGGGCTGCTCGGTGTTCACATTCGCTTCGGCGGTGTACGGAATATAGATTCCGGAAATATCAAGGCGCGAGAGCATGTTTGAAAAATGCACCGATTTTGCGGAAAAGACGGGATTGCCGAACAATTCGTTTTGACTGCCGAGCGCGGCATATGCCGTTTGAACGCTTTTCAGTACTGCGGATAAAGCCGAATTCTCTGAGTTTTTGTCGTCCGCGATAAACACACCGTTTTCGTTCTCACGAAGGCGGCTTCTGTTCTCCGCAGCCGCAGCCGCAATTCTTTCGCAGGTTGATGCAAGCATTTCCGCATAAATATCGGATGAAGCCGAATCGTCACCCGTTTCGGCAGCGGCAATGAATTCGGATTTCGCCGAGTTGACGCGCGCAAGTTCATCCGAAAATCCCAAAATCGAAGCAGCGGGCATTCTGTAGTGATTTATTCCCCAAAATACATAGAAAAGATTCAGCATTACGCCCGCAAACATTCCGAGCGAAATCAGGCAGCTGTAAAAGCGCATTCGATTGTGTTTCCGTTTCAGGAGTTTTGAAAACACGAGTTTGAACAGCCGCACAACGAGTGTGACCGCAAGAAGCGTGCCGACGGAAATTATCAGCACCTCGGCCACAGAAAACGGGAATATGCTGCTTGCTGCACCCAAAACCCGCGAAATCACGGGATAGATCGCGCGGCTGTATATGCGCTCCGTTTGCTGCGGACAGGAGGACAGGAGTTTCGGCGCAAACATACCCGCTGCCGCAAGCAGAACAAGAATCGGCAGGCGCAAAAGCTGATGTCGTGCCGTATACTTATTTTCATGTTTTTTGCGGCGGCGATCGCGGCGCATTTTTTGCCTTTCCTGCCGCTCAACTGACTTTTCGTATATTTCGTCGCTGTTCCGATGTTTTTTATCCATGCTGCACCCTGCTGCCTGTTGCTGCCTTTTATTTTTGCGGACACTTCGCTTCATGCCGCACGAAATCATTATAGCACAGGCGATGCAAAAAGTATACGCATTGCGCGGCATCTTACGTACACAGTCCTTCCGAATGTATCGCTTTGAGCCAAACTGCAAATACTTTTTTCGATGAAAGGTTGGTAAAGAAATATGTTAACACTTTTTATACGAACGCTGCTTGTGTACATTTTTATGTTTGTTGTTCTCAGGCTCATGGGCAAGCGTCAGCTGAGCGATATGCAGCCGTTTGACCTTGCAATAACGCTGCTTATTGCAAACCTTGCGGCACTTCCGATGTCCGATCCCGCAATTCCGCTGCTGTACGGAGTTGTTCCGATCATTGCAATGTTTGCGCTGCACCGCCTGATTTCGTTCATGTCGCTGAAAAGCGAAAAGCTGCGCAAACTCGTCTGCGGAAGTCCGCTTGTTATGATTTCCGGAGGGGTTGTGCGCGAGGATGCCATGCGTGCAGCTAATTACAGTTTATTTGACCTTGCCGAACAGCTGCGGATGAAGGATGTGTTTTCAATCTCGCAGGTCGAGTATGCCATCCTTGAAACGGACGGCGGACTCAGCGTGCTTTTGAAAGGACCGTTTCAAACCCCGACCAACGAAGGACTGAAGCTTGAATCCGAAAAAGCCATGCCCGCATTGCTGCTTATCTGCGACGGACAGGTTCATCCGGAGGCGGTTCGGGCGGCAGGGTTGGACGAAAAAGGATTTTATGCATTGCTGAAAAGGTTCGGGATCGACCGGGCCGAGGACTGCCTTTTTATGTCCGTTGATTCAGGCGGAATTGTTCATGTTCAGCAAAAGCAAAAAAACTGCGCAAAGGTTCGCGCACGCTTTACGAATCTGCACGAAAAAAAATGATGCCGTCTTTGTCTGCACGAAATGCACGGAAAAACAAAATGCATTGCCCGTCACGGAGGAACCGTATGATGAATCAGGAAAAGAAGAACAGAGAAGCGCTTAAAAATCTTGAGCCGAACGCAATGAAAAAAGAAGCAAACGCAAATATACGCAATCAGTCCGCGGTTTCTGTTGCGGCACTGGCTTTCGGAATGCTTCTGCTCGTTTTTGTCTTTATTTTTTCTAACATTTATATAAAAAAACTTGAGCGGAAAATCCTTCCGATGATTGACGCCGGCTGTCATGCTGCCGAAACGGAGGACTTTTCCGCCGCTCATTCTGCCGGAGAGAGCATTTATCAGCTTCTTATGGATTCGGAACCGACGCTGAAGCTGCTGTTCAGTCACCGTGATATCCTTGAAGTTCAGCTTTATGCCGCCGCAATTGCCGACCTCGGTGCGGACGGCGAACGGGATGAATACATCGAAAACTTTTCCGCAATCAAGAGATGGTTCTCGTTTTTTACGGAAACAAACGACCTTTCCCTGGAAGGCATTTTTTAAGCCGAATCGGCGCCTGTTCCGTACATTGAAATGCGCTCGCAGGATGCAATTATGCCGCAGTACTGTTCGTGTTTTGCCTTATTTCATGCTCAACAGGTATCTGTCTGAAAATATATTTTTAATTTCGGGGCTTGTTTCAAATTTTTTTGCAGGAATTTTCCGTTTCATGTCGTAATGTATAAATGTAAAGGGGAGAAGAGGATTCGATTTCGACCGCCTTTCCGCTTTTGAAACTGTATCGGCGAGGACATAATGGCATTTCCGGAGACGTGGCTCAATGAATTGATGAACAGAAACGACATCGTTTCCGTCGTTTCCGAATACACGCGCCTTTCCCCGAAAGGCGGGCGTCTTTGGGGACTCTGTCCTTTTCATCCCGAGCGCGATGCATCGTTCACCGTCAGCCCCGACAAGCAGGTTTTTCATTGCTTCAGCTGTAAAGCCGGCGGGAGCGTGATTCAGTTTATCATGCAGGCCGAAAGCCTCGGTTACGCTGATGCAGTGCGTTTTCTTGCACAGCGGGCGGGCATGGACATGCCGAACGAAATCAACGATGCCAAACTGCGCGAAGAGAAGGCCCTGCGCGACAGGCTGTATGCAGCAAATCGTGAGGCGGCAATGTTCTATCACCAAGTGCTGCTTTCCGATGCGGGACTTCCGGCGCGGCAGTATCTGCTTAACCGCGGTATAGACGGCAGCACGGCTGTCCGTTTCGGACTCGGTTACTCACCCAATGATTGGGATGAACTTTTTAAACATATGACCTCCGCGGGTTACACGCGCGATGAGCTTATTTCTGCCGGACTTTGCGTCAAAGGACGCAAGGATGAAACAAAAACCTTTGACTTTTTTCACGACAGGCTGATGTTTCCCGTCATTTCCGCAAGCGGACGCGTTCTTGCGTTCGGCGGACGCATCATCGGCAAGGGCGAAGGTGCAAAGTATATGAACACCGGAGACACGCTCATCTATAACAAGCGTCACAATATCTATGCCATCAACCTTATGAAAGGGCGAAAGCTTGATGAGCTTATTATGGTCGAAGGTTATATGGATGTTATCAGCCTTCATCAAGCCGGAATCGACAACGCCGTTGCTTCCCTCGGCACCGCGCTTACAAGCCAGCAGGTGCGCCTCATGGGACGGTTTGCAAAGCGGGTCTGTTATGCCTATGACGGAGATTCCGCAGGACAAAAAGCAATGCTGCGTGGAGTTGATATTATTGCCCGCGGGGAACTTGAACCGCGTGTCATAGTCATTCCCGGAGGGCTGGATCCGGATGAATTCGTTCGTGCGAACGGAGCCGAAGCGTTCCTCAAGCTTAAGGATGCTTCTCTTACGGCCGTTATGTTTAAACTTGAAACAATGGCCAATGCGGTTGACCTTAACACCGCAGACGGACGGCAAAAATACGCCTCCGATGCATGTCGGCTTCTTGCTTCACTTGAGCCGGTGGAGCGCGATCGCTATATCAAAGTTGTTTCCGAAAAAAGCGGCATAGCACGGGAGGTTATCCAAAGCCAATGCGGTGTTGATGCCGAGCGTGCCGAAGACGGCATTGCCCCCGCGACAGCGAAACCCGCATTCGACTCCGTCGGATACAAAAAACCGCAGGTGCTGAAAAAACGCGAAAAGGCGGAGCAGCTTCTGCTTGCCTGTATGCTTGTTTCAAGGCAGGATGCCGCCGCAATCGAACAGCTTGAGAATTTTTCAACAGAACTTTTTTCAACGCCGGGGACGGCAAAGTTTGCCGCCATGCTCACGGAGGCATATAAAACCGCCGAAAAGCCTGATATTCGGCTTCTTCTTGCGGAGTTGAACGGCGATGAAAGTGAGATCGCGGGCGCCGCAGCTGCGCTTGCAGAGGACATAACATCTCCGCTTGAATCCGCCGCCGACTGCATTAACTCTATTTTGTACGATAAATACAGTGAGCGCATACGTCAGCTTGCAGCACTTTCCGAAGCGGAAGCCGACAAAGCCAAGCGAGCGGAGCTTTTGCGCGAACAGATGAATCTTATGCTGAAGCTCCGGAAAACCTGATTTAGGGTTCTGCCGAAAATCCGATTGATTCGTTTCCTGCCGAAAATCCTTTTCGGAGTTTGATGCGTGTTCGGCGGATTCGGCGTTGCTTAATTAAACGTATTTAAACAGAAAATATCACAAATCAACCAAGGAGGTTAAAATACATGACAGATGAAACCAAGCTGACTCCCATGCAAAAAGTGGACGAGCTGATTGAACGCGGCAAAAGCAAGGGTGAACTGACCTATAAAGAGGTTATTGACACATTGGGCAACGATGCATTGGATGTTGATCAGATGGAAGTCGTCTATGATCGATTTGAAGATGCGGATATCAACGTTGTTGAAGAAATCGACCCCGTTGAAATCGCCGGCGAGGATGTTACGGAAATTGATCCCAAGCTTGCCGTAACCGAAGGAATCGCAATCGATGACCCCGTGCGCATGTATCTTAAAGAAATCGGCAGAGTGCCGCTTCTGACCTCCGACCAGGAAATTGATATTGCAAAGCGCATGGCGGACGGCGACGAAGAGGCCAAACAGCAGCTTGCGGAAGCGAACCTCAGGCTTGTTGTCAGCGTTGCAAAACGTTATGTCGGCAGAGGGATGCAATTCCTTGACCTGATTCAAGAGGGCAATCTCGGCCTTATCAAGGCGGTTGATAAATTTGATTATCATAAGGGATACAAGTTTTCAACATATGCAACATGGTGGATCCGCCAGGCGATAACACGCGCAATTGCGGACCAGGCGCGCACTATAAGGATTCCCGTGCACATGGTTGAAACCATCAACAAGCTTGTTTGCGTTAACAGGCAGCTGCTTCAGGAACTCGGCAGAGAGCCCCGTCCCGATGAAATTGCGGAAGAAATGGGCATCAGCGAAGAAAAGGTTCGTGAAATCATAAAAATCGCTCAGGAACCCGTTTCTCTCGAAACGCCAATCGGCGAAGAGGAGGACAGTCATCTCGGAGATTTCATTCCCGATGATGATGCCCCCGCACCCGATAGCATGGCCACATATGCAATGCTTAAAAAGCAGCTCACGGAAGTGCTTGACACGCTCACCCCTCGGGAGGAGAAAGTCGTTCGCCTGCGTTTCGGGCTTGACGACGGCAAAACCCGCACGCTTGAGGATGTCGGCAAGGAATTCAATGTCACCCGTGAGCGTATCCGCCAAATTGAAGCCAAGGCTCTTCGCAAGCTGCGTCATCCCAGCCGCAGCAAGCGCCTTAAAGATTATCTCGACTGATTTCCGATTTCGGTTTTATTCAATCCGCAACGCCGCTGTATGCCCAATTTCGCGGCGCTGCTTTTTCGTTTTCATTATGTGACTTAAGCTGCCGAGAATCGGATGTGCGAATTATGGCCAATTTGTGAATTTTTTATTTTCGGCATTTTCGCCTATTGAAATTTTGTCGATTATCCGTTAAAATACACATTGCCGATGCACGGTTGAAGGCACGGTGCGCAGCCGCCGAAATATTATTGCAGTTTTTTCGGCGTATTTTATTCAAAAAGCGACACGCTGGAGGTGTTTCTTTTATGAAACGTATCATTGGTATCATTCTTTCTTTTGCCACAATCTTCTGTTTGGCAGCCTGTTCCTGTACCGGCGGCGGCAACGCGCCCACGCCCGAGCCCCTCATCGGCAGCATTTCGCCGACCCTTGAGCCGACTGAAACGCCGGATGATAATACCGAGGATCCCGGCTCCACAGAAACGCCCGTTCCGACAACGGACGCTGTTACCGATGTGCCCGAAACACCGGCGCCTACGCCTACCCCTGTGCCGACAGCTGTTCCGTCGCCCTCGCGCAATCCGTATCCTTCCGATGACCCGGTTGAAGCAAAATATGCCGACGCAGGAAAAAAATTCATGCGCAAACTTAAAAAAACCGAGGGCTATGAGGATCTTGACATCAAGGGCAAATACGGTTATCCTTATCTTATCTGCATCAATCGCGCGGGAAACACCGTTACCGTTTATTGCATTGACGAAGAGGGCAACTACACCCGTCCCTATCTTTCCATGGTTTGCTCCGCAGGTTATGCAACACCGCGCGGCATCTTCAAAACCAAGGAACGCTACAGTTGGCACACCCTTATCGGTCCCTGCTACGGGCAGTATGTAACCCGCATTGTTGGCGGCATCCTTTTCCATTCCGTGCCGTATTACACGATTCATAAATACGATTTGGAGTATAAGCAATACAACAAATTGGGCAACCTTGCATCCGCCGGCTGTATCAGGCTTGCCTGCAACGATGCAAAGTGGATTTTTGATAATGTTCCGCACGGCACAACAGTTGTTATATACGATAACTGGAGCAGTGTCGGTCCGCTCGGCAAGCCCACACCCTACAAAGTTAACATCGGTGACATCTTCACCCGCGGTTGGGATCCCACCGATCCCGACAAGGCAAACCCTTGGGGCGATGAATACAAAGCGGGTTCAACCATTCGTTCCGCACTTGCGCAGCGTGATTACGAATACGCCATTGCACACGGGCTTTGGAACGGCACCATCAATCGTCCCGAAAAACCCACACCGATCCCGGCCATAACGCCGTCGCCGACCCCGACAGTTGAACCGAGTCTGACACCCGAACCCTCCGGTTCTCCCGAGCCGTCGACTTCGCCCGAACCGTCGGATTCACCAACCCCGACTGCAACGCCCAAACCGACTCCGTCGGCCGAAACACCCCCTCCTTCGACCAATCCCTGAGCGGGCTGCCTGCCCGCCGCGCATTCGGATGCGGTATCGATTAACACAAGCTACGACCAAAAAGAGATCGCGCAAAGCGGTCTCTTTTTTATTGTATGGAATATGTTGGCTGCTGCCCTTGCAAACATACTCTTTCGGTGGTATAATTGCATTGTGAGTTCGAAACCATCCTCACAGAGGCATATGCCGAAAAAAACAAAACTAAGGAGAAAAAAATGAAAAAAATATCTGCCCGGCAGCTTACGACGGCTGCCGCAATTGCTGCGCTGTACACGGGATTGTCTCTTGCATCGAGCT
>UMCF01037502.1_pt1 | contig 20516 bp, 20 predicted proteins | sample 1964131 | NCBI WGS metagenome assembly UMCF01 (sample SAMEA4835958, study PRJEB28245) | human gut metagenome | biome: gut microbiome; material: fecal sample | place: Denmark | collected 2008
CGTCTGGCATAACTGGCAGCAGGATTGATGGAACTTTTCCTACGGAAAAGAAGCTGATTTTCAGTAAAACAGCGCATTTTCGGAACTGATTTTTCATCGGTTGCGAAATACATCGATTGCGCTGTGATATACATTCCCCTTTGATTGCGACATACCAAAGGAGGAAATGACATGAAAATCAGCGCCGCTATCAGAGAATATTTGATTGAGATTGAGGTTAGGAAGTATACCCCGAAGACCATTCGCGGGTATCGGAATAGCCTCAATCTCTTTTTGCGCTTTTGTGAGCAGGAGGCGCACATCCAAGAGGTAGAGGAAATCAATTTGGCTGTGGTGCGGCAATTCAGCGCGTTTATGAGCCAGAAGGGAAGAAAAGGCAGCTATATCAACGGCTTCTTGAAAGTGTCGAAGTCGTTTATGAAATATATTGAAATACATGAAGAAAGCCCTGCGGATTATTCCGCAGGGCTTTTTGTCTGTACAGTTCAGACGCTGATCAACTCAGATCGCGCGGGTAACTTTGCCGGAACGCAGGCACCGGGTACAAACATATACATGGCGAGGCGTGCCGTTGATCACTGCCTTCACGCGCTTGACATTGGGCTTCCAAGGACGATTGGAACGCCGGTGGGAGTGAGAGACCTTAATACCGAAGGTCACGCCCTTGTCGCAAAATTCGCACTTAGCCATCCGTTGCACCTCCTTGCTGTTGTAACATACGGTCGCTTGCATCGCAAGCATTTGATATAATAACAGATAACGCGCCGAATTGCAAGCACTATTTGACAAAAAAACGAAATTTTTTTGAAAGGGGAAAGAGTTGCGAAACAGGGGGATACAAGATATAATATAAGGTAACGATTCAGCGCCCCCAGGTGCGGTTTCCGGCGGGCGGCTCACGGGAGGATATGTGTATGGAGAAAGTCAAGCGCACACCGGCCAGCCTGAAAAAGATGGTGGAGATCTTCGGTATGGAGATCCTCCACAAGGGCCGGGATTTTGACAACACCGTTGTGACCATTTCGGACGTGAACCGGCCGGCCCTGCAGCTGGTGGGCTTTTACGACTATTTTGACGACAAGCGCCTGCAGATTCTGGGGCGGGGCGAGATGCGCTATCTCGACAGGATGACGGAGGCGGAGCGCGCCCGCGTATTCAACAAGCTGCTGAGTTACCCGTTCCCGGCGCTGATCGTTGCCCGGGACATGGAGGCCCCGGCGGAGCTGGTGCAGATGGCGGATAAGCACGACCGCACGCTGCTGCGCTCGGCGGAGTCTACGGTGGACGTGACCAGCAAGCTTATTGACTACCTGAACCGCGCCATGGCCCCCCAGATCGCCCGACACGGCGTGCTGATGAACATTTACGGACAGGGCGTGCTGATCCTGGGAGACTCCGGCATCGGCAAGAGCGAGACGGCCATCGAGCTGCTCAAGCGCGGCCATCGGCTGGTGGCGGACGATGCCGTGGAGATACGGCGCATCTCTAACAATCTGTTCGGCACAGCGCCGGAGATTATCCGGCACTACATCGAGATACGCGGCGTGGGCGTCATCGACGTGCAGCAGCTGTTCGGCATGGGCGCCGTGCAGTTCGACACGGAGATCGATCTGGTCATCCAGCTGGAGCAGTGGGTGGACGGCAAGTTTTACGACCGGCTGGGGTTGGGTGAGGAGAAATATGCCATGCTGGGCGTGGAGCTTCCCATCGTCACCATCCCGGTACGGCCCGGGCGGAACCTGGCGGGCATTGTGGAGATCGCCACCATGAAAAACCGGCAGATGAAGTACGGCTACAACGCGGCGCGGGACTTCGTCACCCAGTTTGACAGCAAAATGGACGCCATGGTAAAGGAGAGCAGGGAAAAGCAATGAAGTATGTGGGCGTGGACATCGGCGGAACGAATCTGAAGGCGGGCCTGACGGACGAGAGCGGCCAGCTGCTGGCTGTGCAGAAGATGAAGGTGGCCGCCATTACCGACCAGCAGTCGCTGGCATGGACGATCGTGTCGCTGACGCAGGAGCTGGCAAAGTGCGCGGGGGTGCCGCTGAACGAGATCGCGTCGGTGGGCGTGGGCGTACCGGGCACGGTGGAGATCCGTTCCGGCTCCATCGGCTACACCTGCAACCTGCCGCTGCAGAACGTGCCGCTGCGAAAGCTGTTCCACCACTATCTGCCCATCCCGCTTTATATCGAGAACGATGCAAACTGCGCGGCACTGGCGGAATACTATGCAGGGGCCGGGCGCGAGAGTAAGCGCTTTGTGACCATTACGCTGGGCACCGGCGTGGGCGCGGGCATCATCCACAACGGCAAGGTGTACCACGGCGCCAACGGCATGGCCGGTGAGGTGGGGCACACCGTTATCGTCAAGGACGGCCTGCCGTGCCCCTGCGGGCGGCGGGGCTGCTGGGAGCAGTACGCCTCGGCCACGGCACTCAAGCGCATGACGGCAGAGGCGCTGACGGCCCATCCGGACAGCATTCTGGCCCGGGTGGTGGCGGAGAACGACGGCCGTGTGTCCGGCCAGTCCGCCTTTATCGCGGCGCGGCAGGGCGACCCCGTAGGGCGGCAGGTCTGCGAGGAATACGTCAGCTATCTGGCCTGCGGCGTGGTAAATGTGGTCAATGTGTTCCAGCCGGACACACTGGCCATCGGCGGCGGGGTCAGCAACGAGGCGGACGAACAGCTGCTGCTGCCGGTGCAGCGATATGTGGAGCGGGAGAGCATCCCGTGCGGCAAAAACCGGCGCACCCGTATCGTCAAGGCAGAGCTGGGCAATCAGGCGGGCATCATCGGCGCGGCGCTGCTGGGAAAGAACAAGCGGATATAAAGTGAGGGGTCTATGAGCTGGTACGAGGAATTGGATCGGTGGGTGGCGGACTATCTGCCGGACATGACATATGAGCGCGATGTGCCGCTGGCGCGGCACACGTCGTTCCGCATCGGCGGCCCGGCGCGGCGCATGGCGTTTCCCAGAGACGGCAGTCAGATGGTACTGCTGATCGAGAAGGCGCGCGCCTGCGGGGCCGCGCCGCTGGTCATCGGCAATGGCACGAACCTGCTGTTTGCCGACGAGGGCGTGGAGCGGCTGGTGGTAAACACCCGGGACATGTCCGGCACGGCGCTGGACGAGGCGGGCCGCGTGACGGCGGAGGCCGGTACATCGCTGGCCCGTACGGCGGTATTCGCCCAGCAGCACGGTCTGGCGGGGCTGGAATTTGCCCACGGCATACCCGGCAGCGTGGGCGGCGCGGTGTGCATGAATGCGGGGGCCTACGGCGGCGAGATGCGGCAGGTGGTACACAGCGCCGTGGTGCTGTTCCCGGAGGAGGGGATCCGGACGCTGACTGGTGAGGCACTGGCCTTTTCCTATCGCCACAGCCTGCTGACAGACAGACCGGACGCCGTAGTGCTGCGGGCCGTGCTGGCGCTGGAGGCCGGTGAGCCTGCCGCCATACGGGAGAAAATGGAAGAACTGATGGCAAGGAGAAAAGCTTCACAGCCATTGGAATATCCAAGCGCAGGCAGCACCTTTAAGCGCCCGGAGGGCCACTATGCCGCCGCGCTCATCGACCGGTGCGGGCTGAAGGGCCTGACGGTGGGCGGCGCGCAGGTGTCGGAGAAGCACGCGGGCTTCGTCATCAACCGGGGCGGTGCGTCCTGCGCCGACGTGACGGCGCTGATGGCGGAGATCCAGCGGCGCGTATGGGAGGAAGCAGGCGTCCGGCTGGAGCCGGAGGTCAAGGTGATACACTGAGGAGCAAAACGTGGAGATACTCATTATTTCGGGTCTTTCCGGCAGCGGGAAATCCCGTGCGGCCACCTTTTTAGAGGATATCGGCTACTATATCGTGGACAATCTGCCGGCGGAGATGATGCTGAAATTCGCCAACTTCTGCACCGCGTCCGGCGGGCGGTACGACCGGGTGGCGCTGGTCTACGACGTGCGGGCCGGGGAGCCGTTCCAGCGGCTGGTGGATGTGGTGGACAAGCTGCGGCGGAAGGGCGGCGTCCGGTGCCGCATGCTGTTTTTAGAGGCGGATACGCGGGCCATCATCAGCCGCTACAAGGAGACGCGGCGCAGCCATCCCCTGTGCGCGGAGGGACTTTCCATCGAGGAGGCCGTCCGGCGGGAGCGGGAGCTGCTGGCGCCGGTGCGGGAGCGGGCGGACTTTGTGCTGGACACGTCGGCGTTTTCCACCGCCAAGCTGCGCAGCGAGCTGCTGAGCCTGTTCGGCGGCGGCGACACGCAGCAGGCGCTGAATGTCAGTGTCATGTCCTTCGGGTTCAAAAACGGACTACCGCTGGAGGCCGATCTGGTGTTCGATGTGCGGTTCCTGCCCAACCCCTACTACGTGCCGGAGCTGAAGCATCTGACGGGGCTGGACGAGCCGGTGCGGGAATATGTGTTCGCCTCCGAGGCGGCGGGGCGGTTTCTGGAGCGGCTGGAGCCGCTGCTGGCATTTCTGCTGCCCCAGTACCTGCAGGAGGGGCGGACGGAGCTGGTCATCGCGGTGGGCTGCACCGGCGGGCGGCACCGCTCCACGGCCATGGCGCACCATCTGGCCAACTATATCGGGGAACTGGGCTATCCGGTGTCGGAGAGCCATCGGGATATTTCCCGCTGAAAGGAGGGCGGCGGTATGCAGTCCTTTGCGTTCAAAGCGAAAGGCGAGTTGTGCCGCACACAGCTGTCCCGCCAGTGCTGTGCCCGAGCGGAGGCCTACGGCGTGCTGCTGTACTGCAACACGTTCACGCCGTCGGAGGTGCGGATCATCACGGAGAATCCGGAGTTCGCCGGGCGGCTGCCCAAGCTGTTCCAGAAGGCGTTTTCCATAAAATTTGACCAACTGCCGGAGCCGGACGGGCGGGGAAAGCTGATCTTCCGCATCACGGAGCGGGACAAGCTGGCGCGGGTCATCAACGCGCTGGGGTACGATCCCCAGCAGCTGATGGCGCTGCATGTGAATTTCGGCCTGCTGGAGGAGGACTGCTGCCAGACGGCGTTCCTGCGGGGGGCGTTTCTGGCCGGGGGCAGCGTCACCGATCCGGAGAAGCGGTACCATCTGGAGCTGGCCACCAGCCACATGCAGGCCAGCCGGGAGGTGTCCACGCTGCTGGAGGAGATGGGGTTCCTGCCGCGCTCCGTCCAGCGGGGGGCGGACTCACTGATCTACTTTAAGCAGTCGGAGCACATCGAGGATCTGCTGACGAAGATCGGTGCGCCGGCGGCGGCCATGGACATCATGACCGCCAAGGTGGACAAGGAGATACGCAACGGCGCAAACCGGGCCATGAACTGCGATATGGCCAACGTCAACAAGACGCTGGATGCGGCGCGCGAGCAGCTGACAGCTATCGCAAAGCTGCGGAGCAGTCCGCGGTGGCGGAAGCTGCCGGAAAAATTGCAGCAGACAGCGGCGCTGCGGCTGGAATACCCGGAGCTGTCGCTGACGCAGCTGGCGGAGCGGTGCGATCCGCCGGTGACGAAATCGTGCATCAATCATCGGATGCGCAAGCTGATGGAGGAGGCAGAGCAGCTATGACAAAGCGAGAACGGTGCCTGCGGGCCAAGGAATATCACGAGAAGGGGCTGAACTGCGGGCAGAGCGTGCTGCTGGCGTTTACGGACGTCACCGGCTTTACGGAGGCGCAGAGCATGGCGCTGGCCAGCGGCTTCGGCGGCGGTCTGCGCTGCGGCGGTGTGTGCGGCGTGGTGAACGCGGCGGCGGTGGCGCTGGGGATGGTCTGTCCCAGTACGCTGGAAAACGGCGCGGCGGGGAAGAAGCGCTCCACGGAGCTGACGAAGGACTTTCAGCGGCGGTTCACGGAGCGGTTCCATAAGCTGGACTGCCGCGATCTGTTGGCAGAAAAGGAACTGGACGCCACGGACATGGCGCGGGAGCTGGGTGTGACCCACCACTGCCGGACGCTGGTGGTGTCCGGAGTGGAGCTGCTGTGCGATATGCTGGAGGAATTGGGCAAGTAACGGAGAAGGACAGGGGAGAGCATGGGATTTGTACATCTGCACGTCCATACGGAGTACAGTCTGCTGGACGGCGCGTGCCGGATACGGGATCTGCCGGCGCTGGTCAAGGAGATGGGGCAGAACGCGGTGGCCATTACGGATCACGGCGTAATGTACGGTGCCATTGACTTTTACCGCGCCTGCAAAAAGGAGGGCATCCATCCTATTATCGGGTGCGAGGTCTATGTGGCGCGGCGGACACGCTTTGACAAGCAGCATGAATTCGACGCCGAGTCCCGCCATCTGGTGCTGCTGTGCAAAAACGAGACGGGCTACCGGAACCTGTCCTATATGGTCAGTCAGGCGTTTACCGAGGGGTTCTACATCAAGCCACGCATTGACATGGATCTGCTGCGGGAGCATGCCGAGGGGCTGATCGCCCTGTCGGCCTGTCTGGCAGGCGAGATCCCCCGCAGGCTGCTGAACGGCGACTACGACGGGGCGAAGGAGTACGCCCTGACCATGCGGGACATCTTCGGGGAGGACAGCTTCTATCTGGAGCTGCAGGATCACGGCATCCCAGACCAGACCGAGGTGAACCGGCAGCTTCTGCGCCTCCACAACGAGACAGGCATCCCGCTGGTGTGTACCAACGATGCCCACTATCTGCGGCGGGAGGATGCCGAGAGCCACGACGTGCTGCTGTGCATTCAGACGGGCAAGACCGTGGACGACGCCAACCGGATGCGCTATGAGCCGCAGAATTTCTATCTGCGCTCCACGGAGGAGATGGAGGCGCTGTTCGCCGGGTATCCGGAGGCAGTGGCCAACACACAGCGCATCGCGGATATGTGCCAGCTGGAATTTACGTTCGGCAAATACCACCTGCCGGAGTTCCAGCTGCCGGAGGGCTACGATTCGCCCTCGTATCTGCGGAAGCTGTGCGGCGAGGGGTTTGTCAAGCGGTACGGCGACAGCAGGCCGGACTACCGCAAGCAGCTGGACTATGAGCTGGACATGATTGAGAAGATGGGCTTTACCGACTACTTCCTCATTGTGTCCGACTTTGTGCGCTACGCCAAGAGCGTAGATATCCCGGTGGGCCCGGGGCGCGGCTCCGCCGCAGGCTCCATGGTGTCCTACTGTCTGGAGATCACGGACATCGATCCCATGAAGTACGATCTGTACTTCGAGCGGTTTCTCAACCCGGAGCGGGTGTCCATGCCCGATATCGACATGGACTTCGGCGACACCCGCCGGGGTGAGGTGGTAGACTACGTTCGCCGCAAGTACGGCGACGACCACGTGGCCCAGATCGTCACCTTCGGCACCATGGCGGCCCGCGCCGCCATCCGAGACGTGGGACGCGCCCTGAACATGACCTACGCCGAGGTGGATGTGGTGGCCAAGCTTGTGCCGGCGGGGCCGGGGGCGTTGCATATCACGCTGCGGGACGCGCTGAAGCTCAGCAAGCAGCTGGCCGATCTGTACCGGGACGACCCGCGGGTGAAGAAGCTCATTGACACGGCCATGGCGCTGGAGGGCATGCCCCGCCATGCCTCCACCCACGCGGCAGGCGTGGTCATCACCAAACGGCCGGTGTACGAATATGTGCCGCTGGCGCGGAACGACGATGCCATGGTATGCCAGTACGTCATGACCACACTGGAGGAGCTGGGCCTGCTGAAAATGGACTTTCTGGGCCTGCGGAACCTGACGGTGCTGGACGACGCGGTGAAGATGGTGCAGCGGTACAAGCCGGATTTCCGGCTGGCGGACATCCCCGACGACGATCCGGAGACATACGAGATGATCTCGCAGGGCCGGACGTCCGGCGTGTTCCAGATCGAATCCACCGGCATGACCGGCGTGTGCATGGGGCTGAAGCCTCAGAACATTGAGGACATCACCGCCGTCATAGCCCTGTACCGGCCGGGTCCCATGGAATCCATCCCCCGGTTCATCGCCTGCAAGCACGACCCCAAGCTGGTGACGTACAAGCACCCCAAGCTGATTCCCATTCTGTCCGTGACCTATGGGTGTATCGTGTATCAGGAGCAGGTCATCCGCATTTTTCAGGAGCTGGGCGGCTTCTCACTGGGGCAGGCGGACATGGTGCGCCGGGCCATCAGCAAAAAGAAGGCCAAGGAGATTGAAAAGGAGCGGCAGGCCTTCGTCTACGGCGACAAGGAACGGGGCATCACCGGCTGTATCGCCAACGGCATCGAGGAAGCCACGGCGCAGGCCATATATGACGAGATCTTCGACTTTGCCAACTACGCCTTCAATAAGGCCCACGCCGTCAGCTACGCGGTGGTGGCCTACCAGACGGCGTACTTCAAGTGCCACTACACCAAGGAGTATATGGCGGCGCTGCTGACCAGCGTGCTGGACAACTCCGACAAGGTGGCTGGCTATATCGGCGAGTGCCGGGACTGCGGTATCGTCCTGCTGCCGCCGGACGTGAACCGCTCCTATGACCGGTTCACCGTGGAGCCGGAGGGCATCCGCTTTGGTCTGGTGGCCATCAAGAATATCGGACGGGGCTTCATCCTGTCTGTGGTGAAGGAACGGGAGCAGGGGGGACGGTTCAAGTCCTTTCAGGACTTCTGCCAGCGGATGTACGACTGCGGCGACATGAACAAACGCGCCGTGGAGAACCTCATCCGCAGCGGCGCCTTCGACAGTCTGGGGGACAGGCGCTCCCAGCTCATCGCCGTGTATGAGATGGTGCTGGATACCATCGGCAGCACCCGGCGGCAGAATGTAGAGGGACAGCTGGATATGTTCGGCATGGCGTCTGTCTCCGGCGGCGAGGACGCCAACAAGATCCAGCTTCCGGACATCCCGGAGTACTCCGCCACCGAGCGGATGCACATGGAGAAGGAGACAACGGGGCTGTACCTGTCCGGCCATCCCATGACCGACCGGCGTCCGCTGGCGCGCCGTCTGGGCGCTGTGCCCATCCACGAGATCATGGACGATTTTGCCGGAGAAGACGGGCCGGTGCGGTTTGCCGACGGGCAGAACGTCACCGTGGCGGGCATCGTGGTATCCAGCAAGACACGCACCACCAAGAATAACTCCCTCATGGCCTATGTCATGGTGGAGGACGAGACGGCGGCCATTGAGCTGCTGTGCTTCAGCCGCACCATCGATCAGTGCGGCAGCTACATGGCGGTGAACACGCCGGTGCTGGTAAAGGGCCGGCTGTCCGTTCGGGACGAGAAGCCTCCTCAGATCATGTGCGACAGTATCTATCCGCTGGAGCAGGGCGTGCCCATACCGGAGGAACGGCGGGAGCCGCCCAAGGAGAAGACCATCATCTATCTGAAGGTGCCCGGTACGGACAGCCGGGAGTTCCGGCACATCAGCCTTGTGATGACCATGTTTGAGGGCGACACGCCCCTGAAGGTGCGGCTGGCGGATACGGGAAAAATGCTGGGCACGACGTGCCTGCACCATCCGGCGTTCCTACAGGAGTGCCGGGAGTGGCTGGGTGATGAGAACGTGGTGGTACGACAGAAATAACGCAGAATGGGGGCTGCCAACAAGCAAAGGTGCGGCGCGGGAGCGCCGCACCTTTGCGCGTCTTGGGCATACACTGTATTGAAAGAACCATTCTTTCAGTACTTATTAGGAGGTCATACCATGCCTGAGAATCTGATGCCGGGCCCGGTCTGCGATCTGAGCAGCGTACGCGAGTCCGTTTGCGTCCATACACGGAAGATCTTCGATTCCTGCCGCGACAAGGACTGCGTGGAGGATCTGCGGTTCTATCCCACCGTGACTGCACAGGGAGTGCTGAGCACCTCCCAGATGATCAAGGGGGGCACGGCGGAGCTGCTGTATATCTACACGGACGTGGAGCCGGTGACGTTCAACCGGGGGTTCTACTCCATCGACATGCGGTTTTTCTATCGGGTGACGCTGCAGGTCTGCACCGGTACGCCCCGCTACACCGAGGCGGAGGGCCTGTGCGTGTTCGACAAGCGCTGCATCCTGTTCGGCAGCGAGGGGAACGCCAAGATCTTCTCCTCCGACACAGCCTTTGACGAGCTGGATATCCCCGGCCGGATGCGGACGAATCTGCCTATCGCCGTGGTGGAGGCGGTGGATCCCATCGTGCTGGACACCAAGGTGACAGACTGCCCGTCCGCGCCCGCCTGCGACTGTGGGCGGCTGACGGAGATCCCGTCCTTCATCGCCCAGAGCTTCGGGCAGGAGCTGGTGTTCGACGACAGCGCCAGCCGACGGTTCTATGTGACGCTGGGCCAGTTCACACTGGTGCGGCTGGAGCGGGATACGCAGCTGCTGATCCCGGTGTACGACTACTGCGTACCCCAGTCCGAGTGCCCCTGTGACGCGCAGGAGGATCCCTGCGGGCTGTTCCGCAGCGTGGCGTTCCCGGTCAACGAGTTCTTCCCGCCCAACACGGTGGAAGCGCCCAACGATTACAACAGTACCCGGAACTACTGCGCCTGCCACTGAGGAAAAGGGGAGCCGTGCGTACGCACGGCTCCCCCGGCCTGTCAAAGACAAGCCGGGGGAACAAAGCGGCATTTCGCCATCCGTCCCCCCAAGGGCTGAGAGCCGGCTCTTTACAAAGATGCGCTTTTTGCGTATAATAGAGAAAAACCGCAGGGGAGGGGAGCCATCATGGGTATCGGCTTCATCCAGGACAAGCTGGAGATCAAGTTCCTCATTTTATACATCGCTGCCCGTGTCACGGAGCCGCTGGCGCCGGCGGCCATGCAGGATCTGACCATGTGCGACGACGGCATCGACTACTTCGATTACGCCGAGTGTCTGAACGATCTGGTAAAGACGGAGCACCTGCGTATGACAGAGGACGGACGGTACGTCATCACGGAAAAGGGGCTGAAGAACAGCCAGATCTGCGAGTCCAGCCTGCCGTACTCCGTGCGGCAGCGGTCGGATAAGAACATCGCCGCGTACAACAGGGCGGCGCTGCGGCGTGCGCAGGTGCAGAGCCATGTGACGGAGCGGGAGAACGGGACGTACACGGTGACGCTGGCGCTGCACGATGATGTGGACGAGCTGATGGAGCTGAAGCTGATGGTGGCGGATCGTCCCACGGCGGACGCACTGGCCAAGCGGTTCCAGCGGGAGCCGGAGCGACTGTACGCACGACTGACGCAGCTGTTGTGCGGCGATGACAACGAATAAATGATGAGAAAAGCACCGCAGCGTAAGCTGCGGTGCTTTTGCGTCACTTTTTCTTCTTGCCGGTGTCCTTGGGCTTGCCATCCGGACCGATAGGGCCCTTGCCGTTGATGGCGCGGTAGTGGTTGATCTTGTCCACACGTTTCTGACGCTTCAGGGCTTTTTCCTTTTCCTTGGCCTTTTTGGCGGCGGCTTTTTTGTCCGCCTCCTTCTTCCGGCGGTAGGCCAGCTTTTCGGGATCCTCGGCAATGTCCTTATACTTCTCGGGGTGTCTGGCCCAGTCGATGCGATAAGCCGTCAGCGCGATCATCAGAACCGCGCCCACGATGATGATGCCGTAGAAAAGAATGTCCCAGAACATTGGAGAACCTCCTGCACATGTTTTCATCAGTATACCCCAAAGCCGTGCGGTTTGCAAGAAAATGTTTCTGCAATGGTTGTCTTTTGCCGTGGAAAAGCGTATAATAGGCCGCATCAAAGCTACAGCAAGAACCGGAACAAATTTCGTGGAGGTATACCGATATGCTGACCAATTTCAAGGAACTGGAAAACTATGTGCTGAGTCAGAACATGAAAAAGCGCATCGCGCTGGCTAATGCCCATGACGAGCCGGCCCTGTCCGCCGTGGTGAACGCACGCCGCAAGGGCGTGGTCGAGGGCACACTGGTGGGTAAAAAGGACGAGATCATCGCCATGCTGCATGAGATGGGTGAGAGCGAGAACGACTACGAGATCGTGGACTTCGATGGCGAGGAGCTGGAGGCCGCCAAGATCGCCGTGCAGCTGGTGCGGGAAGGAAAGGCCGACATCCCCATGAAGGGCATCCTGCAGACCTCCAACTTTGCCCGCGCCATCCTGAACAAGGAGACAGGCCTGATCCCCACCGGCGGGCGCCGTCTCGTCAGCCAGTGCGGTATTTTCGAGTATGAGGGCCGCTTTGTTATGATCACCGACGCCGCCATCAATATTGCCCCTGATGTCGAGACACAGATCGGCATTGTGGAGAACGCGCTGCCCGTGGCCCGTGCGCTGGGCATTGACTGCCCCAAGGTGGCCGTGCTGTCCGCCGTGGAGAACGTCACCGACAAGATGCCGTCCACCGTGTCTGCCAAGGAGATCGCGGAGCGGGGCGTGGAGGGCTGTGTCATCTCCGGCCCGCTGGCGCTGGATGGCGCTATTTCCATGGAGTCCGTGAAGCACAAGGCCATCCATGATCCCGTGGCCGGTCAGGCGGACATCCTGCTGGTACCGTTCATCGAGATCGGCAACGTGCTGTACAAGGCGTGCACCTACATCGCGGGCAAGACCATGGCCAGCACCATCTGCGGTGCGTCCTGCCCGGTGATCATCACCAGCCGCGCCGACACGCCCGACAGCAAGTATTACTCCATCCTGATGGCGGTGCTGCGCTGCCTGAAGGCGTAACGCATGGCGACCACCGCCAGCTATCTGGCGTTTGTGCTGGAGCAGCTCCCGCCGCTGTGGGACGTGCGCAGCCGGAAAATGTTCGGGGAGTACATGGTGTACCTCAACGAAAAACCGGTGCTTTTGGTGTGCGACAACACAGTTTTTGTGAAAAAATTGCCGGTTTTGGACGATTTGATGCGGGATACGCTCTGCGGCTGCCCCTACGAGGGGGCGAAGGAGCACTACGTGCTGGATGTGGAGGATCACGAACTGACGGAGCAGGTGCTGCGGGCCGCCGAGGCGGCCACACCGCTTCCGAAGCCGCGGAAGAAGAAATAAGCAAAGAAGGGGCGGCTAATGCCGTCCCTTCTTTGCTGCGTACATACTCCATGTAAAAGGGAAATTGCTTTACTTTTGGTGGTGCAGTCTGCATACTTGTGAGTAGGAGGTGACGTTATGAGTATCGGAAATCAAATTATGGCGATGCGCAGAGAGCGGCAATTGACGCAAGAGCAATTCGGCAGTCTGTTCCATGTGACGCGGCAGACAGTCTCAAACTGGGAGAACGGAAAGAGTTATCCTGACTTGCAGCTTCTCGTAGCTATCAGCGACCAATTTGGTGTCTCACTCGATACATTACTGAAAGAGGACACAAAGATGGTGAAAGCCATCGATAGAGAAAGGGGACTGAGAGTGGTCAAGCGGAAAAAAGCTGTAAATCACTTCCTCACAAGCGCTGGTACAGGATTGGTCGTATCGTGTGTAGTTTCTCCGACATCTGCAGTTCGAACAGCAATTTTCATTGCAGGCTTTTTGATGATACTCATCGGCTGGTGGAAGCAGTCACGTTGGGAAGAAAAATTGCTTTCAGGCTTGGCGGAGAGCGAGGACGAGAAAACCTGATTCCGATGATGAGAGCACCGACCGTCTGGCCGGTGCTTTCGTCTATGCTGGAGACATTTGCCGGCGAAGAAGTGCAGGGGAGAGCGCAAAAGAGACGCTTGCTGCAAGTTCTGTTTGCGCGGGAAAAAGGCAGCGTGTGTGAACAGTAGTCACACACGCTGCCAGATCGTAGGCTTGTATCGCTGAGCAACTGCTCAGGTAGGCGCAGTTCCACCGAAGACCACCGCTGCTACACGGACTGAACAATAACAATTATTTTGTTCAATCTTGACAGCACTGAAAAACGCTGATACGATGCCAAGAGGGAAGCGCCAGCCGAAAACGTGCGGGCACATGAGATTGAACAAAATAAAAATTTTGTTCAATCGAGTGGAGGGAAGACGGAAAAACAGTGGTTTGGCGCGTTTCGGTAGATTCAGTCGCGCGGGATGATGATATAACTGCTGTGGCCTGTGCAATAGCTGGTGTAAAAAGCTTCAATCGCTGTTGCGGCAGCTTCATCCTACTTCATCCTATATGTATGTTTACGACGGTTTTAACCCATGCTGCTGCGGCGTGATTCTGGCCGATATCTGTTTCAGAGACGGATACTACTGTTCTGGCGATTATCAAATCGCGCGTTTGCCGCTTATGGCGGCAAGCGTGGGTGCGGCCCGACGGGCCACGCTATTCCCCGCTTCCGCTTTGTAGGGCGGTGTAAGAGTTAAAGCGGCTGAAGTCTTGGAACCGCAGGTGTCAAGCAGTTCTTTTGGTCGCTTTTGGGGCTACAGCCAAAAGTGACCCGCGCCGAAGCGCGGATATATTTCAATTTGTGCCGGAGATGAAAGTATGGACTATCGTTTAGATGCACCCCAGCTGCTGCTGGACTTTCTCAGCTATCACGAGACCATCAAGGCGCACTCACAGCGCACAGTGGACGAATACTATCTGGATATGCGGAATTTTTTCCGCTACCTCAAGCAGAACCGCGACCCGACGCTGGCGGACAAGCGGCTGGACGAGATTGATGTGCGGGACGTGGATCTGCCGTTTATCGCGTCCATCACGCTGACGGACATTTACGGATATCTCACCTATCTCAGCCGTGAGCGCTTGCAGCACCAGAATAGTGAAAATTCTAACAAAGGCCTGAATGCGGCGTCACGGGCACGAAAGCTGGCAACAATACGTTCATTTTTCAACTATATCTGCAACAAACGCCACCTTTTGGAGGAAAATCCCTGCAAGGATGTGGACACGCCCAAGCAGATGAAGGCCCTCCCCCGCTATCTGACGCTACAGGAGTGCCTTTCCCTGCTGGAGTCTGTGGACGGGCCGCACCGGGAGCGGGATTACTGTATCCTGACGCTGTTTCTCAACTGCGGATTGCGTATTTCCGAGTTGATCGGGCTGGACATCACCGACATCCAGGATGATGCGCTGCGGGTGCTGGGCAAGGGAAACAAGGTGCGGGTGGTGTATCTCAACAGCGCCTGCAAGGACGCGCTGGCCCGGTACATGGCGGTACGCCGCCCCGTCAGCGGCAAGGATCGGAACGCGCTGTTCCTGTCCGGGCAGAACAGGCGCATCAGCCGCTCCACCGTGCACGCGCTGGTAAAGAAGCATCTGTCTGTGGCGGGACTGGACAGCGAACGATATTCCAGTCATAAGCTGCGGCACACGGCGGCCACGCTGATGCTGCAGAACGGCGTGGATGTCAAGGCGGTGCAGGAGGTCTTGGGCCACGAGCATCTGAACACCACGGAGATTTACACGCATATTGACAACGAAGCGCTCCGCATAGCTGCAAAGGCAAATCCCTTGTCAGGTGTGAAAATGAAAGGAAAAATAGAAGAATCAAGCGAGGAGACGGAGGAATGATCCCCCGTCTCCCCTTTTACTCGTCGTAAACGCCCAGAATATGCAGAATGCGGTACGCTTCGTATTCGTAGCTGCTGAGAGGCCGCCAATCGGCATCAGTGCTGTGGGCGGCCAGCAGAATTTTATCCGGTGAACCGTCAAGGCTGGTCTGCACCACCACCGGCGAATGCTGGAATACCTCCCCCTGAAAGCGCAGTTGGATCACGTCGCCCAGCATGGCGCTGCGGAGATCGTCCGTCACCTGTGCCGTGGGTCCCAGCGATGGCTGAGGGCGGGTGAGAAAGTTGTGCAGATACTCCACCCCGGCCCATGCGGGGGCTTTGTCATCGGGGTTTATGTAGTACCAGCCGTAGATGGGCGTGTAGTTCATGACGCCGGCGCCGGCGTAGATGCACTGTGACGCGAAATTGGTGCAGTCTCCGCCGATGGCTTCGTAATCGTAAAACTGCGGGTTGCGCCCGTAGGCCCAGCGGTGCGCGTACAGAACGGCGTTAAGACGCCGGTATGGCCGAAAGATCATGCTGCATCCCTCCGGGTTTATTCTATGCCGTTTTGCGCCGGAGTGTTCATTGACATTTGGAAGAAAATGCGCTACTCTTATACGGATAAAATAGGAATGGAGGTTCCCCATGAATACAGCAGAGCTTTCCCGCGTGTGCCGGCAGGTGCGCAGGGATATCATCAACATGACGGCCAATGCCGGTTCCGGCCATCCCGGCGGCTCCCTCTCCGCGGTGGAGCTGATGGTCAGCGTGTTTTACAGCCACATGCGCGTTGATCCCAAGAATCCCAAGGCTGAGGATCGTGACCGCTTCGTGCTGAGCAAGGGCCACGCCGCCCCCTGCTACTACGCAGTGCTGGCAGAGATGGGCTTCATCAGCCGCGACGAGTTCGAGAATTTCCGGCAGCTGCACAGCATCCTGCAGGGCCATCCCGACTGCAAGAAGGTGCCGGGCGTGGACGCCTCCACCGGCTCGCTGGGACAGGGCTGCTCCATCGCCGTGGGCATGGCGCTGGGCGCCAAGGTGCAGGGCAAGGACACAAAGGTGTTCACGCTGCTGGGCGACGGCGAATGTCAGGAGGGTCAGATCTGGGAGGCGCTGATGTCCGCCGCCCACTATAAGCTGGATAATCTGACGGTGATCGTGGACAACAACGGACTGCAGATCGACGGCAGCAATGACGAGGTCATGAGTCTGGGAGATATGGCCGCCAAGCTGCGGGCCTTCGGCTTTGATCTGCATGAGATCGACGGCCACAATCTGGACGCCGTGGAGATGGCGCTGAGCGTCCCTGTGACACCCGGTAAGCCCAAGGCCATTCTGGCCCACACGGTGAAGGGCAAGGGCGTATCGTTTATGGAGAATCAGGTGGGCTGGCACGGCAAGGCTCCCAACGAGGAGCAGCGCCAGCAGGCCCTGAAGGAATTGGAGGACTGAGCCATGAGTGAGAAAATTGCGACCCGTGAAGCCTACGGCAAGGCCCTCGTGGAGCTGGGCGAACAGAACAAGAACGTGGTGGTGCTGGACGCCGATCTGGCCGGTGCGACCATGACCAAGTTTTTCAAGGCGGCGCATCCCAACCGCTTCTTCGACTGCGGCATCGCCGAGGCCAATATGATGAACATCGGCGCGGGCCTGTCCACCATGGGGCTGATCCCCTTCTGCTCCACCTTCGCCATGTTTGGCGCTGGCCGGGCCTACGAGCAGATCCGCAACTCCATCGCCTACCCAAAGTTCAATGTGAAGATCTGCTGCTCCCACGCCGGCGTGTCCGTGGGTGAAGACGGCGGCAGCCATCAGTCCGTTGAGGACATCGGCCTGATGCGGCTGATCCCCGGTATGACGGTGATCGTTCCTGCCGACGCCAACGAGGCCCGCAAGGCCACCTTCGCGCTGGCGGCGTTCCAGGGCCCTGCCTACATGCGGCTGGCCCGTCTGGCTACACCGGTGTTCGAGGAGGACTATCCCTTTGAGATCGGCAAGGCCAACGTGCTGCGGGAGGGCAAGGACGCGGCGGTGTTCGCCTGCGGTCTGATGGTCAACGAGGCGCTGGAGGCCGCCAAGCTGCTGGCTGCCGAGGGCATCGAGATCAGCGTCATCAACATCCACACCATCAAGCCCATCGACGCGGCCTGCGTCACCGCCTACGCGCAGAAGTGCGGCAATGTGGTGACAGTGGAGGAACACAGCGTTATCGGCGGTCTGGGCGACGCGGTGGCCGATGTGCTGATGGGTAAGGTCTGCTGCAAGTTCCGGAAGATCGGCGTCAACGACCAGTTCGGTCAGTCCGGCAAGGCGGCGGATGTGCTGCGGGAGTACGGCCTGACGGCGGATCAGATCGCGGCCAGGATTAAGGAAACGCTATAAAGGAAAAACACATGACAATAGAAGTCCCGCAAGGCTTATATCCTTGCGGGACTTCTTTACTAATTCAGAGAAAGGACATATATCTGGCAGGGGTTCCACTCATCCCAGAGCGTGGGAAAGACCTCAAACTCCTTGAAGCCGCAGCTGAGATAGAACCGATTGGTGCGGTCATACTCCTCGTACTTCCCCATCTGCACGGTCTTGACCTGCATGAATTCGTACCCCGCCTGGCGGGCGTAGGCTACGGCGGCGTCCACCAGCGCACGGCCGTACCCCTTGCGGTGGCAGGGCTTCAGAACACCCATGACCGCAAGCTCCACGGTGCTGTGCCCCGTCTCCTTAAGACAGAGAAAGCCCACCGGTACGCCATCTTCCTCGCAGACAAAGCAGGGCTATAGGCGGCGTCGGTGATATACCCCTCCGTAGCGGCGGGGATGCCGAACCACTCCGGCAGCTGTGAAAGGATCATGCGGGCGATCTCCACGCGCCGGGCGGGGTCGGAAACAAATGCAGCGGGCAAGATATCACCTCGAATTTCTATTTTTTCTACATTTGCCGGGGCGTTCTTCAGCCCGGGATTTTCGGGGAAATGCGGAGCAGACGCCGGGTCTGCTGGTGAAGTGAGGAGGCAGCTGTCCAGTCAACAGAAGCGAACAGCGCGGCCCTTGCGGGTCACGCCGTTCACTTTGCGGTTTATGCGGAAATGCGGGTACAACGGGTTCAGGCCTTGCCGGCGCAGCCCAGCACGTCCACCAGCTTGTGGCGTACCAGCTCCTTGATATTGGTACGGGCAGGCTTCAGATACTCGCGGGGGTCGAACTTGTCGGGATGCTCATCCATGAACTGACGGATGGTGCCGGTCATTGCCAGACGCAGGTCGGAATCGATGTTGATTTTGCAGACGGACAGGCGGGCGGCCTGACGCAGCTGCTCCTCCGGCACGCCAATGGCGTTGGGCATCTTGCCGCCGTGCTCGTTGATCATTTTCACATAGTTCTGCGGCACAGAGGAAGAGCCATGCAGCACGATGGGGAAGCCGGGCAGACGCTTGCTGACCTCCTCCAGCACGTCGAAGCGCAGGGGAGGCGGCACCAGAATGCCCTGCTCGTTGCGGGTGCACTGCTCGGGCTTGAACTTATAGGCGCCGTGACTGGTGCCGATGGCGATGGCCAGAGAGTCGCAGCCGGTCTTGGCAACGAACTCCTCCACCTCCTCGGGACGGGTGTAGGACGCTTCATGAGCGGCTACCTTGACCTCGTCCTCGATACCGGCCAGCGTGCCCAGCTCGGCCTCCACCACCACGCCGTGGTCGTGGGCATACTCCACCACCTGACGGGTAATCTCGATATTCTCGGCGAAGGGCTTGGAGGAGGCATCAATCATCACGGAGGTGAAGCCGCCGTCGATACAGCTCTTGCACGTCTCAAAGTCGGGGCCGTGATCCAGATGCAGTACGATGGGGATGTCGGGGCAGCAGGCCACGGCAGCCTCCACCAGCTTCACCAGATAGGTGTGGTTGGCGTAGGCGCGAGCGCCCTTGCTGACCTGCAGGATCACAGGAGCGTGCTCCTCCTGACAGGCCTCAGTGATGCCCTGCACGATCTCCATGTTGTTGACGTTGAAGGCGCCGATGGCATAACCGCCGGCATACGCCTTCTCGAACATTTCCTTGGAAGTTACCAGTGCCATGATCGTATCTCCTTTTCCGTGGTAAAATTTTGCCGAATTTGTACGGAATGATTGTTACATTCCTATTGTATCATATTTTTTCGTTTTTGCAAGAGTGAAAGCATTTACATTCTTAAATTTCCATGGTAGAATACATGTTCAGAGCGAGTTCGGCGGTAAAACGCCGGTGCATCATCAAATTATTAAAAACAAAGTTTCGGAGGTATGGACCTATGAAAGAATTGCGCGGTGCGTGTATCATCGGCCAGTCCGGCGGCCCCTCATCTGTCATCAACGCCAGTGCCTACGGCGTGATCGACACGGCGCTGAAGTCCGGCGCCATCACCCAGGTGCTGGGCGCGGAGCACGGCATCAAGGGTGTGCTGAATGACCGGCTGTTCGATATGGGGCTGGAGGATCCCGAGGAGCTGCGGCTGCTGAAGTACACCCCCTCCTCCGCGCTGGGCTCCTGCCGCTACAAGATCGCCGACCCGGAGCTGGACGACACCGATTATAAGCGTATTCTGGAGGTATTCAAGAAGCACGACGTGCGCTACTTCTTCTACAACGGCGGTAATGACTCCATGGATACCTGCAACAAGATTAACCAGTATATGCAGTCCGTGGGCTACGACTGCCGCGTGATGGGCGTGCCCAAGACCATCGACAACGACCTGTTCGGCACCGACCACTGTCCCGGCTACGCCTCCGCCGCCAAGTATATCGCCACATCCATCATGGAGGTCTATCTGGACGCACATGTGTACGATACCGGCATGATCGTGGTGGTGGAGATCATGGGACGCCACGCAGGCTGGCTGGCTGCGGCATCGGCACTGGCCGGTGAGTACGGCGCAGGCCCCGACCTGATTTATCTGCCGGAGACCGACTTCAGTATGCCTCAATTCATCGAGGATGTCAAACGCATCTACAACGAAAAGGGCAACTGCATCGTAGCCGTGTCCGAGGGTATCCACTACGAGGATGGCGGCTTCGTGTCCGAGGCCAAGGTGGCCGCCAACGACGGCTTCGGCCACGCCCAGTTGGGCGGTCTGGCCACCATTCTGGCAGAGGTACTAAAGGAGGAAACGGGCGCCAAGGTCCGCGGCATCGAGCTGAACCTGCTGCAGCGCTGCGCCGCCCATCTGGCC
>UMCF01074686.1_pt1 | contig 20353 bp, 12 predicted proteins | sample 1964131 | NCBI WGS metagenome assembly UMCF01 (sample SAMEA4835958, study PRJEB28245) | human gut metagenome | biome: gut microbiome; material: fecal sample | place: Denmark | collected 2008
CTCGTTAATTTTGGTCTTGATTGACCAGCCACGATAAAGGCGCGCCGAAAATGATTCGCAGGCGCGGAATCCTCATGAGACAAAGTCTCATGAGCGGACAGAATTCTTAGTTACCAGAAAACAGGGTAAACATCCGAACCGCGGGTGCGCGAAAGCCTCCCATGGTGACCGGATTTCAGGCAGAGGAGAACTTGACCGGGCGAGCCCCCAAAAAAATGTGCGAAAAATTCTGGACGTTATCTATCTTATACGGATTGCACGAGATTAGCATAGCCTGTCAAAAATGGTATTTCTCTCGTCTACGGCGAAAAGCTTCCGCCGAGCCTTCCATGATATCGAGTACAGCTTTAGTTACAGATGCCTGATCCAGGCCGCCACAAACAAGAGGACGCCCATTACTATCGCGGGCTTCAAAAGCGTAGACTAGCTCAGCATCTCCATTTACCGGTATGTTAGCATTGTGCGTAGCCAAGATAAGCTGACGCTTTGCTTTGACTTTTCGCAACATAGGAATCAGATCCTGGAACACAAAATTAGAATCCAGTTCATCTTCAGGCTGATCTATTACCAGCGGCCCACCTTCTTGGGCAAGCAACAGTGCGAGCGCTGCAGTATTCCGTTGCCCATCCGAAAGGGTACCATCGGCTATACTGCCAGCCTTTGATCCATCAGGTCGAAATAGCGTAATATCTGCAGCATCTTGTACCCGGGAACAGAACAGAACCAGCCACCGATCAATATTTTCATGAATATAATGAAGTAAATCCTGACTGCTGATTTCAATTTCAGGGCTTGTTAAGTTTTTCCCAGCACGCAAGTGATCTAGAAGAACCTGCCAAGGCGATGCCTTTTCACCCTGTTCTTTATAAAGAGCATAGAGTGCCTTTCCGCAACTTTCCCACATTCTCCCAAGTCGTGTTCGTCCATCAGAAGGAGCAAAGTATTTCCATAGATCACTAAAACTCTGATAGTCTTCCTGATATGCTACAGAAACACTAATAAAAGGTTTGTTTCCATCAAGAACTGCAAGTTCATTAGCGCGTCTGACAGCTTCTTTACGTATTTCAAATTGCTCTTTCCATATTTTATATAACTGCTGTATACCTTGATCAACGTTACCAGCCGCAGCTCGATTACGACAAATATCAGCTTTTATTTTATCAATTTCTTGCTGTTTCTTAGTACGTGCCTGATCAATTTCCTGTAAGCGGCCTACATCGTCAGGTGTCAAGCCTTTAGCGGCACACGCTTCGTGAAATTTGGAATCAGCTTGTTTGAGCTCTTCCTGAATGGTAGGCCATTTTGAATCTTTGTTTTTGAGCTCCTCGATAGTCATTTCGAAACGTTTGACAGCCTCCCGGATAGTGCAAACAAGCGAATCTTTGGCGCCTTTAACCTTATTGTCAAATTGTTTGAACCATTCAGCGTGACAAGAATCTGTCATCTGAAATGGAACATGAGAAGCTGCTATTGTTTCAGCCATAGCCACAACATCGGAAAACTGCCTGCCTGGTTCTCCTGAAAGACCATCGAGGTAACGGGCTTCGCCTTTGAGCTGCTGATGCCGCCGAGCCTCCACCTGAATCTCACTACGGGCCCTCCATTGGAGATCAAGTTCTTGATATTCCTGCTGGAGCCGTTTGACTTCCTTTTCAAGACTCTCGGCCCTACGGAGAAAAGAAAAAACTTCTTGAAGTTTTTGTTTGTGTCTGTCTTCCTGCTTTTTAAGCTCATCCAGTTCGTTTTGCATGAACCCATCTATCAATCCTAGGATTCGCTGGGCCTGGCGTAGGCGCCCTTCCTCTGCTTTCGACTCGGTTAAATGATTAAGCTGATGCTGGCTATAAAATTTAAGCGGCAAATCCCTGAAAAAGGTCTCCGGATCAACCAGAGCACGGCCCTGTACGGTTAATTCATTTCCTTGCCAGACAATAGTATCTTCAGCCCCCTCTGCAGGGACCCAGCAGACTTTGATTATCGTTTCAGGAGTCAGCGTACTTTTTGCGCGCTCGATTCGATCCCGCGTCTCATCATCTATACCTCCCTGTGAGTCCTTCCCAAAAAGGAGCCGCAGATATTCAAGCAAAGTAGATTTTCCACTGCCTCGTCCACCAATGACGCAGTTCATATTTGGGGAGAAATAGACTTTCTGATCAGCTAGAAAAGCTGCCTTGTTGATCGAGATAGACCTTATGTACGCATGGCGATTCCGTCGTCCCGGGTATATATCCCCCAGAACGTCTTCCGGCAACACGATGCGTGATTCATGGTCAAGGAATGCCTGACGGAGTGATTCAATAGAGGGGGCAGACATTTTGATCCATGAGTATCGATACCCAATACTATTGGGCTCAGGCTTAAGGTATGTACCATTGTTACTCAACATTTTACTGTCCGAAGACATAAGAGTGGCAATGGGGCGAATGCGCTTCCAACCGGGGTCACAATCTTCTCCCGAGCGAAATAATTTTTGGAAGTTCTTACTCATGAAACTTACGGGTTTAGGAACTTCGACAGCCAAAAGATCTGGGTTGCAATATTCCTCCTGTTGGAGCCAATCGTTAATTCGATCATTATCAAAGAGGCTATCTTCGAATATGTGAGGGACAATAACAATTCCGCGCCATGTTCCCCCTGGATTTCTTCTTTGCACAACATCAAGAATCTCGGGCAGGCGTTTTGTTGATTTAGCCAACACCCCATTTTCCATTCGCGGTCTGCCAACTCCACATTCTGTTAAAATATGATCTATTTCCTCAGGATCTGTTCCCGGCTCAAACAGGCAAAGGACATGCATGCCTTTACCGACATCTGCTTCGAACTCAAATCCGGGGAACAAGGTGATCCTATGCTGATATTCCCGCTCGATGTTATCAAACGCGTCCTGTAGACAAGGCATAAAATTTTTGCTGAGAAAATTATGGTCGGTAATACCTACCACATCCAAGCCTGTTTGATGGCAGGATTCCGCAAATGCCTTTGCGACATCTGCCTCTTGTCCGATTTCGAAGGGCTTTCCACACCAGTGTCGCGCATCCGCAGGAGTATGCATATGCAGATCGCATTTCAGCCAGCGCATCCCGTTGTAAGAAGAAATCATTCAGCAACCTCCCGTGCAGCGCGTTTTTCAGCCAGAGTCAAATGATAGTCGTTGATACGGTCGCCGTTAAAAAGGTGATACCAGGGGGACGATTCTTCGTCCTTACCCCGATCCTTGTTCCAATTGATATTGGGTTTGTCGTGCAGGATTCCGGCCCCTTTTTTGCCGACATCAGGAACGCTAAGGAAGGGGCGAATATTAAGCCGCACTCCGTCCTCAATGTCCGGTTCCCAACCGAGAGGCTGTTGAGCCAGCGGCTTCCAGCGCACAAAAATATCATAAGGAGCTTCGCCTTCGAGAATAAGCTCCAGCCTCTTCTTGAGGACTTCGGCGGCGTTCAGACGTTCCTGCGCGCCATCAATGCCCGTGGCGATGTCTTGCTTCTGGCGAGAGATCCAGTCGCCCAGGTAGGTGTAAATAAGCGTTTCCAGATTCTTGTGATCAAATTTATGATAATTTACCAACGCGGCGAAACCGTCCCTCAGGCCATCCCAGATGTGCCAGATGAACGGGCGGTTCCGGAACAACTTACAGTGCTGGGCAAAAAATTTTTCCCGTAGCCAGATTTCCAGTGTTTTACCCGCCTGGTGAGCGTTGGAGAGTAGTGCCGCCAGGATATCGTTGGACCATGCATCGCCGTAGGCAGCGGCCAACAGATTCAGCAAACGCTCGCTTGCAGAGGCCTCCCCCCGGACAGGAGGCAGGCAAACAATACCGTCCGCATCTGCAAATGACTGCAAATCTTCGCATCGTTTTACCCAGGCCCACTGCTCTTCCGTCAGCTCCATGCTGGTATCCAGTTCGGCGGGCCAGCGATATCCTAACAGCCGAGCTACAGCCACCTGCAAGACGCTAGCATCTGTGCGTAGAGACCCCTTAACCGTCTTCTTTGTGTTTTCATCCCAGATCACAGAACCGCAGGGATGACCGTGAAAGATCCATTGGGTAGGATCATCACTGTACGGCCCAGGCAGACCGTGGGGATAGTTTTCATCTGCCACCTTTTGCCAGCGTTCCAGATTGAAGGGGACGGTGACTAAAGTGGTATTAGTAACTTTCAGGCTTTGATCTATTCGCTGTACAGCTTCCTTGTATTCTGGCGAAGAGCAAAAGCACCAGATGGCTGGGAGGTGAGCGGGATTATGAGGAACGATGACTGCAACATTTTGATGAAATCTTTCCTTACTATATAAATAAGGAAACAGCTGTCCCATTCTATGCATTGCAATTCCTGGCTTTCCAAGAGCTTTGAGCCCCTGTGTAGGACGGGCTGAAGGTGTAGATAAGAGCAGGCCATCTTCCTGTTCCCAGCGTACCACCCATGATTGTCCAGCGTAGGTAGTGAAAATACTAGGTGTGCCCTGCAAGAATTCCCAAGTCGTGTGGTCCATGCATTCTGTCTCCCAGAATGCCATAAGGAACATAGGATCATCGCCTGTTTGCAGTCCGACGAGGCCTTCCGCATATTTGTTAAGAAAAGAAATACCAGAGGTTGTTTCCAGCCCCACCCGTGCATCTGGGTTTTCCAATTGCTTTGCCTGCACGAGACTTTGAATAGGCGCCGCCCGCAAGGCGTCCGCCTTGGCCGGAGCGGTGGAAACAGAGGAAACGTCCAGTCCTCTCAGGATATGAGCGGGAGTCCTGTTACCCAATAAACCGCCGGAGAGACAGGTGCCTCCGTGGGAAATAACCAATAAAATAGCTTTAACCACTTCTCCTGAGATAGTTTCAAATGCATCAGATCCCAAACGTGCCAGCAGATGCCAAGTATCCCTCGTGAGCAGCTTTTTCCGAAATTTCTTGTATGTTGACAGGAAAAGCCAGTTTTGCGGCAGGACAATGGCGGCCGTCCCACCCTCGACACACAAATTCAGACAACGTTCCAAAAATACCGTGGCGAGATCATTTTTTGCTTCCGGGTAATAGGTCTCGCAAAAATCACGTAAGCCGTCCGCCTGCCTTCTCCGCGCCAGATAAGGCACATTAGTAATGACCAAACTATAATGTTCGGCCAGCAGTGCGACAGCTTTGGCCAGCCCCTGAGCCATAACGGCGGCCTCATGCCGCTCTGAGTATTGTTCGCCATCCTTATCCGCCAGAGCTTCTTGAAGAAGTGAACTCATATCCGTATGAGCGATACTGGCAGCAATGCCTTCCGAAGGCGATAGCAGACTCCCCAGTATTGGTGCTTTTTGAAATTCATCATACAATAAATCCAAAGCGTTGCGTAGCTTTGTATGCGGCTTGGCCAAAGCAGTCCACTGTGCCTTGTCTGCTGTCACCGGCAGTCCGGAGCATGCCACGTTGAGCTCGGGTAATGACATATAGCCCAAGGGCGAGGAACCAAATGTACCGGTGCCCGTACAGTCGGAACCTGCAAATCTGGAAGACATTGTGGAAGTGCCAGGTATGCGATATGTCCAAACGGCAAAAGCCAGCGAAAAGGCCGCCAGCTTCACGCAACGTTGATCCAGTTCCAAGCCGTGCAGATTATCCCGTAAGACAGCATGAACCGCTTCCTTAGCTGACAGCCCATCAAGCTTCATACGCATCGGTACCAGCATGTATAGCGCAGCCACCAAAAAATGACCTGAACCACAACACGGATCCAACAGCTTGAATTGGGACAAGTTTTGTGGCCATGCATCAAAAGTACCGGCTGCCGGTGTCCATGCGCCGCTCTCCATCTGGACAAAACGCAGATACGTCAGAGGCACGCCGGGGATAGCGGCCTTTTGACGCAACTCTTCTTCACAGGAGGCGTTGTGGAGATCATCTTCCGTGAGCCGTTTCCCCGCCCACCAGGCTCCCAAAGTATTGTCCAGAAGGAATCCGACCATATACGGTTCGGTAAAAAGCTGCGTGACGGCGGGCAACTCCCGCGCATCAATTTTGACCTCAGATTGATTAATCCGCTCCTTGTTATCCGTCTGCCAATACTGATACACCCAGCCTAGACTGTCTGATGCATGGAGCACCTCCTGCGGCAATTTGGCTACCAGCTGTTCCAGTTGTTGCTGGTATTCGGGGGGCAGCGTCAGCTGGAACACCGGTGAATCAGGATGAAAAATTTGCGGCAGCATACGGGCGGCAAAGCGGGCAGCCAGTTCCCATCCGTTGGCTGAGCCTTCATCGGCGGCCAAGTCGTTGCATTCCTCCAGGGTTATTGCCACAGGCTCATCCGGATCGGGATACATCAGGAGATTGTTTTCGGCCAAGAAGCGGGCAAAAAGCATACGGTGCCAGTGTTCATAGGCCACTTCTTCGATCAATCGATCCAGCTCTTGTGTTTTGTCATTATGGAGAACATCTCCGATTTGCCTTCCATGTGCCCGTAATTTACGGCGTAACACCCGTTCTTCTTTGCTCAGATGCTCGAAAGGCACAGGCTCCCCTACGCTCAGCTGTTCCAGAGAAACACGGGCAGCGGTTTCTGCAATGCCGCGGGCCTTTTGGATGGCGTGTTCCAGTTGCAAACGAAGAGTTATATCAAGCGTGGACATTAAGACGGTCTCCTGTCATGCAAAGAACGGGATGATCAAGGAAACGGATGTAAACGATGGTCTGGGTGCTGTGCGCACATTCGTTTCCAGTCGTGAAAGAGGGTTGAGAGGACACTGAAAAAATTCGAACCATCTTCCTTCAGTTCCTCGTCTCCCGAAAAGGAATAGTCCCTCATGGCTGCCGGATTGGGGTCGAGAAAAACAATATTGCGCAACTACTCCCGAAAACGTTATGTTACTGCTGGGATCTCTTTTTGCGCATGTGTATCCTTTTGTAAAAATCTCTCGGGAGTTTCCAACTGGTAAAAAATGGCCTGCTGTTTGATACATAGAATACGAGGTTTGGTTTTAACGCGTTTAAAATTGTTGTATAACACGCGGAGCACATCGGTATATTTCGATTGGCTCCCCTCCACATGATAGAGGGGCAGAGACTCCGAGGAGCAGCTGATAGCTTCTCTTTCCAAAACAAGCTGTTCGTCCGACATCCCGATTTCAATTTGGAGCTCATTCCAGCTAAGATCTAGATCGTCAAGGTGGCAACCAATGGTTAATGCCTCAGTCATATCTTTGAAAAGATCGTCTGCACGACCCCGAATATGGGCACCCCCGTTTTGAATATTGCGCACGATGTCATCCAGTCGCATCCCCCTTGCCAGCCAGTGCAAAAGCCAAAAAGCCTCCAAAGCATTACTCTTGCCTGAAGCATTGGGCCCTATGAGAAATGTCGTAAAAGCAAGGGGGAGAACAGCCTCCACATAACTCTTGAAATTTTTAATATTTAATGACGAGAGCATGGACTTTCTCCCTAATGAATTACTATAGGGCCGTTTTGCAACGCTGTTTTAAGCCTCTTTGCAACCTCTGCAAGCCAGTCGGAAATGTCCTCATCTGTTTTCAGCGTGCGTTGCGGCAGCTGAATAAACTGCGCCTTGGGTTCACATAGTTCAGCAGCTTCTCGGGCGACACTGTCGAAACGGGCAGGCAGAGCGGCCACGCGATCGGCAAACATCGGCAGCTTGCAACGATCCAGCGTTGTCAGCACATCGTTTGTGGACTGCACCTCCACCCTAGGACGAGCGGCTTCATGCAAGCTCTGTTTAGATAAAAGCTGATAGCGCTGTTCAGGGGACAGTTGCTGCCAATTAGCATCGCCCGACAGGCGATTCATCCCGTCTTTATGAACCGCTACATATTCTCGATCGAGTCTATTCAGCTCGTCGCGCAATATCTGGGTTAGATTGGCAAGCAACGGACTGATCGGATTTGGCTCTTCAAGCAGTTGGCGTTGTTGCTTGATGGTGTCTACCTGAATCAGAAGAGACTTGGCAGAAGGAAGACCTGATGCGTGGGCCATCAGGCGTGTTACGTTGTTCCAGTCGGGCCAGCGCGCTGTGATACGCTGACCGCGATCGGTCCAAGTATCAATATTGCTCCCCATCTCTTTCCGTCGGTTGTAGATGGCCAGCAATTGATCATTGCCCGATGCAAGACGAATATCATCGAGGAAGGAAGTATCCGGCCGTGCTGGCTTGGGCGCTTCGCCGCCAGCGTTATCGGCAAGTTCCGTCATTTTTTTCAGGAAAAGAGGGACAACCTCTAGTTCTTCGCCCTGCTTGGCGACAATGCCGACCTTCTGCAACAACTTGCGAATCTGAATACGTTGCACAGTGGAGACCGTGGAAGACTCCACCTTGAACATCACCTTGCCAATAGACTTACGCTCCAGCTCCCTGGGAACTATAGGCTGTCCATGTTCGTTGGTAGCTCTGAGCAATCCGGCTACCAGCAATACTTGCAAACCGCCGTCCACCGCATCACGGGACCATCCGTAAGGAGCGGACTCAAATTGCGTACGGATATCCGTTCCCTTTTTACCACCGGCAATGAAATCAAGAATTGCTTTACACACTTGGTTTTTAGCAGGCTCACCGCCGTAACCTACTGCGTCAAGTGCATCGGGAGCTCCTTTATGAGCCTTTTCATAAACTTTAGACCAGCCCGGTTGATCCGCCATATGGAAATGAGGATAGAGACGTTGAAGTGAGTTGTTTGCGGCCTCGAGCACCATATTCTGGAGGTCGTCACCAAGAATCTCATTACCGCCGCCCTGAAACACGCGGGCTCCCGAGAAAGCCTCTCCAAGCAGTTCATGAATTCTGGCTTCTGCGTTCCGCCTGATGGTGTCCATAGCTGCTCGGGCTTCTTTGCCTTCCGGGGTATTGGGAACACCGCGTGTTTCGAGCGTAGCGCTAGCAGCCTTATACTCAATGAGGTAGTGGCGAAGGTCATCGGCAGAACGCTTGGGGATGAACACAAAAACCGTTGGAGACTGATTACCAGCCTGCCGCGCATCGGCCCGTACGGAATTTTCATCAACGCTCCAACCATCGCGAACCCAGACGCAAACACACGGCGTAGCTTCGGAGGAGAGCTGTGCGTCAAACGAAAGAGAGAGAGCGCGAGTGACTTTTGAGTCTCCTTGAAATAAAGAGAGCTTGTGAACAATCTCGCTGAAACGCTCTCGGATACGCTTGTCACGCTCGGCCTCAACACGGTGCGTCTCATTGGATAACGCCGCTTGTTGGCTCAGAAAATCGTCATTCCAGGCAGTACTTTCTTCAGTCTGAATGCGGTATTCATCTCCCACTTTCATCAGTAGAGGGCATTTATTCAGAAGGGAGGGAAGCTTACTACGTAAGGTGCTGCTACCATGGGGTAAATCCTCAACCAGAAGATCTGCCAAGGTATCAACAGTAGATCGAATGCCTATTTCAGTGTTCTGACTTTTGATCTTATTGATGAGGAATACGAGACCACAAGCACGCGCCATAAGTTGCTCGTCTTCAGAGCCCTTATACCAACTCATGGTTTTTTCATGGACTTTGCGCGGCAATGTTCTAGATTGGAGCAATTTGTCGGCCGAGTCGAAATAAAGGTAGTCGGCCGGGACTACATGTCCAAGAGATTCATCCAAATTTGTTTGGATGACTTTATGAATCATGCTAAGCTGGTTACGGAGCTGACTGTCTGTACCTGTCTGATCCAAAACCCTCAGAGTGTTTTCCCAAAAACGACGGCGCACCGGCAGGATGGGATAATCCTGGGAAAAATAGGGAATGTCGTCCTGTCTGTGCCCAATGGTTGTACCTGCCAGATGCCGGGATATCTCGCCCAAATTATTTTGCATCATTTGCTCAATGGGTTTTTGGGCTTCAGGTTTCTTGGCCAGAATAACCTGGCGAATAACAGTATCTACATCGGCATCGGAGAGTTCTACTCGTATTGTGAAACGTCCCTCAAGCTTTTTCAAATTACTAGTGCCGCTTACCGCCGTCTGACCGGTACCAATGAAAAGCAGTTTGCTACCAATATTTTTACAGCAGGCCTCCACCGCCTCCTGAACATCAATAGAACGTTGACTATCTTCTCCGATATATTGCTGCACCTCATCAAGCACCACCAACGTTAGTGGAAACTTGCCACCCCTCGTCAGGGCTTGCCGAATAGCCTTAATCATATCATCGCTGGAAATATCCTGTACATAGGGATATAAATTGTTCAATGTCTCAACACAAGATTCAGGTGAAGGAAATAGATTTGGCTTGGCCTGAACAAGTGCGTTATGGAGCCCCTCTGCCACATAAAGATTGTCCAGTTCTTCATCCCAATCGCAACCATTCTGATCAATATAGGAACGAACTTGGTCATAAATACCTTCATGTCTAAGCCACAGGACAAAACGGGCATGCGGATATTGCTCTGGCAGTCCCGCAGACTTGAAGATGATGCGCAAGAGCGCCAGTCGGACACTGCCGCTCGCACCTGCCCCAAGTGTGCCGGATGCAGCGTGGAGCCCTCCGTAACGTTTAGCTCGTATGCTCAGCTCTTTGAGGCTATCGCGGATGCCTTGCGGCAAGTTGGCAATGCCACGAGCCGTGGCTCCATCTGCAAACTCCGTATCAACCCAAAGGGCTCGAAGCATCTTGACTAGGTGGGATTTACCAGAGCCATAAAAACCGCTGACCCAGACAGCAGGCTGCTGTGCCTGGTCGATATTTTTAAGGTATGTTTCAAGAATATGTGACAGACCTTTTTCATATTGCCCATCGCACACAAAGGTTTCCAACTCATAGCGAAGAACGGCCAACGCCTGAGTAGTTGTATCGTCGTTAACGCTCGCCACTCCTTCGTTAACCAGCTTCCGAGTCGCCGGATCTTTTTGGTAAATATCGCGATTCTTCATCATAGAGCTCCCGTTCAGTAATCTTTATCCGCAGAGATCGGCACAGCGAGGTAATTCCATCCGTCATAGCCATCCAGCAGCCGATAATTGTTATTTTCATAGCTTCCGGGGAAAAAAATCATCAGCCTACCTGTGATCATAGGGGCAAATTTGTCAACAACTTCCTTCACTTTTAAAAACCCAAAAATAGAACCAACACCATTAATTGCCACAAGAGTATTAGAATGACAGTCTCTTTTCTGAAGGAATATTTCGAATTCATGAGAAAGAAACACAAGGTATCTCGGCATTAAACTGTAGAGTAAATACGGCTGCCGAAAATAATTTTCGGCATATTTTTGTGAGGTAAGCCATGATGCAAAAGTATTCGTCAAATCAAAAAGAGCCCAATCGTGCCCAGCCTGTTGTGTAGTAAGTTCAAATTCAGCAAGATTGGCTCTCAGGATACGCTCCTCTGTTTCTTTATAAACACAAAAAATCACACGTTGAGCTGACGCAACATCATCCCGCCAAGGTACTGATATATATTTTTTATATGATTGTATTAATTGTTTAATTCTGCTCACAAAGCCACTCCAATTCTTCTTGCTTGATCAAATTGGGAAAAAGTACCTCAATAACATCATCAACACGTTTAATTTTGATCCACCCCTTGCGGGAGGCTTCTTCGGCAAGGGAGACAGCTTCATTGAAGGAACAATCGAGTACCTTGATATACTCTGTCTGAAAGAGCAAAATTCCACGTATCCCAGTAAGATAACCAAGGAACAATGCATACGAAACACTCCCGGCGGTGGGATGAGCGCGAGAGCGCACCTTCCGGACACATCCCCTAAGATGCCCTGTTTTTGTCCATGTCGAATTTATATTTTGCGCTGTTGATTTCAATGTTGCTTTGCTAAACCGCCCGGGCTCCTGAGAATCAATATATTCTTCAAGAGCTTCTCGCTTAATTGTTGTTCCTTCGGGAAATTTAAGAATAAACAAAGCTGAAGATCGAAAAATTGGGTCGCGAGCGTACGCGCAAAGCATTGCTAATAAAGGCTGACCATCAATGTCGCGATGCCAAAAATAGAGGAGAGCCCGGAAAACGACATTCTTTCTATCGAGAGAATAAAGTTCCACAAGGTGCCGATATGTGAGCCTGCGAGTCTTGACAGAACGCTTACCCAAACAGTTCTCATCCATGATTGATTGAAGATAGATATTCTTTTCAGTATCAGTCCGAGCAACGTAAGATAATAAAGTTCTCAGCTCTTCAAGCATCATTGTCCGAGACGTGTGAGCTCCTCCCCGTCCAAAACTGAACCCGAATCGGGATAAGAGTTTATTTTTGTCTGATAACTTCACCATAAATCCCTATCCTTGTCCCTCGAAGAGCTCGTCCTTTTCATCCTTGATAAATTTCCAGAACATGTTCAATATTTTATTATACTGACTTTTGCCAAACATACAGGTGAGAATGGTGAATTTTCATTCCAAGTGCAAGATGTTAGGCGGAGTTCCGAAGCAAAGTCCAGATTAACTTTCTGAGGGGGGACGGATGATATCGGTATCATAGTTTGATTTTCCCCCATGCACTTGGATAGAAAACGAGGCGCCCCTCCTGTCCAGGACACGAAAAAGCCCCCTTCCCTGCTGGGTTTTCCGCCTAGCCGGAAAGGGGCCTTCCTTGTTATGAATAACGGAAGCTTACTTTTCGACGGCTCCGTCTTCCCTGGTCACCTGGCCTTCGTTCTTCGCGACCTTGTCACGATGGGCCCGGCTCTGGGTGAGCTTGGCTCCGGCAGGCACGTCGGAAGTGACCCAGACGTTGCCGCCGATGACCGCGCCGTCTCCGACCCTGATGCGCCCGAGGATATTGGCGCCTGCATAGACAGTCACATTATTGCCGAGAATGGGATGACGCGGGACGCCCTTGACCAGGGTGCCGTCGTCATTCTTGCGGAACGACAAAGCGCCAAGGGTTACGCCCTGATAGAGACGGCAGTTGTCGCCGATGATACAGGTCTCGCCGATCACCACGCCGGTGCCGTGGTCTATGAAGAAGTTCTCGCCGATGGAGGCGCCGGGATGGATATCGATGCCTGTGCGCGAATGGGCCATCTCGTTGATGATGCGCGGGATAAGCGGCACATTGCACTCGTAGAGAACGTGGGCGATGCGGTGGTTAATAATGGCGTGCATGGAGGGGTAGCAGAAAATGGTCTCACCCGGGCTCGTGGCCGCGGGATCCCCGTCATAGGCCGCCTCGGCGTCGCCCACCAGCTGGCGGCGTATCTCGGGCAGCTGATCCATGAGCTGCAGGGCGCATTCCTTGCCGCGCTGCTCGCAGTCCGTGCAGAGGTCGTTGCCCTCGCAGGCGAAGCAGAAGCCGCGCTTTATCTGCTCGGCCAGCTTACGGTAAATACTGTCGAGGTTGGCGGACACGTGGTAGCCTATGGACTCACGCCAGATACGGGTGGATCCGTAGAAGCCGGGGAAAAGAGCCACCCTCAGGCGCTCCATGATTTCCTTGAGGCTTTCCAGCGAAGGCATGGGCTCGCCGTGGGCAGGATCATGCCAGACCGAGTTCAGCGATTCCGGCTCGCAGAGTTTCTTGCTCACCTCTCCGAGGCGGCGCATAGCGATAAAGTCATCTGAAAGTTCCATGGATTCCTTCCTCTGAAGAAGTACAGGATTATGCCCCTGCGGCAACGCATGTTCTTTTTAATAACACAGAGGAGGGAACCTGCAAAGAACGAAAGAACCCGCAATACGCAATCCCGGAAGCCTTATTTTTTCTCCTCGATGTGAGCAGAGCGCCATTCGCTGGGCGTGCATCCAAACCACGCCCTGAAGGAGCGGGAGAAGGAATTCTGATTGTCAAAGCCGAGCAGGCAGCTTATCTGCGACAGATTCAGATTTTCGTTCAAAAGATATTCCCGGGCATGCAGCTTACGGCGTTTCGCGACCACCTTGTGGAAGGTGGTGCCCGAGGCGCTCAGCATGCGCTGGAACGTGCGTTTGCCAAGGGCCATTTCAGAAGCCACTTCCCCGATGCCCGGCCTTCCGCCGGAAAGCAGGCGGTCCACAATCCAGCTCACCTGGGCGACGAAGCCCGAGCCTTCCACTTCCGGCTCGTGGCGCGTGAGCAGCTCGAAAAGTTCCTTGTTGTAGTCGACGAAAGGATAGTATGCGTTCTCACGGGAAAGGATGAGGGCGTTGCGCTTCGCGCCGCAGATCACGGGACAGCCGTAATACTTCTCCAGAAATTTCTCGCTGCCGGGCGCACGTCTCAGTTCCACGGACGACGGCGAGAGTTCCCGGCACGTTCCGCGCCTCAGCAGCAGAACCATAGCGTAGAAATCGGCGTCCACTATGACCGCGGGAACGTCTTCGCCCGTTTCTTCCGGCCTGGTGGCCCGCACCACGCAGGTCACAGCGCCGACATTCTCCTCAACGAGGATTTCCCTGGGCGCGGAAACGATGCGGAACCGTGAGATGCGGCGCACAGCATCGATGAAGTCCCTGGCATGAATGGCCGAAGCCAGGGACGCCGGAATCAGGGCAAAGATGGGAGGCGTGTGCGCCGGCATGGCAAGCATGGCCGCAATTCTGAAGCCGATGCCGGGATCTCTGCTCAGTGCGGCAACGGCGTTCCAGATTGCAAAAAACTGTTTACCCGTCAGCATTTCTCCACGGCCGAGAGCAATGGGAAGACCGGCCCGTACCGCGATCTCCTTCCGTGAAAGCCCCACCGCCTTAAGGGCGCTCCAGATAACATCAAGAATAAGATAACGTCCTTCTCCTCTTCTCATACCCTTTCTCCCGCTCCCGGGCATGAACCCTGCCTCTCACTTCCGGGACTTTCAGTGATTGATCTCCCTGTATAACATTTTTCGCATATCATAAAGTACCCGTTCGAACACAATGTTGCATGTTTTCAAGCATAGCAACACATATCACACGCTGCGGCTTCCCGTCATCCCGGGGAAACGGGGAAAAAACCGGAACCGGAGCAGGAGTCCAAAAGGGCCTGCTCTCAGAAAACACGAATCACGGCCCATGGTGCGCCCCCACAGGAGCTGAAGCCGGAACCTTTCCCTTCTTCCCCCGGCCGGTTTTACACCGCATCCGGGGCGGTCATCCCTCACGGAATCACGGCGTGCACTGGGCCGCGGGGACATACTGTTTTCCAAATCGGGGACACATGCCGGAAAAGAACCCGGGGCAGAGGCCTCCGGTGTCACGCAGGGTTCTCTGCCCCGGGACTCCTCTCCGGGGGAACAAAGGAGAGGAGAACGACGGGGAGGGAGAAAAAAATCAGTGCCGCGCGCGCCAGCTGGTCGGGGACATGCCCTCCCACTGTCTGAACGAACGCGAGAAGGAATTCTGATCGTCAAACCCCAGAAGGCAGCTTATCTCTGTCAGGCTGAGGGCCGGATCCCTCAGATATTCCCGCGCGAGGAGTCTCCGCTTCCCGGCGACAATTTTATGAAACGTGGTGCCTGCCGCGCTCAGCATGCGCTGAAAGGAGCGCCGTCCCATGCCCATTTCCGATGCCACCTCATCGAGGCTCGGGCGGCCGCCCGAGAGATGGCGCTCAACCATCCAGCCGACCTGGGTAAGAAAGGCTTCGCTCCTGCCGCTCGTGTAGGTGTTGCGGGTAAGGAGATCGAACAGCTCTTTGTTGTAGTCCGCGAACGGAGCGTACGCATCCTCGCGCGTGAAGGTGATGACGTCCAGGGGGGCTGAGCAGGTCACGGGACAGCCGTAATAGCTTTCATAAAACTTCTCGTTTCCCGGGGCGCGGCGAAGCGCCACGGCACGGGGATAGCATTCTCTGCCCGTGCCGCGGCGCAGGAGGAGGAGCATTGCGTAAAAAGAGGCGTCCACCAGGGAATCCGGGATTTCCGGGCCCGTTTCTTCGATGCAGTGGGGCTTCAGGGAAAAGATTACCCTGTCCCCGAGGTCTTCCACAAACATATCTTCGGGGGCACAGAGAGACTTGATGCGGGCGATGCGCTGGGCCGCGTCAACGAAGTTACCGGCGTGTATGGCTGACGCGAACGGGGCCGGCAGAAGCGCGTAGACGGCGGGATTGTCCGAGGGCTCGCCAGCCATCTTGCCGACGCGGAATCCGATGCCGAGATCCCCGCTCAGGCTGGATATGGCGTCCCAGATGGCGAAGAACTGCCTGCAGGTCACCATCTGCCCGGTAGCCACCTCAGCGGAGAGGCCGGCCTGCAGGGCAATGTCCCTGCGGGAAAGCCCCGCGGCCTGAAAAGCACGCCAGATGACATTATGAAAAGTATAACGCTGTCCTGTTCCGTTCCTGTTCATAGGAGAGCTCCCGTCCGCAGGAAAAAATTTCCGTAACCCCTGCTCTGTTGCAAAAAAGATACGCTACATATCTTCAAAAGTTTATTCATTAAACGACAAATATTATTCAAAAGATGTATTTTTTTATACAAAAAAGGCAAAAAAACGAAATCTGAACCGGAATGAGCCCATCCGGCACGGGTCTTGCCATGCCCGGCCCGTAAGGCTATGTTTACAGCATGATCGACTCTGAAATTTCCAGCAGACTTTCCGCCCCTTCCATCACGCCTCTGCCGGCGCCCGGGGGGAGCATTACCGATATATCCGCTCACGGAGCGTGGTTCGCGGAATACGCCGCGTACGAGCGTTCTCTCTGCGAACGCGATCCTTCCCCCATGTCTCTCAAGCTCAGGCACACTGAGCTCGTGACAGCAGCCGCCCGCGGGATCACGGAAAGCGAGGATTTTCCCCCGCCCATGACCCGCGCCTGCCTCCTGGCCGCCCAGTACCACGATCTGGGGCGCTTCGAGCAGTACCGCCTCTTCGGTACGTTCCGCGACAGGGATTCCGTGAACCATGGCGAGCTCAGCGCCTTCCTCATCGAAAAATACGGACTCCTCACGAAGGAGGCCTATGTGGCCCGTGCCGTGCTCGGCGCTGTACGCCTGCATAACGCCTACCGGCTTCCCGAAGACATCCCCTCTGACGTACGCGTGACAGCGCGCCTTGTGCGGGACGCGGACAAGCTCGATATTCTGCGTGTCATGGATGAGGAACTTTCCGGCAGCGGGGACTGCCCCCGGACCGTCGTGCTGAACCAGCCCGATGATCCCGCACGCTTCTCGCAGAAAGTCATCGGCTGCGCCCTCAGGGGCGAAGTGGCCAGTTATGACGATCTCACGAGCGTCAACGACTTCCGGCTCCTGCTCGGCACCTGGATCTACGGTATGCACTTTGACGCCTCCAGAAAGCGCTTTGCCCGGGACGGGCACGCGAAACGCCTCGTCGAGGCCCTGCCCGCAGGCGGTCCTTACGGCGAAGCCCGCGCTCGCGTGCTTCAGAGCATTGCGGAAGCCGGATAGCCGGACAAATTTCAGCTGCCCGGCATTAGCCTCCGGAGCGGCCCACGGAACGGTCATAAAGCCCGTTCCCCATACAAGGAGAAACGCATGTTTCCTGCGCTTAAAATCGGAGAACTCACCGCCACGACGCCCATTGTCCAGGGCGGCATGGGCGTTGGCATATCCCTGTCCGGCCTGGCCTCTGCCGTGGCCAACGAAGGCGGCATCGGCGTTATAGCCGGCGCCATGATCGGCATGCTCGAGCCTGACGTGACCAAAGACCCGCTCGGAGCCAATATCCGCGCCCTGGCCCGCGAAATAAAGAAAGCCCGCGAAAAGACCAAAGGCATAATCGGCGTGAACATCATGGTCGCCCTGACAAGTTTCAGGGATCTGGTCCGCACGGCCATCACGAACCGCGCCGACGTCATCTTCTCTGGTGCCGGCCTGCCCACGGATCTGCCCCGTCATCTTCTGGAACTCTGCGAAGAGAAGAAGGAAGAATTCAAGACAAAGCTCATCCCCATCGTGTCATCCGCCAGGGCCGCCTCCATTCTGGCCAAAAAATGGATGCGCCATTTCAATTACGTGCCGGACGGTTTCGTGGTTGAGGGGCCCATGGCCGGCGGACACCTCGGTTTTAAAGAAAATGAAATCACGGACCGGGCTTTTTCCCTCGATGAGATCGTTCCGCCGGTTGTGGAAGTGGCGAAGGAACTCGAGGACAAAAGCGGCCACAATGTGCCAGTCATCGCTGGCGGCGGCGTGTTCACCGGCGCCGACATCCGCCGCATCCTGAGCCTCGGCGCCTCCGGCGTGCAGATGGCCACCCGTTTCGTGGCTACTGAGGAATGCGATGCGGACGTGCGTTTCAAGGAAGCCTACATCAGCGCAAAGCCCGAGGACATCACCATCATCCACAGCCCGGTGGGCATGCCTGGACGGGCCATCGACAACGCCTTTATCGAAGCGGCCAGGGAAGGAAAGAAGAAACCCTTCAAGTGCACCTACCACTGCGTGAAGACCTGCGATCCGGAAAAGTCGCCCTACTGCATCGCCCTGGCCCTGGTCAGCGCCATGCGGGGCAATCTGCGCACGGGTTTCGCCTTCTGCGGCTCCAACGCCTACCGCATCAATAAAATTACCACAGTGCATGAACTCATCGAGGAGCTCAGAAAAGAATACGAGGAGAGCGCGCCCAAAAAGTAAGCGCCTCTTCCCTTCCGCGTAAATGAAAAGAGCCTCCCGGATATTCTCCGGGAGGCTCTTTTTTCCCCGCCCGCGGCGCGGGCCGGGGCTTCTTATATTCCTGTTCTAATTGAGGAGACGGCTGCCGCCCTGATCGGGTTTGCTCTTGTCCTCAACGTCGACGCCGCTGGGCGCCTTAAATCTGAAGCTCGAAGAAGAAACATCGGCGTCAGGAATGAAAGACGTAAAACGCACGTCATTGCTGTTGCCGTAAAAGTCGATGATCTCGGCCCTCTGGATATATCCCTTGACCGGATCCACGTAGAGATCGGCCTGAATCATCTGGGGCGAGGGATTTTTGGGATAGAGGCGCAGGATCTGCAGGGCGCCCTGCGTGCCGCCGTCCTTCACGTCAAAATCCTTGGAAAGCAGGGCCTGCCCGGTAACGATCTGGATGAGGCTCCTGGAGTCGTCCACGAGGCTGTGGGGATAACGGTAAGCCACCTTTTCCTCGGGCAGGTAATCCCAGATTTCGTCCGCGGAAATAATAAGGCTCTCCGCGTGCGGCGCTCTGGTCTGCCAGTTCACGAGCAGGGGCTTTTTGAAGATAAGCGTGCCCTGGCGCTTTTCCTGCTGGCCGCTCTCGCGGTGTTTCAGGTACTGGGTGAACTCCGCCTGGAACGTATTGAGAGACGCGTAGCGGTCCCTGATGGTCGAGGCGATATCCCCGGCCGCGGCAGGTGCCGCGTTTACGAGGGAAAGGCCCATGACAAGGGCCAGGAGAGGAAGAAGAATTCGGCGCATGATGAGCGCTCCTCCCTAACTAAACTGTTTGTGACGCCGTAAGGCCCGTCAGAAGCGGCGGGCCGGAAAAGCTAGTGCATGATAACGGGACGCGGCTTGCCCGCTCCGGGAGCGGGTCCCACCAGACCATCGCGGTCGAGCTGATCCATATAGCGGGCGGCCTTGTTGAAGCCGATGTTGAAGCGGCGCTGCAGGAGTGAGGTGGAAACATGCCCCTGCTCCTGAATAAACGACAGGATCTCGCGGTAAAGGGGATCGCTGTCATCGATCTGCCTGCCGGACCCGGACAGGGAACCGTCACCCGCCTCATCCATGCCCCAGGTGGAGAAATCCACGCCGTACTCGGGCTTCGCCTGCTTCTTCCAGTAATCCACCACGGCCTGCACTTCCTCGTCCCGCAGGAAAGGACCGTGCAGGCGGGCAAGTTGGCCGCCGTTGGGATTGTAGAACATATCGCCGTTGCCGAGAAGCTTCTCAGCGCCGGAGGTGCCGAGCGTGGTCATGGAGTCCTGGCGCGAGGAGACGCGGAAGCAGATACGGCACGGGAAGTTGGCCTTGATGAGGCCCGTCACCACGTCCACGCTGGGACGCTGGGTGGCGATAATCATATGGATGCCGCAGGCGCGGGCCAGCTGCGCGAGGCGGATGATGCAGGGCTCCACGTCCTTGCGGCACTGCAGCATGAGGTCAGCGAGCTCGTCGATGACGATGGCGATATAGGGCATGGGCTCGAGGTCCTCGAGATCCGGGGGAAGCTTGCCCTGCAGGGACGCGAGCCTCTGGTTGTAGCCCGTAATGTTCTTGGTGTTGAGCCTCGACATGCGCGTGTAGCGCTCGTCCATCTCGTGCACGGCCCAGTTGAGGGCGTTCTTGGCGTCCTGCACTTCCTTGACAACGGGATGAACGAGATGGCTCTCGTCCTCATACATCCCCATTTCCACGCGCTTCGGATCGACGAGAAGAAGCTTGAGTTCATCAGGGGTCTTCTCGAGAAGAAGGCTCGTCAGCATGGCGTTGAGGCACACGGACTTGCCCTGACCTGTGGCGCCGGCCACAAGGAGGTGCGGCATTTTCGCGAGATCCGCGATGTACGGCCTGCCCGTGGTGTCCTTGCCTACGATGAGCGGCAGGGCCATTTTGCGGCTTG
>UMCF01007804.1_pt1 | contig 20234 bp, 18 predicted proteins | sample 1964131 | NCBI WGS metagenome assembly UMCF01 (sample SAMEA4835958, study PRJEB28245) | human gut metagenome | biome: gut microbiome; material: fecal sample | place: Denmark | collected 2008
GTAGCCGCTGCCCAAATTACGCTGTCAGCCGCTTCCGTTCCCGTGGTATTGACGTGCAGTCTCGCCGCTGCTATAATAAAGGCACAATTTCAGACACAGGACACCATGCAGACGCAGACGGGCTGAAAGGCTTGACAGGCGGCTGCATTTTTATTTTCAGATAGGAAGGGGGAAGGATGCGAAGGGAAAAGAAGCACAGACGGCAAAAGACGCTCAAGACGCCATTCCTCCGCCGCGCGGGAGAAAGCTGCGGCAAAATACTTTTTCGGAGGTGCAACTTGAGCAGGCGGAAAAAGCTCACCAACAACAGCGGCATCCCGCAGCATGAGATCGAGAACATCGCCCGAATTCTGCTGCCGGATATTCTCGCCTTTTACGAAAGCGAGGAAGGGCAGCGGGAATTTGCCGAATGGAAGGCGGCGCAGGACGGGGCAAAAACGGACAGAGACAGCAACGGCGAGAACGTCGCCTGACGATAGATATAAGACAAATCCAAGGGATATATACTCCTAAAACAGCATGGCAAAGGGGATGGCAGACCGCCATCCCCTTTTGTGCGTTTATTCAGTTTTCGTAGGGCTTATACTCCGTGACGGCGTTCAGATACGCTTCAACGTCACCATTCAGAATGAGGTCTGCATAAGCCAGCGGGTCGTTGTAGATGAGGTAATCCAGCTCCGACCGCTGGAAGCGGTTGTCCGCCACCTCGTTCTCCACGGCGGTGCAGTCGATGGAGATCATGCTGCCGTCCTGAAACCGCAGCTCTACACAGCCAGTGTCCATGTTGAATTCACAGCTTTTGATGGTTTTCATAATTGCCCTCCTTATCCTTTGCCAGCTTTGGTTTTCTCGGCCCTCTGGGCTTGGATTCGGGACGCTTTACCACGCCGTTTCTGAAATGCGTATCCTCGAATTTCTCGAAGAAAACAAATAATCCGAACCCATCTCCGATTAAGAAGATTTGGTTCGGATTATATTGGTTTGGTGCCGGAAGTGGGACTCGAACCCACACGTTGTTGCCAACAACGGATTTTGAGTCCGTCACGTCTGCCAATTCCATCATTCCGGCGCAAGTTGTATTCTATCATAATTCAGCGCGCAATGCAACATAAATTGCGCACACAAACGCCGCACGGCAGCGCAGCTTATGCGCCGCCGCAACGGCATGAATAATTATTCTTCGTCTATATAGGGCTTAAGGAACGCGGGCGCATCATTTACGCTGCCGGTTATGCTAAGCACCAGCTTAACCTTGCGGCGCTCCGCAAACGCTGCCATCTCCTTGAACAAATCCTCCAATGTATCCAGCGGATGATGGACTATTTTCATAAAGCCGTCAACAAAAAGGTATTCCAAATCGAAATCCTGCGCCGCAATGCCGGAAACGAAGCCGAAGAACATCTTGGGACTGTCTATATGATATTCCGAAGCATCCACAAAGCGGATATCATGCTTCAAGCCAAACATATACTGGCTGTCGTTATCGATGAACACTATGCTGCCGTTAGCCGTTTTAAGCGTTTCGTTAGCAATGTCAATTATGCGCTTGGTCTTGCCCGCGCCGGTTTCGCCAAAGATTACCTTTATCAAGTTGAGCCTCCCTCTGCGTTCAATAACGCTACTGAAATGGTCATGTATTATTATAACCTTTTTTCATGCGTTTGGGCAATAGCGGTTTATACAAATTCACCTTAAATACATAAATACATTTTATATGTTCTTTTCGGGGCCGAATTATGGTATACTGCAAAAATGAGCGACAAAAAAGGAACTAAGGACATGAAAAGAGTTTTGGGCTGCATCCGCCGCGCGGACGAAAGATACAATATGATACGCGAAGGAGATAAAATATGTGTTGGCGTATCAGGCGGAAAAGACAGTCTTCTGCTGCTGTATGGATTAAAGCTGTATCAGCGGTTTTGTTACAGGCATTTTGACGTATGCGGCGTGATGCTCGATCTTGGGCTGACGAACCAGGATCTTGCACCGGTGGAGGAATTTGCGCGCAGCATAGACGTGCCGTTTGACATTATAAAAACCGACATTGGGGATGTTGTGTTCAACATACGTAAGGAAAGCCACCCCTGCGCCCTTTGCGCAAAGCTTAGGCGCGGTGCGCTGAACGATGCTGCCAAGGAACGCGGCTGCAATCTTGTAGCCCTTGGCCACAACCGAGACGACGTTATAGAAACCTTCTTCATGAGTCTTCTTTACGAAAGCAGGCTAAATACCTTCGGTCCGGTAACATACCTTGGCCGCAAGGACGTTACCGTTATCCGCCCGATGGTATTCCTGCCGGAAAAGCAGGCGCTCAGCATCGCCACGCGGCTGGAGCTGCCAATACGCAAGCCAAACTGCCCCGCCGCAGGCCATACCAAGCGAGAGGAAATGAAGCAGGTGATGCGCTTCTTTACCGGCCTTATACCGGACGCAGAGGAACGCATAATGAACGCCATTGCAGACACGGAAAAATACGGCATGTGGGACAATCTTCGCCTGCCGCCGCGCGACGTGCTTGATATTGTTTCCTCCCCGAAGGCGCCGCGCTTTTGCCGCGAGTGTCCAAACAACGCAAATAAATCAGACGATAACGGCGAGGATGAATAATATGGACGAAAAAACTCTGTTCACAATCATCATCACATATCTTGGCATAATGAGCCTTATACTGTTCCTTATGATGGGCATAGATAAAGCAAAGGCCAAGCAGGGTGCGCGCCGCATAAGCGAAAAGTCGCTTTTCACAGTGGCTGCACTTGGCGGCGGAATAGGCGGAGTGCTTGGCATGAAGGTATTCCATCATAAAACGCTGCATACCTCATTCAAGCTGGGTATGCCAGCGCTTACTGTGCTCAATTTCGGCATAGCCTTCCTTATAATGTGGCATAGTCAAAGATAAAAAAAGGCCGGAGCAGTCATTCAATAGGCTGCTCCGGTTCAACGTATTCAATAGCGCACCAAATCGTGCTCAACAGGCCGTCGGCATTGTTCAGTTCTATCTGCACCTGTCTGCGGCTTTTGTTCACCTTGAGCACGCGCCCATTCAGTTCGCACAGCGGGCCTTCCACAAAGCGTATCTTTGTCCCTTCCTTTATTACCTTTGTCGGCTCTATCGTGCCATCGTGCCGCCGTATCCACTCAACAAAGTCCAAATCGGCACCACGTAGGCGATATTCGCCGTCGTCATACTGCAGCAGCTTTATGGCATTTTGCAGCGTGTTTATCGAGCGTACGTCAAGCTCTTTTTCGTCCGTTTCAAAGAACACATAGCCGGGCAGAAGGCGCAGTTCTTTTTCAACCAGCTTTCCTCCGCTCGGCTTAAACTTTTTTATTTTCGGAACCAGCGTAGCGTAACCGCGCCGCTTAAGGCGGGACTCTATGCCCGCTTCAAAACCGGTTCTGCAAAAAACACAATATACTCCCGTCAAGATCCCCCACTCCGTCGGTAGTTTTATTTTACTGTTCGATTATACATAATTCTTTCAGTTTTTGCAAAAAAACTTTTGTATCGGCCTCAGCCGTTGCCGTATCAACATCGTATTCCGCGGCAAGCATGGCCGCAAGCGCGCTTTCGCTTTCTGCCTTTTCAAGCGCGTCCCACAGGAACTCCCCTGTTTCGTTCAGCGTTATAAGCCCCTTTATTTCAAGCGATGCATCCCCTACGGGTACCAGTATGATATCGCCCGCAATGTTTCGCTTAATAAGCCGTTTCAGTATTTTCATTTGCTTTCCTCCTCCAATGTAAGCCGAACCGTTTCGTGCGTCATGCGGCACACATATTCCGGCTTAACGTTAAAATGCCCCGTTTCCGTTACGCACATGGCGGCACAGGCATGGCACGCATGCTTATACCCGCATGCTGCGCATTCGCCGGGCAGGCGTATTTCGGCAGTCGCCGCCTTTGTAGCCTCCCATGCAGCGCTGAACCCAAGTTTCTTCACGCTTGCCACAGGTTCTGTCATCATGCCGCAGGGGGTCATTATGCCCTGCCAGTTTATCCAGAATGCGCTCCTGCCCGCGCGGCACATTATGCCCTCTCCGGGCGTGCCCTCGCAGTCCGTATTTTCGCTTACGCTTATGCCGCGGCGCATGGCCTCTGCCCGCGCACGGAACTGCTCCTCGCTAAAGCGCATCCTGTCCCACATAACGCTGTACTTTGCCGCCTCTTCCGCGCTGAAGCGATCGTTCTCGCCAACCATGGCTGTGTCGCGCCGTATGGGCGGGAACATATACGTTGCAAGCTGCATAGGCGTGCCCAACGATTCCGCTATTTCATACACGCCCTGCATATCGGCCGCATTGTACTGCGTAAGCGACACGTTCAGCTTCACGCCGATGCCTATATCCTTCAACGCGCGTATGTTAGCAAGCACCCTATCGAACGCATTGCTGCCGCAAAGCCGCTCATATGCTTCCCCGCTTGCGCCGTAAAGGGTTATGTTGAACCTGAACGGCGGCTCATGGCGAAAAAAGTCCAGCATGTCCTTATCTATAAGCGAAGCGTTGCTGTTTATGCTCACCATCAGGCCCATCTTTTTCAGCTCGCTCAGAATATACCTGAAATCCGGCCTTATCAGCGGCTCCCCGCCCGTAAGCAGCAGAAAAAGCATACCCTGTGAGCGCGCCGTTTCCGCAATGCTCAGCCATTCGTCCGCGCTCAGCTCCGCGCCGCGCCGCTTCTGCTCTGCCTCGCTCAGGTGAACATAGCACATTTTGCAGTTGAAATTACACCGCGGCGTAAGCTCAAAATTGCCCGCAAGCGGCGTTCCCGCCCGGCAGGCCTTTGCATGAAGATATGATGATAGGCGCGGTTCTGCGCTGTTATTTTCCATTTTATCCCCCAAACAATTCGTTTTGCAGCAGCCGCACCGCCCCTTCGTCAGCGCGGCAGCTAAGCCGATATACATCCGCACGCTGCACCAGCCCAGCTACCAAATCCGTCATATGTATTGCCGACTCCGCATCCCATTGATAATATGAGCATTGGCTCAGCACAGCGGCAAAGGCCTCCTTTGCCCCGGCGCGGCGCAGCGTATTTTCATCAGCCTTATCAAGCAGCACTATCGCCCGAATGGGCGCGGAGGCGTTTTTGCATATGCCGGACGTGCCGGAATAGAACACGCCGTTTGCGGTAAGGTCATCCGTGCGGATGAGCGTCCTGTCCCCGTTTATAACATCCGCACCGGCATACTGCTGCCACAGCGCGGCCTGCGTGCTTTTGCCTATGCCGCTCGGCCCGCTGAAAAGCACCGCTGCCCCGCTTTGCGTCAGCACATAGGACGAATGCAGCACAAGCTGCCCAAAGCCCGCCAGAATATCGAACATATCGGCGGATTCAAGTATTGCCTGTGAATACATGGTGCTGCGGTAGCCTTCGCCGAACACAAGGCGCGTTTGCCCCTGCGTGCGCACGGCATACGAAAACTGCCTTGCGCCGTATACCCTGAGCGTATGCAGCGCATCCCCTTCGCGCCAGCGGCTCACCGGGCCGTTTTTCACGGCATGGTCGGGCACGGGCGGCGGGGTTGGGCTGTATTCCACGGATATGACATGGTTCGTTTCCGCGCCGTCCTCCGCATGGAAGCGGGCGCTGGCCTTGGATACCGTCCATGCGTCCTGCCCGCGCACTTCAAGCGTTACCCCGCCGAAGGTGAAGCGTTCAGTGTTCATATGTGGCGAACATCAGCTTGCTGTATTCGGTTGAATAGTGTCCGGCGTAGCAGGTTGTGCTTTGCCCTGCGGCAAGGCCGTTCACGCCCACGCGGTAAGTTATGCCGCCAAGGTACAGCTCGCCATACGCCACCTTATAGTATACATAAACCTGCCCCATGTCCTTACCGGAAATGTTCTTTACGGTGATTGCCGTATCCTGCGTGGTTATCTCCAGCGCGTCAGCATTCATGCCCGGCTCGGCATCGAACGCGGCATACATAGTTACCAAGGCCGTGTAGCCATCCGTGCTTTCGGGCATGGGCTGGCGGCTAAGCTCAAGCAGCTGAACCTCCGCATCGGGCGGTAGGGTGGTTACGTCAAACTCATATGCCGTTTCGTCTATGGTAACGGTCAAATGCGCATACTGCACCGTTTTTTCCGCATTGTTGCGCACCGTTACGGCGCATACGTCGGACACGGTTTCGTCCGTGCCGTCCTCAACAAACAGCCCCGCGTATTTGCTTATGCCCTTTATTTCCAGCCCGTATTCAGCGGTATTGCCGCTGCTGCCGCCGTTTTGCGCAGCGTTATCGTTTTGCATATCGCCGCCGCTGCTTGCCGCGGGCGTGGTTTCGGGCGGTATCTCCACCGCGTCGCTCAGGTCATCCCCGCCGCCCGTGCAGCCCGCAAGCATAAGCGCCGCAAGCGCAAGCAGTATAATTGCAGTTTTTTTCATGACATACTCCTTTCCGTCAAAAAGCGCCCCGCCCTATGCGGGCAGGGCACTTGTACTCGTGTCTGGTTGATTAGGAGGAAAAAACTTTGTTGTTACCTTCTGGTACATTGTAACAGATGCCTACATCATCTGGATTCTTATATTCACACCCCGCTATATTGGTTGTGAACACAGTTCCTATACCAGGTTGCACATATGTACATTCACCATCATTATGCTCAACTATCGTACCGCATCCAGTTGCAATATTTGTACTCAGCTCAAAGTTCTCGAAGTACAATTCGGGCTTAACATATTGTTTTTTCATGCTCTTCACCCCTTTCCTTAAAACCAACCTTTGAACCAATTCCATACGTCGCGTATGCTTCCGGGACGCTTCTGCACGGTAAGCCGCGCGGTGATGGCTTCGCTCTCGGTGCCTTCTGCATTGATGGCGGTCACGCTGAAGTCCGCGGATTCCTGAGCCACCATGCTGTAAGTGAACTCCCTGTACGTTATGCGCTTCGCGCGGCGGCCGAAGCCCACGCGCTCGGTACGGGTGCGGTAGCTCCTTATGGTCTGGCCGTCCACGGTAATGGCTTCCACGTCCTCGGAGGTCTTAACGGTAAGCGTAGCCTTCCTGCCCTGCATAACGTTCCTGCTCCAGCTTGCCTCGAACCTGTCCGGCTCAAATATCTTTTCAGGATCCGGCTCGGGCTCGGGCTCAACCGGCGCGGGCGCAAACAGCGCACGAACGGTCGCCACCGCATCCTGCTGCTCAGCTTCGTTCGGCTTAGCAAGAGTCACTTTCGTGTTAGGCTTGCTGGTGAATGTTATCTTAAGATTCGTCAGCGAAAGTATATTCTGCGTGCTGTTAGTTATAGTTACCGATTTAGCTGAAGCACTTTCGCCCGTTCCCTCTATAGCCTGCTCAGTGATAGCATAATACATCTCTGTAGCAGTATTCAGATTTTCGACAACCTTAATTCCACCAACTGCCAGTTCAACCTGCCCGTTCGGAGCCTTCGCACCAATCTGCACGGTAGCAATATTGTTCAAATCGCCCTCAAGCTTAAACGTTATCGCCTGACCTTTGGCCAGATACACCTCGTTGTTCGGACCATAGTTTTTATACAGCGATATTGCAGCATTTTCTGCTCCATCGATGAATAGCAGCTTTGCACTATCAACTGTCACAGGACTATCTTCCTTCGCAAGCTCGTTGCGCAGCTTAATGTACTGCGGATAACCTTCCTTCTCGCTCCCCGTGTTATAGATAGCATTATCCTTGCCCATCGGGTCGTACACGCGCACGGCGTCAAGCCAGAAGCTATACTTGCTATCTCCGGTCTTGTCGAAAACTTGACCATATGCTACACGAATAGTAACGTCATATTCGTCATACTCGAGATCGCGCACCGCCATCACAGGTATCTGGTACAACGTATTCGGGTTCTTTTTATCCGTGGTTTCCCACTCGCCAGTTGTGGCATCATAATCATAGCCATAGTAGTTATTAACAACCAGCTTCTGGGTTATGCCCTTGGTCTTTCCTACCACATCCACAAATATCGCACCCGACGTATTATCCGTCAAGCTGATGATATCAAACCCGGTGCCCTTGAAGGTAAACTGCGCCGTCGGCCAGACTACGCCATCCTTGGCCATGTCGCTGGTCACGGTCACCTTCTGCGCGCTGCCCATGGAGAACATGGTGCATTTGTCGTAGGCAGGGTCGTAGCCGTAGACTTTGTGGTTCGTCTTTTCGCCAAGCGCTTCGAGGGCTTGGGTGGGCGAATCGTTCACGGCCTTTCCGTTAGCCGTCCACTTTGCGTCCACTGCCGCGCCGCTGCCGTCGGTAAACTTCGCAAAGCTGTCCTCGTAGTAGACGTTCGTGGCGGGGATGATGTTAGCGTTATATAACGTTTCCGCCGCATCGCTCCTATTTTTGAACTTTACATACAGCGGTATGGTTATGTTATTGCTAAGCGGCTTAGCCAAAATATACTTAACATACCAGTTGCCAACCGTATCTTTCAGAACCTCTGCCTTGCCATGCGACCATTCCTGCATATGTACCGGCTTTGCTTCTTTATCCTTCATTGACGCAAGAGATATAGAATCTATGTCGCCCATGTTTTCTGTAGTGACGCCGAAGTCTTTAAGCTTAATTTCCAGCGGCAGACCGAAGTCGATAACATATGTGTGGTCGCGTGTGAATGTATAGTATATCCATATGCTCTTCTCGCTTTCACGCCAGAAACCAACCACTTCATATATGGAATAACGGTACTGCAAATCAACATCCTGCAATTTGGACAGGTCAGATGAAACCTCTATAGTTCTTCCGTCGCTGTTTACTACGGTTCCATTTTTCAACGGACCAACTTTAGGGTCACCAAGACCTATATTTTCACTAAAGAATGTGTTGTTGCTAACGGCTATGTTGTATTCATAGAACGCCGTTCCGCTGCCTTGTATTGCGTAATGCACCGTCAAACTATCAAAGGTTTGCTTGGCGCGCAGATAATACGTTACCAGCAAGCCTTGATACTGATATATCTTAACTGACTCAAGGAACGGCTCGTCACCGTATTGCACTCCGCTGATTTTACCCAGTACAGAATGCTCTGTATCGGCCTCAGTCTTGGCCCACGCTATTTTTTCCGTGCCGCCATACGTATAGCTGGTCTGTGTTGAACCTTTGTTGATATACACATTGTGGCTATCACTGCTCGGGGTGAGGGTTATCATATAAACCTCGTAATTTGAGGTTTCTACACCGGCAATACCGTAAACAGTACGGTAATATGTACCATCCGTATCTTTCACAACATAACCATTGCCGAGCGGTACAGATTGATCAGTCGGGCAAGCGAACCCAACTGTCTTACCCTTTACGGGGAAACTATTCGGTATTCTATTCTCAGTACCGTCGTATTTTACCGCGAAATCGAGCAGACATTGATCCGCACTATATTGTATCGGGCCCCAGTCAACTATTTCCGTAGTAACCTCGCTTGTAACCGTGGTCACCTGACGATACCATATACATACTTGATTCTTATCTGTGTCGGTTGCTCCTGCGCCGACATTTTCAATATTTACCCATGTAATGCCATCTACGGAATAAGCCCAACTGCCCTCATAGAACCTGATATATTCAATTTTGGTTCCTTTGTGGGAATAATTCGTCCAGCCATCGGTAGACTGCCTGTTTTCTGCCGTATGGTATGCGCTTTTCCAGTAAGTTACATTGTACGTATTGTTGTCCCAGCTTTTTGCTGTACCGGTTACTTGAGGTAATATGCTGCTCAAGCTTATTCCGTTAGGGCTGTTCACCGTGGAGTGCGATGCTTTAAGAGTATATATACTGCGCCTGTTGCCGCCATCATCGTTATACGTAAACTCCGCAGGGGTACCATTGCTCCAATTGGTCGGCACAACGCCCGTGTTGGTTATCCACAGGTTGATGGGCAGTACCACATTCTCAAGCTCAGCGGCCTTAACCTCTATGTTATACTCCACTCCGGCAATTGTCACCGTAGTTGTACCAGACTTAATGCCCTTAAAGGTTATTTTTGTAATATCAACAAGGTTTGGGCTATCTGCGCGCTTATACAAATAGCCGCTTGTGCCGTTCCCAGTACTTGCAGTCCAGCCATTATTAAACTTCAAGTAGTAATAGTTCCTGCCTTTTTGCTGGTAAAAACCATATCCATTATAATAGTACCACGGCGAAGATGAATTCTGGATTGCCAGCTTATTATTGTTATTTATTGTCAAATACTGGTTTCTGCCTTTGACCTGAATAGTATAATAAGTAGTCAAATACCCTGAAGATGTAACATTAAACACCGTAGCATCAGCTATTTCTTTTGTGTTGCTGATTTCACCTTTTTCAGACACAACCAAATAGTTGCCATTGCCGTCGGATATAACACCGTCGCCGGTTGTTATCTTGTTGCCAAGTGTAAACTGGGTTCCTTCACCGGGCTTAGTGCCGTACTCTACACCTGTTTTAATTGCAACAGCCGTATCCGCAGGATCGCCAATTTTGTTTTTGGCCACTTCACCATCAACGGTAAGGACTTCCTCTTTCCCTTCTACAATCGTTATCGTTCCGCCAACCTCTGTCGTTGCGGCCTTCTCATATATGCCCATTACGGAGAAGTGCGGCGCGGTAAACACATACCAGCCATCCTCGGTCTTGCCTGTGATATCATTAACAGTGCTATCGTTTCCCACGATGAACGCGTTAACCTTGCTGCTATCCCATTCTGCGGGTATCTTTATGCGAACCTCGGCTTCGCCGGTATAAGTATTGTCCGCGGTCGAAGGGGTCACGTCATAGGCCATTATTCTGCCTTCAACAGCCTCAATGCCTGCTATTTCTCCCGTATGCTCGGGCGCAGTCAGCGCCGCAAGGTTGGGGCCTGTTACGCGAACGGTATCGTTATCGTTGACTACGGTTTTGTTGTTGGTGGGAACATTTATTGTTCCATCAGCCTTAAACCCGCCCTCAACATGCACATCAGAAGCGGAATAGATGTCGCTATTCTGCATGCACGCGCCAATAACGCGCAGTATCATGCGAATCTGCTGCGCAATTTGGGTTTCGGTATTTTTGCCGGGGGTGTTGCACCATATGCAGAACATAGAGCCAACAGGGTTATTAACATGTGTTCCAAACCCTCTCCCGTAGTTAAATGTATTATTGTTAAATTGTTTTGCCTTATTTATCCACGTATCTTCGTTATATTCGCCAACAAACGTGTATCCTTCTTTATAAAGATTCCAGTTCTCATTGGTAGACACATAGTAATAGTCGTGATTGGCGTTTATCAACTGATATTGGGTAATTTGATCGACCGGATAGCAGTCGTTGCCATAAAACCAATAACAAACCTGTACGTTACTATTGCTTATGGTGTTATTGCTTCTGAGCGCATCATTGAACATGCGCGGAGTCATATTATTTCCCGTAATTATACTTATAATATCATTCGCATAATTATAGAAAACATTTTCCCATGAGCTATATTCATCCATTGCGGCATTGAAGAAATTGCAGCCATTATCCGCAAAATACTTCACGTATTTGCTTACAAGTTCTTTTGTAAAGCTAACAGCAACTGTATTCTCAAGGTTAAGGCAACCGGGTTTGCCGCTAACCTGAAGATTGCCACTTATGCCAAGTTCACTCATTGCGGCCAAAACAGCATGCATATGCCCCGGAGTATTGAGCATGGGGACAATTTCAATACCTTTGCTTTGGGCATGCTTAATTATGGTATCCATCTCCGTCTGGGTCAGGGCATTTACAGACGGGTTATATGTTATCCATTCACTATTGGTGGGGCCATTTTCACCGTCACCGTATATTTATAGTGCTTGTTTCCGGCTTCAAGGGCTCCCATCACCTGTTCATGTGAATAGCTGCCGACTGCCATATTATTCAAGTAAAAGCGGAAACCGCCGTTACCGAAAGCGAGCTGGAGCTGGTTATAACCGGCTTCTGCCATCTCGTTTATAAGGGCGATTATCCAGTCTTTTGTGAAGTATTCACGACCGCAGTCCAGATGTACTATACGATATTGAAGTTCCACATTCGCCTGCACGGGCATCACGTTTGCCGGCATAATCCCCTCATCCGTGGGCTCGGCAGTGGGCTCGCCCTGCGTGGGCTCTACCGTGGCCGCGGGGTTCTCGGGCGTAGGCTCGGGAGCTTCGGTGGCCTCGGGAGTTACCGCAGGCTCTTCGGGAGTCTCCGTCTCGGTCGGCGCGGTGGGTTCAGCCGATTCCGTCGGTTGCACTGCTTCCGTAGGCACGGGCGTGGTATCCACGTCCATTGCTCCCCACCCTCCTGCCATTGCTGACGCGGGCAGCAGACCTGCCACCATTATCAGCGCAAGCAGCACGGAAAACAGCTTCTTGAACACTTGATTTCTCATATGTTTCCTTCCTCCTAAAAAATGTCGGTCCGTACCGCATAATTTTAGTATTACACGGAATATATTGTATCCCTTAACGAGAGAAAAAGCAAGAGAGGAAACGAAAAACGGTGAATTTTTTGTAAAAAAAGAGCCGCCCGCGCACGGGAGACTCTCCGCATATAAAACCCGCTTTACGCGGGCAGCGAAACGGTTACTGTCGTGCCCACGTTCGGGACGGATTCAAGCCTTATGCTGCCGTGGTGATACATTACCGCGTGCTTGACTATGGATAGGCCAAGCCCCGTGCCGCCGCTCTCCTTGGAGTGGGACTTATCCACGCGGTAGAACCGTTCAAACACGCGGGCTTGATGCTCCTCGGGTATGCCGATGCCCGTATCCGCAACGGTAACGGTTGCAAGGCCGTCCTTTTCGCCCACGGTTATACTTACGCTGCCGCCCGCGCGGTTATACTTAACGGCGTTGTCGCACAGGTTGTAAATAATTTCATATAATAGCCGCCTTACGCCGGTTATGCAGACGCTTTCACCCCGCACCTCAACGCCTATGTGCCTTTCCTCCGCCTCCGTGCGCAGGTCGTTTGCAGCCTCCGCCGCAACCGCCTTCAGGTCAACGCGCTCCATGGGCATATCGCAGCCTTCGTCCAGCCGCGAAAGCCTTATTATGTCGCCTATCAGCGTAACGAGGCGCTGCGCCTCCTTCCGAATGTGGCCCACAAAGCGGGGCATATCCTCCGCCTTCACCATGCCGTTTTCTATCAGCTCCGCGCTGCCTATAATGCCCTGCAGCGGGGTTTTCAGTTCGTGCGAAACGTTTGCCGTGAACTCGCGGCGCATGGCGTCCGCGTTCTGCTTTTCTGTTATGTCAAAGGTCAGTATTACCGCGCCTATGGTCTTTCCGTTGGATTCTATGCGGCTCACGTCAAGCTGATATACCTTGCCGCCGCGGTCGATGGTCGTCTCGCCGTGGCCGCCGTCGTATGCGGCGCGTATGGCCTCGCTCAGCTTGGGGTTCCTGTTCACCGTAATAAAGTCACGGCCCGCGCAGTTTTCTTCCGCGTTGAATAGCTGCCTTGCCGCGGGATTTATGCTTATTATGCTCCCCTTTTCATCCAGCAGCACAAGCCCTTCGTTCATGCTGCGGGTTATGGCGTTGAACTCGTCCTTCTTCTTGTCCAGCGCGCGCATCTGCGCGTCTATCTGCGTATGCTGGCGGTTTATGCGGCTCAGCAGCGGGGCTATCTCCTCGTATGCGTCGTTGTCCAGCGGATGGTCAAGGTCCAGCGCGTTCAGCGGCGCAACTATCCTTTGCGCCAGCCTGTTCGCCATAACTATCGCCAATACCAGCGCCGCCAGCACTATTATTACCACCGGCCTCAGCATGCCCAGTGCCAGCGTGGCGATGGTAGCCCGGCTTACGGATATTCTTATTACGCTGCCGTCGTCAAGCCGCTTTGCGTAGTACATCGTCTTTTGCATAAGCGTTGCCGAATAGCGCGTGCTTTGCCCTTCTCCGGCTTCAAGCGCCTGCCGCACCTCCTCGCGCGCGGCGTGGTTGTCCAGCGTGCTTTTGTCGCTTCCGCTGTCGTATTTCACCGTGCCGTCGGGCGCTATCCATGTCAGCCTGTATCTTTCGCTCTTCACGCGGGCAAGGTATTCCTCCCCGCCCTGCTCAACGCCCGCCGCCGCAAGGCTCAGCTGATCCTTCAGCTCGCTTTCCTGCAGGCTTGCAAAGTATTCGTATAAGCAGTCCATTATTATCAGCAGGCTTGCAAGCAGTATTATGCCCGCAACAAGCATTATAGCCCTGAATATTCTTTTCGTCATTGCCCTTCCTCCATCCGGTAGCCAACGTTTCTTACGGTTTTGATGCTTTCGCCGCATTTGCCAAGCTTTTGGCGCAGCGTGCGTATATGCATATCTATGGTGCGCGTTTCGCCCATGTAGTCCGTTCCCCAAACCCGTTCCATAAGCTGCTCCCTTGTGAACGCCGTGCCCATATGGGAAAGGAACAGCTTCAGCAGCTCATATTCCTTGTATGTCAGCGTTATTCGCTCCCCGTCTGCGCTCACGGTATGCTCAAGTGTGTTCATGCTTATGCCGCAGGCGCAAAGCGTGTCCGCTTCCTTTGCCGCGCCGCACCGCCTGAGCACGGCCTTAACGCAGGATATAAGCTCCATCACGCCGAAGGGCTTGGTCAGATAATAATCCGCGCCAAGGTCAAGCCCTTGTATCCTGTCGTATTCGCTGCCCTTGGCCGTGGCCATGACTATGGGTATCTGTTTCAGCGCGGCGTTCGCGCGGATGCGCCTGAGCAGCTCTATTCCGTCAATGCCGGGCAGCATAACGTCCAGCACTATAAGCTGCGGCTTATCCTTTTCGCCCGTTATCGCGGCATAAAAGCTGCTGCCGTCCTCAAAGCCCCTTGCCTCGAAGCCGGCTGAGTTCAGCGCGTATACCTCTATGTCCCGTATGCTTGCGTCGTCCTCCACGCACCATATCATGCTGTTTAGTCCTCCTTATGCACTCCCGTTACGGAGAATATGACCCATTCGGCAATGTTCACCGCGTGGTCGGCAATGCGCTCAAAATACTTGGCTATCATCAATAAATCCAGCGCATATTCGCCGTCCATCGGGTCGGCCGCTATTCTTTCGATAAGCTGATGCTTCACCCTGTCGAAATATGCGTCAACAACATCGTCCGCGGCAATGACCTTCTCCGCCATTATTGTATCATGTTTTACATATGCGTCCACACTATCCGTAACCATTTTTATTGCCGCGTTCGCCATTTCGCGCATAAGCTGCTCGTTGACGGCGTTCCTGTCGCTGAGATAGGTTATTATCTCCGCGATATCCTCAGCCTGGTCGCCTATGCGCTCCATATCGGTTATCATCTTAAGCGCGGCGGATATCTGCCTTAAATCGCGCGCCACGGGCTGCTGCTGGAGCAAAAGCTTCAGGCACATGGATTCTATGCTGCGCTCCTTCTGGTCTATCGCCACGTCAAGCCCGGCAACCTTTTTCGCAAGCGCCTTGTCGCCTTCCATAAGCGCCTTCAGTGCCATGCTTATGGATTCCTCGCACATTGCACCCATCTCAATAAGCTCCCTGTTCAGCTCCGCAAGCTGATTGTCAAACCGCCTTCTCATTATCCGAACCTCCCTGTAATATAATCCTCTGTGCGCTTATCCGTGGGCTGGGAGAACATCTCCTCCGTATTGCCGTATTCAACAAGCTCGCCCAGCAGGAAAAACGCCGTGTTGTCTGATATTCTTACCGCCTGCTGCATGTTGTGTGTAACAATGACTATTGTGTATCGCTCCTTCAGCTGCATGGCCAGTTCTTCTATTTTTGATGTTGATATGGGGTCCAGCGCGCTTGTGGGTTCGTCCATCAGCAGCACATCCGGCTCCACCGCCAGCGCACGCGCTATGCAAAGGCGCTGCTGCTGCCCGCCGGAAAGGCCAAGCGCATTCTTCCTCAGCCTGTCCTTTACCTCGTCCCATATTGCCGCGCCGCGCAGGGACTTTTCAACAATGTCATCCAGCTTGGCCCTGTTCCTTATGCCGTGGGTACGCGGGCCGTAGACAATGTTATCATATATGCTCATAGGGAATGGATTCGGCTTCTGGAACACCATGCCTATCTGCCGTCTCAGCTCGCTCACGTCCACGCCCGGCGCGAGTATATCCTCCCCTTTGTATTCAACGCTGCCCGTTATCTTAACGTCCGGTATCAGATCGTTCATGCGATCAAGCGTTTTAAGGAACGTGGACTTGCCGCAGCCGGACGGGCCTATAAGCGCCGTTATGCTGTTTTTAGGTATATCTATGTTTATATTTTTCAGCGCCTGATGGTTGCCGTACCATAGGCAAAGCTCTTTCACGTTCAAAATGCTCTTTTCATTGGCTTCCATATTCTCTCTCCCTTCCATGCGCATAGTATCTATATCCGCCTTTTGTTCTTAAAGCTTCTTGCAACCGCTTCCGCGCTCAGGTTTATTATCAGCGTCAGCAGCATAAGTATTGCCGCTACCGCAAACGCAACGCCGAATTCGCCGCGCTCCTTTGCATAAATATACAGCGCTACCGTAAGCGTTGCGCCGGAGCTTTTAAGCCCCATGAAGAAGCCGTTCACAACGTGCGCTATGCCCGCCGTGAAAAGCAGCGCGGCCGATTCGCCGAGTATTCGGCCGACAGACAGTATACAGCCGGTTATAACGCCGTCTACGCAGCCCGGCAGCACCACCGTGCGTATTACGCGCCATTTGCCCGCGCCAAGGCCGAACGCGCCTTCACGGTAGCTCTGCGGCACGGTTTTAAGGCTTTCCTGCGTTGTGCGCATTACCGTAGGCAGGTTCATTATAACAAGCGTGAGCGCGCCCGCCATAAGCGAGGTTTGCATCTTCAAAAATTCACAGAAGAACAGCATGCCCACAAGGCCGTATATAATGCTCGGTATGCCGGAAAGCGTTTCCGCAGCGTATTCTATAACGCGTACAAGCTTTTTGTTCGATGCATATTCGCTAAGATATATTGCCGCGCATACGCCAAGCGGAAGCACAATTATTATGGTTGCTATCACAACATAAATGCTGTTCAGTATATCAGGCCAAATGCCTATCGTGTCGTTCAGTATGCTGGGCGCCGTGGTCAAAAACTTCCATGTTATGTTCGGTATGCCGCGGTAAAGCACATACCCTATCAAAAACAGCACCAGCGCGCCTATCGCGGCTGTGGACGCATACATCAGCGCCTTCATGCCAGCCGTATATGCCCTGCGGCCGGGCGAAAGCTTTTTGTTCATATATTTACGCCTCCTTGTCCTGTTTCAGGAAGAAATTGAGCGCCGCGTTTATAAGCATTATGAACACGAACAGCACCAACGCTATGGAGAACAGCGCCTGCCGCTGAAGCCCGCCGGAATAGGACATTTCGCTTGCAACGGCCGTGGTAAGGAACCTTACGCTTTCAAAAAGCCCTGGCATATTCGCCGCGTTGCCCGAAACCATCATAACCGCCATTGCCTCGCCTATCGCGCGGCCAACGCCCAGCACCACCGCCGCAGAAATGCCGCTGCGCGCCGCGGGGACGGATACCTTGAAATATGTTTCCACCTCGGTCGCGCCAAGGGCAAGCGATGCATCCTCGTATTCCTTCGGCACGGCCTCAAGCGCCGTTACGGACACCTTTATTATTGAAGGCAGTATCATTATGGCCAGCACTATTATCGCCGCCAGCAGGCTTGCGCCGTCCGGCACGTTAAACAGCTTCCTTATCCCCGGCACAAGCACCAGCATGCCCACAAGGCCGTATACAGCGCTTGGTATGCCCGCAAGCAGGCTGACTGCCGACTGCATAACATTCTTCAGCTTCTTCGGCGCAAGCTTTGCAATATACACGCTTGCCATAAAGCCTACCGGCACGCCCAGCACTATTGCGCCGCATGTGCCGTATACGCTGGTCAGTATAAACGGCAGTATGCCGAAGGAAGGCTCGGTGGTCTTTGCCGTGGACGCCCACACCTTGCCGAACAGGAACGGTATAAGGCCTATTTCTTTTATTGCGGGCAGGCCGGATATTATAAGATAAACCGTTATCAGCAGCACGCAGCCCACGGTTATAAGTCCCGCCACAAGGAATATTCCGTGCACAATGGCTTCTATCGGCTTTGCTGTATGCTTCTTATTCTGCTTCATGCCTGCTCCTTTCTTATTAACGTGGCTGTCGGACGGCCCTTCGGCCGCCCGATCATTAAGGTTTGTATTGTTCACGCTCAGTTCGCGGCAACCGCACCGGCCTTGGCGATTATGTCCGCCGCATCGGCGCTGGTGGCGTAGTCGAAGAACTTCTGCGCAGTCTCGTTGAGGGCCGCACCGTCCTTAGTTACCAGCATGAACGGGCGCTGTACAACGTAGCTGCCGTCCTTAACGGTGTCCTCGGTGGGGGCCACTCCGCCAACGGTCAGAGCCTTAACGCTGTCCTTTAGAGAGGCAAGGGAAGCGTAGCCGATGGCGTTGGGGTTCTGAGATACGGTGGTTATAACGTCGCCGGTGGAAGTCAGCTCCTGGCGATACTGGCACTTGTCGGCGATGCCGGTGATGGATTCAAAGCCGTCCCTTGTGCCGCTGCCGCCTTCGCGACCGATGAGCACCACTTCGGCATCATTACCGCCAACGTCCTTCCAGTTGGTGATTTCGCCGGTGTAAAGCTTGGCAATGGTTTCAAGGTCAAGATTGTTTACAGGGTTTTCCGGGTTTACTATTATGGCAATGCCGTCATATGCAAGCACGGTCTCCTTAAGCCCTTCGGCCTTCTCGTCGTCCTTCAAGCTTCTGCTGGAAAGGCCGATATCGCAGCGGCCTTCAAGCACGGCCTTTATGCCGGAGCCTGAGCCGGTTGGATTGTAAGTGAACGTTGTGCCCTGGTTGTTCGCCATGAACGATTCGCCAAGCGCGCCTATCACCTTTTCCATGGACGTTGAGCCGTCAGTTGAAACGCTGCCGCCCGCGCTGCCGTTATCGGATGCGCAGCCCGCAAACATAGCCGCCGCAGTTATCGCGGCAAGCACGATCATCATAATCTTCTTCATAATTCTTATCTCCTTTCGGTTCCTTCAAATCATTTTCTTTATGGTTATAGGATACTCAATCCATGTAAAATCAAAAAGAAATGTTATGTAAAATCCATGTCAAATCGCATGGCCTTGACAAGCTGCTGTCAATGTGTGTATAATGTAGGCAACGCTTGTTGCGCAAACTATGTTACTCAAAAAGGAGGCTGCCTGAATGGAGGCGCTTAGCGTAAAAGGATTATGCAAGGAATACCCGTCCTTCAGCCTGAAGGATGTTTCCTTTTCGGTTGAACAGGGCACTATAATGGGCTTTATCGGCCGCAACGGCGCGGGAAAGACCACCACGCTCAAATCAATACTCAATTTGGTGCATCCAAGCCGCGGAGAGATACGCTTTTTCGGCATGGAGCTTGAAAAGAACGAACCGGAAATAAAAAGACAGATAGGCTTCGTTTCCGGCGGCGTAGATTACTATGTAAAAAAGAAAATCAAGACCATAACCAACGTTACGCGCCGCTTTTACGATGATTGGGACGAGCAAGCGTACCGCCGCTATATGGCGCAGTTTGAATTGGACGAAAGCAAAACTCCGGATCAGCTTTCCGCCGGCATGAAGGTGAAATATGCGCTCACGCTTGCACTGAGCCACAGGGCGAAGCTGCTTATACTGGATGAACCCACAAGCGGGCTCGATCCCGTATCGCGTGACGATCTGCTGGACGTCTTTCTCTCGCTTCAGCGCGAAGGCGTAAGCATACTTTTCTCCACGCATATAACAAGCGACCTTGACCGCTGCGCGGATTCAATAACATATATACGCCGCGGCGAGATTGCCACGAGTATGCCGTTAGAGCAGTTCCTTGGGCAGTATATGGCCGCGGAAATAGACGCCGATGCCGTCCCCGCCGATATAAGCGCGCTGCTCATAGGTGCCAAGCCCGCCAAGCGCGGCTACACCGCCATAGTGAATAAGCAGGACGCAGCCAAGCTGCCCGCATTTGTGCGCCTTACCCCGGTCGATCTTGAAACGGCCATGATACATCTTGAAAAGGAGTGAAAGCCATGCTGTCAAAGCTGTTGTATAAGGAATTTAAGCTTGCCCTGCATCCGGCGGCGGTGCTTTTTCTGCTGCTGAGCTCAATGATGCTTATTCCAAATTATCCAATGTATGTGCTGTTTTTCTATAACACGCTGGGCATATTCTTCATCTGCCTCAGCGGACGCGAAAATCACGACTTTGCATATTCCCTCTCCCTGCCCATAAGGAAGCGGGACGCCGTGCGCGCGCGCATTGTGTTCGCCGTTATATTGCAGCTTGCGCAGTGCGTATTGGCGG
>UMCF01082358.1_pt1 | contig 20136 bp, 16 predicted proteins | sample 1964131 | NCBI WGS metagenome assembly UMCF01 (sample SAMEA4835958, study PRJEB28245) | human gut metagenome | biome: gut microbiome; material: fecal sample | place: Denmark | collected 2008
ACTTGCCCTGATAGGCGCGATACAGGAACGTCACGATCTCCGCGCGCGTGCAGTCCGCGTTGGGGCTGAACGTCGTGGCGGACGTGCCGTTCGTCACATTGTTCGCAACGGCCCAGTTAATCGCGTCAGCGTAGAATGCGTCGGACGCAACGTCGGTGAAGTTCGTGCTGCCGCTCGCGGTGCCCTTGAGGGCGCGGTACAGGAACGTCACGCTCTGGCCGCGGGTGCAGGTCGCATCGGGCGCGAACGTCGTCTCGGTCATACCGTTCGTAATGCCGTTTTCTACCGCCCAGGCCACAGCCTTGGCGTAGTAAGCGCTCGCGGGAACATCCGTGAAGCTGCTTGCGGTCTTCGGCTCGGGGCTGCCGGCGGCGCGCCACAGGAACGTCACGATCTGCGCGCGGGTGCAGGGCTGCTCGGGAGCGAACAGGTCATTGCCCACGCCGGTGGTGATGCCGTTCTTGACCGCCCACTTGACAGCCTCATAGAAGTACGCGCCGTTGGGCACATCGTAGAAGAAGTTCAGCATGGAGTTATCCTCCATGAAGGTCGCCTTGACCTCGACCTTGCCGGCGGGCATGGTGAAGGTGTACTTGCCATCGCCCTTGTCCTTGAGCGTCAGCTCATTGCCGTTCTTGTCGGTGACAGTCAGGGTCTCGAGGACGTAGCCGCTGTCGGGCTTGACGGTCACGGTCACGGTGTCGCCCTTGCTGGCACTCTTCGGGCTGACGGTCACGCTGCCGTTCTCGGTCTTGTCCACGGTGACAGAGTAGGTCGGGTCAGAGCTGCTGCCGGAGTAGTAGCTGGGCTCCACATAGGTGACCGTACCGGACAGCTCAAAGGTGCTGAACTTGGTGATCGTAAACACAGCGCAGCCATCTTTGATTTCAAAAGTATTGGCGCCGCGCTTTGCAGTCTTGAGGAAGTATTCAACAGAGCCGTCAGAGGAGATGTGCTTGATCTGCTCAGGCTTGAAGCCCGTAGGCAGAGGCAGCTTCACGGTGATGGCGTTGCCGTTGAGCATATCGTTGGTGACGGGAACCGTCGTACCCGTTGCAGTGCCATTGACCTTGACGGTGGCAACGGGAGATGCCTCAAAGGTCAACTTGCCGTTAGCAAGGTCAGCAGCCTTAGCCTCAACCTTGACGGCAACCTCGATTTCTACCTTATCGTTTTCAGCAACAGTTGCACTGGATTTCGCAACAATGTCGGCCTTCTTGGCAGGGGCCACTGCCTCAGCCACGCCGTCGACGTTGGCCTTACTGATGACATTGTTGATAGCAGTCTTGTCATCGCCAGTGATATCGCCATTCACAGCCGTGTCGGTCTTATCCTTGACAACAATCAGTGCACCGGCGGGCTTGGTACCCTCTTTCACGGTGTAGGGATAATCGCCATTGTTGGAGGCATCAACATAGTGGTCATCCGCAACATAAGCGCTGGGGTCGGAGGAGAACAGACCGCCAGTAATGGTGGTACTGACTTGGCCGCTATGTGCACCAAAGCCAGGCTCGGGGCTGGTCACGCCAATATCACTCAGGCTCAACTTATCATAGGCGTTGCGGGCAGTGGAGTTGGTTCCGAGCTTGGCCTCGTCGGAAATGGTAATCTCCATCACCTGCTCGACCTTGCCAAGATCATAAATGGCGACGGCGCTGCCCTGACCGTTCGCGCAATTGAAGGTACCACCAGTGATATTCAGATGCAGGGAGTTGCCATAGGTGGTATTTTCACTGGTATAGGTGCCGCCAAACACATACAGAGCGTCGGGCAGCCAAGCATTACCGGAATAATGATAATATTCCGCAGGAGAATCAAGGCCATCCGTCGCGGCATTGATCGTACCACCGCTGATGCTGACCTGACCCATACGGAGAGAGATACCGCCGTTCAGAACGCCATCAGTGATACTCAGGTTCACCTGGCCGGGCATATAGATAGCCGGGCCATGCTTGGCGGTCAGCGTACCGCCGTTGACGGTGAAGTTCATGTCGCCAGCAGTGTTATTGCCAGACAGAGGCGCATACTCAGACTCAATCGTACCACTCTTCACAATGAGGGCACCGCCATCTCTGGCGCTGATACCATACTTATTGGAAGCGATTTTGCCCGTGCCGGCAACACTGGTGTCCTGAACAGTCAGGGAAGCATCCTCGCCCGCCTCAATGACGGAAAAGTTGTCGGTGAAGGTACCGCTGACCGTCTTCCCGTTCAGGTCAAGCGTAATCGCCTTGTTGGTAAAGGAAAGCTCTACGGTAGTCTCGGCATTTTTCAGCAGAGTAACAGTCTCGTCATTCTTAGCTGCCGCGACAGCATCGGCGAGGGTCTTATAATAGGTATCGCCGACCTTGGCAACAAAGAACTTCTCAATGCTGCTGTCGCCCTTGACAACCGGCTGATTGGTCTGAATGATACCATCTTGGTCATCATAGACATACAAAATCTGCTTTGCATCTTCAGGAGAGGTCAGGTTCGTAATGTTAATAGTGATTTTTGTGAAGTCCTGAGTTCCTGCATCCTTTTTAGAATAATCCTGAAGAAGAATCAAGCCCTCATACTCACTATCTGCGGAAGTTGCTGCATAAGTATAGGTATTAGAATCCAGATTAAAGGTCGCACTCACATTTTTGTTATTGCTGATACGAATACCGTTGCTGGACTTATTTGCAAGAAGGAACTGATTGTTTGTGATGTTAATCACTGCTCCTTCTTGCATATTGTAGAAGTTAAAGTAGTTATTTTTAATGGTCTTTGTAAATGTATTGCCGGAAATGGTTGCATTTTTCAAACTATGGTCATCGCCAATGCCAAACTCAATTGCATTGTAATAGCCATTATCAACGCCTTCAAAAGTATTATTTGTGACAGTGGCAGTACCGCCGATCTTCAGATAAACAGCTGTCCGAACTCCAACATTCCCATCTTTACCATACTCTGTATTCGGTGCGAATTGGCAGTTGGTCAGCGTGAAATCGCCGGTGGTATTCACAACTAGCGCAGCGTTGTCGCCAAATGTCACATTCTCAATCGTGACATTTGCGCCCGTAACGGTCATCGTACCGCTTGTATATACAAGATTTTCGATTTTTGCATCGTCAGCACTATAAGTAACATCACCCGTTTTTGTTGTTTTCACAGCATGTGTTTCCACCGGCGTGGGCTCGCCGCCCGCAGGCGCTTCATCCCCTTCCGCCATTGCTGTCGGAACCAGCGTGAACATCATCGTCAGTGACAATAATATTGCAAGAATTCGCTGTTTCATCACTTTTACCTCCTAAGTTTTCTTTATCTTTTGCCCGCCTCCGCGGGCTGGGTTTACTTGGTTCGCTTGGTTTTCCCGGCGCAGACGGGACAGCCGCACCCTCGCTGCGGGTGTAAACCATGGCCTGCCATGAGTGGCCGCTTGGGCAGGTCCACCAGACTCTTTTGTGGCTGCCGAAAGTCACATCATCCGGCGTGAGTGGTAAATTTCGCTCAATATCCCACTGGGCAAGCAAAGCAGTCTTTCCCTGTTCCGCGCAAAACGCTCGAAATGTTCGTCGGATCGTCAGCCACCCCCCCTCACGAAAAAAGCTCCGTTCCAGCAAAGCCGGACGGAGCAGTGACAAGCGAATACATCAGTAAGTGTGCAACCGGCTGTCATAGCGTATTCTCCATTCGGAGAGGCGTTAGACCCATCTGGCTTTGCGTCGCCGCCTTTCGGCGGTTTTGCCAAAATATGAGATTTTGAGAACGGAATCTATATTCAGTATATGCAAAGGAAGCGAAACGATCTTATCGCCTCCTTTACTCGTAGCAAAATATAGCACAATCTTCCGACAAAGGCAAGGGAAATTATGATTCCAAATATAAATTATGGAGTTTACAGGGGAAAATGCACTGTAAGCTTGTGCCTCTGCACCCGTTTGAGCGTTCTCGGGTGCAGACAGCTCAATCTCTGCATGCACTTTAGTTATGAATATATGAGCGCAATTTCGGTCTTGCCGTTTTTCGCCGCTTCGACGGTGATATACTGCACCTCGCTGACGCGGATGCCGGTGGAGCAGATGGTTTCCATCAGGAGCGCGAGACCGCGGTCGCCCGCAGCTTCCGCCGCGGCGACCAGCCGTTCATATTCTCCGCGTGTCAACTTCTGTTTGCTATCGCGAAACAGGCGGCGCTGAATTTTTAAGAACCGTGCTCGGCAGTCTGTCCAGCCGCAGAAGCGGAAGAAGCCGTTCAGCGCCGCCAGACAAGCATTGATGGTCGACGGCGCGTAGTTTCTCGCGCGCAGGTCGTCCTTCCAGAGCCGAATCATCTCTGGTGTAACCGCCGCGCCGCTCAAAAAGGCTGCAAAGCTTAGTAAAGCACGGCGATATTTTTCGATCGTCGCTGCGGCACGTTCTTCGCTTTCGAGGGCTTTCAAATACTCAGCAATTCTCTCGTCGGTCATATAGTATTCCATAATAAAAATACCCCTATCTCTCGTGATATGTGTGTTGTGTGGAATGAGCCCGATGGCTTGATGTCCTTCATCAACACCGCTCATTTTTTCATTGATTTCCTTCTTCCAACCGCTGCCAGCGCTTCCACGTCCCACTGGATCGGCTCCATGCCTATCGAGCGGATGGTGGAGATGACGTGGTCGTCATACTCGCCGAACGGGCAGCGGATGAGCGTCGGGCGGACGCCGGTCAACGCCTCGATCTTATCGTTGCAGGTGTTCACGTCTGCGATGATCTGGTCGGCGGTGAGGGAATTATAATGATCATGCGCGTTGGAGTGGTTCATGAGCTCATTGCCGCTGTCCACGATGGCCTTGGCCTGTTCGGGATACTGATCCGCCCAGTTGCCCACGACAAAAAAGGTACAGGTGACACCGTACTCCTTGAGCACGTCGAGGATCTTCTGTGTGTTGTCCGCCCCCCACGCCGCATCGAACGAGATGGAGCACACCTTCTGGTCGCGCTGGACACAGTAGATCGGCAGCTGGCGCGTGGCGGCCGACGCGCTGACGGCGGCGGGATAATTGACGGCGGCAAAGATCGCCGCGGCGGCCAGCACCGCCGCGCCCAGCGTCAGCCATTTGCGCCGGAGCACCAGAAAGCGCGGCGGCTTCTTCTCCTTTTCAGACTTCTTCCTGCGGTCAAAATGAAACAGCATCAGCATATCCTCCCCAATTCTCTTGGTAGAGGGTATGCTGGTGCTGTTCATATCATGCAAGGGGGACGGGCTTTACTCGATGCCCGCCAGCGTTTGGGCTTCGGCGACGTACTGGTCGATGAGGCCCTGCTCCTGCATCTCGGCGATCTTTTCGTTCAGGTAGGCGACAAAGTCCTCGTTGCCCTTTTGCACGCCGATGCACTGGCCCTCGCTGTCGCTTTCGATGCCGATGTCCTTGACCGTCAGGTCATCGTTCGCCGCGGCGAATGCAAGAGCTGCGGTGTAGTCGATGTACACAACATCGATCTTGCCGCTCTTGAGCTCCATGATGAGATCCTGCGCCTTGACGAGGCCGACGACGTTCTCTTCGCCCACCAGCTCGTTGGCGATGGGCACCTGAATGGTGCCGTTCTGCACGCCGACCTTGTGACCACTCAGGTCTTCGGGCTTGTTGTAGAGCGCGTCATCCTCCGCGCGGATCAGAATGGCCTGCTGCTGCTTAAAGTACGGGTCGGAGAAATCGACGGACTTCAAGCGCTCCTCGGTCGAGGCCATACCGGCGATGACAATGTCAAAATCACCCTTGGCGAGGTTGATGCACAGGTTGTCGAACGACATGTCGACGACCTTGAGTTCGACGCCGAGGTCATCGGCGATGTACTGCGCGATAGCAACGTCAAAGCCGACGATGGTGTCCTTGCCGTCCACTTCCGTGTGGAATTCGTTCGGGGGATAGTCGGCAGAGGTTCCCATCACGAGCACGCCCGCCTCCTTGATCTGCTCGATCTTGGACTTGGCGGTGTCATCGGACGACGCGTCGCCGTCCGAGCTGCCCTGCGCACTGTCGTCGCTCTTGCCGCCGCAGGCGGTGAGAGACAGGATCATCATAAGCGCTAAAAGCAGCGCCGCAAATTTCTTGAATGCGTTCATCTTTGTTCCCTCCTACATGTCTTATTCCCACAGGGGCTTGTCCCAAAGGTTCACCTTGGTGCCGATGCCCATTTCCGTCGCGTTCAGATAGAGCTGATAGGCGATCATGATGTCCAGCGCGCCGAGGCCCATGGACGCGGCGGCGACGAACTGATCGTCCGAGGTGCGCAGCTTCTTCGTGCCGAGCACCAGCTCGCTCAGGTCCATGATCTGGCTCTCATCGAGCTTGCCCTCCTTCGTGAGCTTGGACAGCGGGTTCGTGTGCTGCTTGAGCTGTGTCCAGTAGTCGGCGACGATGCCGTCGGCCTTGAGGAAGACATCCTCCATCACCTCGTTGGAGTGCATAGAGACGAGGCCGCAGCCGGGCGTGAGCCAGGAGGTGTCCATGAACGGCTTGGGCGCGGTCGTCTCGCCGACGATGAGCTGGGACTTGAGCGCCGCAGCCTTGCTGTCGCTCGTCGGGATGATCTCGACGCCCAAGCTGTCGCCGTACTCCTTCGCGATGCCCTCGGCCTTGGCGACATCAATGTCGCAGAGGTACATGGTCTTGATCTGGGGCAGCGCCTCGTGCACGGCGGAGATCATCGTGCGGCCGATAACACCCGCGCCGACGAGGCACGCGGTGTCCACATTGGAGGGGGCGGCATACTTGGCCATCAGGCCGCCGACGGCGGAGGTGCGCATCGCGGTGATGAGCGTGCCGTCCAGAATGCAGAACGGCAGCACCGTCTCGGGGTCACTCAGGATGGAAATGTCGATGCCGTAGGGGATGCCAGGGATCGTGGCGTTCTTCTTGGACTCCGCCGCCCACTTGATGCCGCCGATGTTGATGTCGCCGCCGATGTAGCAAGGCATGGCGTTGAAGAACGACTGCCAGTTTTCCTTGTCAGGAATGCTGGTGTTGGTCTTGGGCGGGTTCTTGATGAGGCCCTGACCGAGCATCGCGTAGGTCTTTTCCGTAACGGCCAAGATCTGTTTCATATCGAGAAGGCCGGCCTTGATAACATCTTCCTGCTTGAGGAACAGGATTTCGGGATTGATCGTGTGAAGCATTTTTATTTTCCTCCAATAATATCGTAAATTTTTTAATTTTCGTTTTGTTAAATGACGTTGATGACCTTGGATAAGAACTCTTTGGTTCGCGCGTTCTGTGGGTGCTCGAAGATCTCCTCGGGCGTGCCCTGCTCGGCGATCTGTCCGCCGTCCATGAAGAGCACGCGCGTGCCGACCTTTCGGGCAAAGCCCATCTCGTGCGTGACGACGACCATCGTGATGCCGTCGCGGGCGAGGTCGGAGATGACCTGCAGCACCTCGCCGACCATCTCGGGGTCGAGCGCGGAGGTCGGCTCATCGAAGAGCAGCACATCGGGCTCCATTGCCAGCGCCCGCACGATGGCGATACGCTGCTTCTGCCCGCCGGAGAGCTGGAAGGGATAGGCGTTCGCCTTGTCCTCAAGCCCCACGCGCTTTAGAAGCTTGAGGGCCTTTTCCTTGCTCTCCTCTTCCGACTGCTTTTTGACCTTCGTGAGCGAGATCGTAATGTTTTCAAGCACCGTCAGGTTGTTGAAGAGGTTGAACTGCTGGAACACCATGCCGACCTTCTGTCGGTGCCTGTTCACATCAAAGCCCTTGGCCGTGATGTCCTCGCCCTCGAAGTAAATTTTGCCGGCGGTGGGCTGCTCCAGGAGGTTCAGGCATCGGATAAAGGTGGACTTACCGCCGCCCGAGGGACCGATGATGACGACCACGTCGCCCTTGCAGATGGTCTCGCTCAGCCCGTCGAAGACGGTCAGGCTGCCGAACTTTTTCTGCAAGTCCTTGATCTCGAACAATACGTTACCGTTCACTCTTTCTCAGCCTCCCTTCAAAGATGTTCAGGCCCTTGCCGAGGATGATATTCAGCGCCAGGTAGATGATGGCGGAGATGTAGTAGCAAGGAAGCGGGTTATAGGTAGAGGTGACCACGATGCCGTTGTTGTACATCAGATCGCCGATGCCGAGGTACTGGATGATCGAGGTCTCCTTGACCATCGTGACAAATTCATTGCCGATGGCGGGGAGAATATTTTTGACCGCCTGCGGCATCACCACGTAGCGCATGGCCTGCGCATTCGTCATGCCGCACGAGCGCGCGCCTTCCATCTGGCCCTTGTCCACCGCCTGAATGCCCGCGCGGATGATCTCGGCGACGTAGGCGGAGGAGTTGATCGAAAGAGCGATGATACACGGCAGCGCCCGCTCCAGATCGACGCCGAAGAGGGTTCCGGTGGGATAGCTGATAAAGTCGAGCTGGTAGTAAACGATGTAGAGCTGCACGAGCATCGGCGTACCGCGGATGACGGTGATATAGATGCTGGCGAACTTTTCCAGCGGCTTAAACTTGGATAGCCGCATGAAAGCGATCAGGCAGCCGAGGATCGAGCCGCAGAACACGGTGAGCAGAGAGATGAGGATGGTCGTTTGCGTCCCTCGCAGGAAGTATTGATAATAATTCGTTGCAATTTCCCAAATGTTCATGTGCTGTGGTTTCCTCTTTCGTAGGACTGACTGTGATGCTGATTGTATATTTATGTTCATAAAATGTCAATAATGAGAATAACAATTCATGTCAAGATTGCAGCACTGAATAAAGAGTCGAAATAGAGCGGCAAACGATTTGGTAAAAATATACACAAAAGTCAGCATAACTATGACGATCGAACATTCGCTGCGGCACAATACGGCATGTTTATAAGCAAGCAAAAGGATTCTGCTGCATGAAAACACGCAAAAAAGAAAGGTGCCGGGCTGAAACGTTCACTGTTTCAGTCCGACACCATTTTCATAAAAGTGCAAAAGTGCGCAAATGACCCCTGCCATCCCCAAATGGCAGGAGCCGTCTGCGTGATCGTGTGGGGCGCGCACGCGCCCTGGTATCATAAAGCCGCGAGCGGCTCTATCATCATGCGTCGTTTTCGAGCATCCGGTAGCCCACGCCGATCTCGGTGAAGATATACTCGGGCGAGGCGGGATTCTTCTCGATCTTGCGGCGGATGTTCGCCATATTCACGCGCAAAATCTGATTGTCGGCCTTGGCCTTCGGCCCCCAGATTTGCTTGATGAGATAGTCATACGTCAGCACCTTGCCAGCGTACTTGCCGAGCAGCGCCACGATCTTGAACTCGTTGAGCGTCAGGTGCACATCCTGATCGCCGATGAGCACGTGGTGCTTGTCATAGTCGATGGTCAGGTCCTTGACGGTGAACTTGCCCGACTGCGCGATCTCGTTGTTGTCGAGCGGCGTGCGCGTGTGACGGATGGCCGTGCGGATGCGCGCGAGCAGCTCGCTCGTGCCGAACGGCTTCTCGATGTAGTCGTCCGCGCCGAGGTCGAGCGCCATGACCTTGTCATGCTCGTGCGTGCGCGCCGAAACGACGATGATCGGCAGGCTCGACCACGAACGAACCTCCTTGAGGATGTTCATCCCGTCCATGTCGGGAAGCCCCAGGTCGAGAATGATGAGATCGGGGCAGTGCGAGGTGATCATCGAGACCGCCTCGGCGCCCGTCTGCGCCACCAGCACGTCGAAGTCGTTCGCGGTGAGAACCGTCGAAATAAAGTTGCTGATGTTCTGCTCGTCTTCCACCACGAGCACTTTATCCTTCAATTTCACTGTTGATGCCCTCCTCCAGCGGCAGATAGAAGCGGAAGCACGCTCCGCCCGAATCTAAATTTTCTGCGGTCATCGTGCCGCCGTGCGCCTTGACGATGGTGTAGCACACGGAAAGGCCGATGCCCATGTTTTTCTTCATATCAAAGTTGTTGTGCGACACGCCGGAAAGCCCGCCGTTAAAGATCGTTGAGAGCTTCTCCTTCGGGATGCCGACGCCGTTGTCACTGATGGCAAAGCAGGCGTTCGTCCCCTCGCGTGAGAGGCAGACGCGGATCTGCGTGACGTTTCCGCCGTGGATGGCGGCGTTTTCCAGCAGATTCATAATGACCTGACGGATGAGCGTCGCGTCCATCGGCACCATCAGCACCTCGTCCGGTACCTCGATCGAAACCTTGATCGCGGGGAAGCGCTTGGTGAACTTGCTGACCGAGACGCCGACGATCTCCTCGGCTGCCTCACAGTCCTTTTCGATCTTTGCCTGTCCGCCGCTCATGCGCGTGATAGATAGGAGATTTTCGACCATGCGGATGAGCCACTGCGCGTCCTCGTTCACATCCTCTAAAAGGCGGCGCTTCTGCTCGGGAGAAAACGAATCCTCGTTTTCAAGGATCGCGGCGGTGTTGCCGACGATGCTCGTCAGCGGCGTGCGGATATCGTGCGACATCGCGCGCAGGAGATTGGCGCGCACGGCTTCCTTTTCTGTTTCGATGCGCAGCCGCTCCTGCTTTTTGATCTGCGTGTTCATCGCGCTGATCATCATGGACACCGTCAGCATCGCAAGGAAGGTGAACGGGTAGCCGGTGATCGTGAAGTTGAATTCCCAGTAGGGATATGTAAACACGTAGTTGACGAACAGCACACCGGAGACAGCGCTGAATATCCCCCAGAAATAGCCCTCCGTCCAGCGCGAGATGGTCGCGACCGCCAGCACGAAGATGAGGTTCACGTAGCCGCTGCCGTCGTCGATCCTTCGCAGCAGCGTGCAGAGCACCGTCGCCATAGCCAGGATCGCCGCCGTCAGCAAAAGGTCGTAGATCCAACGCATTTTTTCGGGGATTTTTGCCATGTTGCCGCCTTCTCTCGCTTGATCGTTGGCGCGGAGAAAGACTCCGCATGCTTTCTTATCCCCATTATAGCATACAGCCTGCTAATTTTGTGCTAAATCGAATATTTTTTTCATGGTAGCAAAAAGGACGGCGCGATGCCGTCCCTTTCGCTGATAAAGGAAGAAGTGGAATTCAAAATTAAATCTTGCGGATGCTGACATTCGTCACATTCGCCATGTTGAAGCCGGGCTGCTGGGCGATCGCCGCCATGATGGCGACCTTGACCTCGTCGGTCAGACCGTCAGCGGGAACGGCGGGCGCTGCCGGCGCGGCAGCTGCTGCGGCGGGCTTCGGAGCCTCGGGCTTCGAGAGGATCTTGCCCATCAGGATCGTCAGGAAGATGATGCAGGTAAGGCCCACGAATGTGACGCCCATACCCATGATAACAACAAATGCGCTGGAAACTTGCATCGGCGGATACGCTCCTTTTATGTATTCTGGCGCTATTATAGCGCGCAGAATTTGCATATCAACCGTTTGGAAGTCCTCTTAGCATTGGCTTAACGCGAAGAGTTTTTCCCTTAACAGCGTTTTTATTGATGTTCAGTTTCCGCTAAAGATAAAACAGTCAGCACGCCGTCCTTTACGCGGAACTTAACGTCCCAGCCGCCAAAGCTCATACCGTACACGCGCTCGGGGTCGTTCTGGTACTGCGGGCGCGGGTCCTGCGCAAGCACACCGAGCAGCGCCTCGCGCTGCCCCTCCGGCAGCTTTTGCAGGAGTTCCGGCGGGCTCTTGACTTCGATCGTCTCTTTCGGCGACGGGGCAAAGCCGCCCAGCGCCTCGGGATGCGCATCGGCATACGGAAGGTAGGGCTTGATGTCATAGATCGGCGTGCCGTCCATCAAATCTGCGCCCGAGACGATCAAAACGTCACCGAAGCCATCCTCATGCTGCACGCTTTCGAGCTTCACGCAGGAAAGGCCGATGGCGTTCGGCCGGAACGGCGAGCGCGTCGCAAAAACGCCCACGCGCTCGTTGCCGCCAAGACGCGGCGGGCGCACCGTCGGCGACCATGTGTCGCGCACGGCGGCAGAGAACTGCCAGATGAGCCACAGGTGCGAAAAGCCCTCGATGCCGCGCAGCGCGTCGGGATTGCGGTACTCCGGCTCGAAGACGATCTTCGCGCGAAGCGCGGGGACGAGCCCGCTCTGGCGCGGGATGCCGAATTTTTCCGGAAAGTCAGAGTGGATTCTGGCAATGACTTTCATTGTATGTTCCATAGAGTGCTCCTTTCTCCGCACAGGTGCGGAGAGGATCGCGGCACTTGTGCCGCGGGGAAGCAGCGCCGTAGGCGCTGCACGAACGCGACCCCCATTTTCTTTCCGTGGAAAGAAAACGGGCGTCGCCCGTCCAAAAGAAAGGCGTTTGCATTGGCAGTCTCAATCTTGAAGAACTGCATGCGCTGCGCATTCGGGTGCGGTGTACATGGCTTCGCCATGAATCCCTGCGAATCGTTACCACTATCAACCGCGCCTTACTATCGTGAGGCGCGAGTGACGTTTGTCTGGCGGCAGACTGCGTGCCGAATGCGGCATTGCTGGCGCTCGCCGCATTGAGGAGGCTGGCGGTAGACGGGAATTAGGCTGTACTTCTATAAGATGGGCAGAGCGGCACCCGCAAGGGGTGTGCCGCATCCGTAAGGCAGCAGAGCCGCCAACGGCTGCGCAACAGCGGATGATAGGAGCGCATCAAGTCGTATAGCAACGCCCAACGCGGCAATGCCGCGCGCAGGCACTCTCATTCCGGAGGCGCAAAAGTCATTCGAGCCCGAGACTGCCAATCAAAAGCCTTTCTCTTGGGGTTCCAAAGGGGCCATTCTCTTTTGCGAAAGAGAATGGCCCCTTTGCCCCCGCCGCCCGCAGGCGGCATACCCCCTCGCACTTGTGCGAAGAAAGGGAGCATTCTCTCACGTGAGAGAATAGCCCCCTTTCCCGCGTTCCCCACGTCAGGTGGGGGAATTTTCTGAAAAAAGTTCTGAAATTACTTCAGCTTCATCGGCGTGAGCTGGAGATAATCGTCCAGCGTGCCGTCATGCAGGCAGCAATCGATGATCTCGCGGCCCAGCGGGTCGAGATCGTCGGAAACGAACTGCTGGAGCTGCTCTTTGAAGAAGTCGGTCAGGATCTTGGCGCCGGCGTCGTAGCCCGCGTTGCCAAGCTTGGACTGCGTCTCGGGGCGCAGGAACGTCTGACGGATGAACTGGCCGTCGAGCTTCATTTCATCGAGCGCGTAGCCGAACAGCGGGCAGCGCGCGGGGACCAGATGCTTTTCGCGCACAAAACCGTTGTGGCGCGCGAGGTATTCGCGCGAGAGCCACTCGCCCATGAATCCAACATGATAAGCGCCGATGTGCTGGTTCGGGATCAGCACGTTCGTCGTCTTAGGCGCAGACATGATCTGCTCGAGCAGCAGATTCGCCTGCGTGACCTTGAGGCCCGTGGCGAACGGCCAGTAGGAGCCGACGCCCTCGGCCTTCAGGCCGCTGCCGGCGTTTGTATCGGCGATGGACGGGTTCTTGAAGCCGCGTGGAGAGATGAGTCTCCACAGCCAGGCAATGGACTGCGGCACGACCTGCAGCATGCCCATGACGCCGTAGTTCGGGTCTTTCGCAGTAGAGGGCGGCATGCGCACACCGAAGCTGCGCACGTCGACCTCGACGGGCTCGGTATCAGGCACGATGTTGTCAACCATCTTGCGCGGCAAGATGACGCGCGGGTTGGAGCAGGGCTTGCCGTTCGACTCGATCACATGCTCCCAGATGAGGCAGGTCGCGCCGGGGACACCGTCCATATTAAAGAAGACCAGCGGCTCGCTCGGATGGATACAGATGCGCTCATAAAGCGGGCTGTTACCGTAGGCATTCATGCCGTCCATACGCAGGAACCAGCCGTCCTCGGCATCGAGGATGCGCAGCTTGCCGCTCTCGGGATCCTGGAAGCTCTTGAGCGCGCAGGCCATATCATCGGCAATGGGGTGGATCTTGCAGCTCTCGCCGAGCGTCATGTAATATTTTTCGCCCGTGACCGTATGCGTACCGATGAGCAGGCGGTCGTCCTCTTCGCGGTGGAAGTCCTCGAGCATTTCGCTCTTACCGCCGCCGGACGCGCCCTCGTGCATGAACACGACCTCGCACTCATACGGCGTCTCGACCATGGCCGCGCTTGTGTGGCAGCAGACCCAGCCCTCCTGCTCGCCGATGTCGAGCAGCAGCGAGAAAACGCCCTTCTTGGCGCTGGGGCCGGGATAGAGGTTGTAGGCCCAGACCTCGTGCATCTCCTTGGAGCGGTTGTGCACGACGACCTGCTTGCCGTCAAAGTGCGTGTGTCGGAACGGCGGCGCGACAAAGATGATGGCGCGGGGCTTATAGTGCTCAGGCACATCGACAATGCTCGTAAAACCCTGCATGTTCGCCAGCGACAGCGCGAAGAACGCGGCATTGAGCGGGCAGATCATCAGGCTCGGATAGCCGTGGCCGCGCGGACCGGCGGAAAACGGCAGCATGATGACCTGCTGCGTGGAGAGCCAGTCGAGCGTCTCCTGACGAAGGGACGAAAACTCGTAGCCAAAGCGGTCCTTAAAGCGCGGCTTGTCGGAGGGCAGATCGTCGCCGATGGCCATGCTGTTCGGGTCGCGGCGGCGCATGTAGTCTTCCATGAAGTTGACGACGCAGCCGTTCTTGCAGCGCACGACCTCCGCTTCCTTGACCGTGCCCTTGCCCTCAATGGGGTAGACCACGTCATAGCGGGAGGTGTGCGTGGGGCCGTAGGCCATCTCCTCGAGCTCCGCCTTCGTTTCGGCGTAGGCGATGCACTTGCACTTTTTGAGTGCTGCGGTGACCTCGGGGGCTAAATCAAATTTTTCAAAATACTGGTCAAACATGAAAAGATCCCTCCACATCTCATTGGGGTTTGATGATTGTTTATTCGCTGCGGGACTTTTTCATGCCGCGTGTCTCCGGGGGAAGAACACTGCTGCGGCATAATAAAAGATTGAGGTAATGCTATCACGATTGATAGAAAAACGCAATAAAACATCCTTGAATGTTTTAGAAAACATGGATGATTTTTCAAAATAGTTAAATAAACAAAAAGAAGACGCTCTGCTGCGCAAAGCGTCTTCGCGGGAAAACCGAAAGGATTTACGAGATCTTTCTGAGAAAATTGCCACCGATGCGCACGCCCTCCTGCACGATGAAAAAGGCGTGGGGATCGAGCTCACGCACGGTCTCCTGCAGCTCCGCGACCTCGAATTTCGAGACGCAGACGCATAGCACGCGCATGTCGCTCTCCGTATATGCGCCCTTGCCCTCCCAGTACGTTACGCCGCGGCCAAGGCGCGACATGATGCTGCGCGGGAGCTCGGGGTCTGCGTCCCTTGTGAAGATGAGCACCTGCACATTGATGTTCTGCTGGTGCCCGCGGTCGATGAAGAGCGAGCAGAACACGGTGTAAATGACGGAGTAGATGGCCGTCTGGATGTCGAAGAGCAGTGCGCAGGCGATGTAGAGCACGATGTTGAAGCCCAGCGAAAAACGTCCGACGGTGAAGCGGCTGCCGCGCTTTGTGAGGCACAGTCCGACAACGTCGAGCCCGCCGGTCGAGCAGCCGCAGGTCAGAGCCAAGCCGAGGGCAAAGCCGCACAGGATGCCGCCGACGAGGCACGAGGCGAGAGGATCGTCCAAAATCGGCACGGCGGGCGACTGGATCACGCTCAAAAAGAGCGACGACGCGCCCACGCAGATCAGCGTGCGGATCAAAAACGCGCGCCCGAGGTCGCGCCACGCGAGATACAGCACCGGAATATTGATGAGAAAGTACAAAATACCGGCGATGTCCACCCCTGCGGGCAGCTCAACGGCCTGCGCGAGCAGTGTTCGGATGATTTGGCTCAATCCGACTACGCCGCCGGAGTAGAGGCCCATCGGTACGACGAAAAGGTTCACGCCCAGCGCGTAGAGGAATGTTGCGAAAACCGCGATCAGGACGCGCGCCCATTTGTTTTGCAGCGCTTTGTGCAGCATAGCTCTTACCCTCACTTTTCTCCGCACTGACCATTATTCTATGTACCCGTGCGGGTCTTATTCGCTTGTCACCTTTTGATTATAGCCCATAGCGGAGGCACTTGTAAAGCCTTCTCCGCGCGCGGGAGAGCGTGCGCGACACCGTGGACTTGTCCCGCCCGATGGCCGCGGCGATCTCCGTGACGGTCATGTTTTCCTCGTACCGCAGGCGCAGCAGCTCGCGCTGGCGGGCGGTAAGCTCCTCCTCGCGGGCAAGGCGCAGATTGCGCTTGAGGCGCATGAGGTCGCTCTCGTTGTCGCCCGCGTGCGCGGCGATCCAGGCGGTCATATCGCCGTAAACTTCATTGTTGCGCATACTATAAGGTGTACTTTTCATTGCGGTAATAGCCCCTTTCGTAATAGTGCCGCGTCAGCTCGGCCAGCTCGCGCGACTGGCGCTGAAGCTGCTGGAGCTCTAAGATACGCCGCTTGAGTCGCTCGCGCTCCTCCTTCGTCGGTGCGGCCTTGGCCTGCTCGCGCAGCACCGTGATGCGCATACGGAAGCGCAGTGCGTCCTCGCGGTAGACAAACGACATCTGATACAGCGTCATAGCGTGCTCGCCTCCCCTGATATGTATTCAAACGACCGGAGCGCTTCGCGCGCAAAGCGCGGAAAGCAGTCCGCGCAGACGGTCACGCCGTTCCGGTACCACAGCGTTTCTCCCGCGTAAATGTCCTGCGCGCAGAGTGAGCAGACCGCGTGCACCGAATCATGGTGTCTTTTTCCTGCGTACAACAAAATTCCTCCTTTTTTCAAATTCCCTGTTGACAAACGAATCGAAGTCTGGTAATATACAACCTGTTCGTTGCTGAGATGCTGGTATAGCTCAGCTGGTAGAGCAGCTGATTTGTAATCAGCAGGTCGGGGGTTCGAATCCGTCTACCAGCTCCACCGACAAGCAAACAATTTCATATGGGGGAATTCCCGAGTGGCCAAAGGGGGCAGACTGTAAATCTGTTGTCAGTGACTTCGGTGGTTCGAATCCACCTTCCCCCACCAAGAACGAGTTGATGAAAGTCAGCTCGTTCTTTTTGTTTTGTAGTGGTTTGGAAAATGTAAGCGATACGCCGGTGGCGTATCAGAGCCGCTCTGCGGCCTGCGTCGAGATCACACTTTCGTCGTTTTACCACAAAAGCAAAAATATCGAGCTGCCCTTAGGCTGGCTCGATATTTTCTTTCTCTCTATTTTTTCGCGTCCGCCCTTTTCAGGGCGGCGCGTTTTCTTTTTCTGCTGCGGGGATCAGCCGCCGTACCGGTATCGGCGGCGTGCGCCGCGGGCAAACTGAGGAGAACGCTCGCCGCGGCATGCTGGCAAGTACAAAGAACTTGTCAGCAAAATCAAGATATCACAAGAATCTTGCTATGTCAAGAATAAATTTACAATATTCTTGTTATAATTGATTGACAGTTACAAGCTTCTGCGATAGAATACAGTCAAATCTTGTCGCAGCCTGCGTTTTCTGGGGGAATCTTGATGAGTTTTGGCAAACAAATGCGTCTACGGCGTGAGGAGCTTCATCTCTCGCGCGCGGCGCTGGCGGAGGAGCTTGGCGTTTCGCCCTCTGCCATCAGCAACTATGAAAACGGCGTCAGCTCGCCGAAGGAGGAGGTGCTGCTCCGGCTGTTCGATGCGCTTGAGATCGACCCGAACTACCTTTACCGCGATTCGTTCCGCTCAGGCAGCTTCGTCTGCTCGCGCGCGGAGCAGGATTTGATCGAAAAGTGCCGCTCGCTCTCGCCGCTCGAGCGCGAGACGGTGGGCAGCCTCGTCAGCGCCCTGTGCACGATGCATACAGGGCGGGAGGAAGCGAGCGCGCCGCGCCGCATCCCGCTCTACCGCTCGATCGAGGCGGCGGGCTACGCCGCCCCCGTGCCAGGCGAGGATTTTGACTACATCGTCGACCACGGCGATGTGCCGCCGGGAGCGGAATTCGCCGTGCGCATCCGCGACGACAGTTTAGAACCCGTGCTGCACAGCGGCAGCGTCGCCTACCTCAATCACGACCCGCTGCATGCGGGCGACGTGGGCATCTTCTGCGTCGGGGGCGACATGCTCTGCAAGCAGTATTACCGCGACCCGCTCGGCGTTTCGTACCTCTTTTCTCTGGGGCGGGACCGCAGCGGCGCGGACGTCGTCTGCGGCCCTGAGAGCGGAAAGCGCTTTATCTGCTTCGGACACGTGATCTTAGATCATCGTGTGCCGCTGCCCGGTATGGGCCTGTGAGCGGGAAAAAGGCGCATTTTGCGTGGAAAAAGACTTGAATCGTTCACAAATTCTGCTTATAATTTAGGTTTGGAAATCAATAAAAGAGAAGGAAGCGTATTTCTTATGACGAAAATTGATATTTTCTCCGGCTTTCTGGGCGCCGGCAAGACCACGCTCATCAAAAAGCTGATCGCGGAAGCCTACAGCGGCGAAAAGCTCGTGCTGATCGAGAACGAATTCGGCGAGATCAACATCGACGGCGGCTTTCTCAAGGAGTCCGGCATCGAGATCTCCGAGATGTCCGCGGGCTGCATCTGCTGCTCCCTCGTCGGCGACTTCAACAAGGCTCTCAAAGAGGTCGTGGCGCAGTTCCACCCCGACCGCATCCTCATTGAGCCGAGCGGCGTCGGCAAGCTCTCTGACGTCATCGTCGCCGTCGAGCGCACCGTCGACGAGTGCCTGGGCGAGCTCAAGCTCAACAGCTATGTCACCGTGGCCGACGCCAGCAAGGTCAAGGTCTATATGAAGAACTTCGGTGAGTTCTACAACAACCAGATCGAGGCCGCCGGCACGATCATTCTTTCCCGTACGCAGAAGCTCTCGCAGGAAAAGCTCGAGGCTGCCGCCGCGATGCTGCGCGAGAAGAACCCCGACGCCGCCATTCTGACGACTCCGTGGGACGAGCTGGACGGCAAGACCATCCTCTCCGCCATCGAAAAGGTGTCGCTGAGCGACGAGCTTCTTGAAAAGATGCGCCGCGAGCACGAGATCGAAGAGGCCGAGCACGAGCATGAGCATCACCATCATCACGATGAGCATAACGAGCACGACCATGAGCATGAACACGAGCATCACCATGACCACGATGAGGATGAGCATGACCACGAGCATGGGCATCATCACGACCATGACCATGACGAGCACGACGAGCACGAGCATCACCACCATCACCACGCCGGCGAGGAGTGCGACGATCCCGAGTGCGAGTGCCACCATCACCATCATCACCACGCCGACGACGTCTTCTCCTCCTGGGGCAAGGAGACGCCGAAGAAGTTCAGCAAGGAAGCTCTTGAGGACATGCTCCACAAGCTCGACAGCGGCGACTACGGCCACATCCTGCGTGCCAAGGGCATCGTGAACGGCGAGGACGGCTGGCTCGAATTCGACTACGTGCCCGAAGAGCATGAGGTCCGCGCGGGCCATCCCGACTACACGGGCCGTCTGTGCGTTATCGGCGCGGAGCTCAAGGAAGACGGCCTTGCAGAACTGTTTGGAGTGTAATTCATGGATATTCCTGTTTATCTGGTCGCCGGATTCCTCGATTCCGGCAAAACGAGCTTTATCAACGGCATTTTAGAGGACGGCTTCGCCCGCGAGGACAGGACGCTTCTGATCTGCTGCGAAGAGGGCGACGAAGAATACGAGAAGAAGGCGCTCGACAACGTCACCGTTGTCACGGTGGACGACGAAGAGGAGCTGACGCTCGCTTTCTGCAAGGAGCTTGAAAAGAAGCACCGCCCTAAGCAGGTGCTCATCGAGTACAACGGCATGTGGCAGATGGAAAAGCTCTATCGCGAGGTGCTGCCCGCCAACTGGGTGCTCTATCAGATCATGACGTTCGTGCAGGCGCCGACGTTCGAGCTGTTCGTCAAGAACATGGGTCAGCTCATGATGGAAAAGATCACGAACGCGGACATGATCGTCTTCAACCGCTGCGACGACAAGCTCAAAGAGAGCCTGCGTGCGCGCAACCTGCGCATGGTCAACCGCCGCGCGGACATCTACCTTGAGGACAACGACGGCAACAGCGAGGACTACCTGACCGGCGACGAGTGCCCGTTCGACATGACGCCCGACCTCATCGACATTCCCGACGACGACTACGGCGTGTGGTACGTCGACGCGATGGACCATCCCGACCGCTGGGATGGCAAAAAGGTCCACATGAAGCTCATCATGTGCCACTCGAAGAAGTTCCCGGGCATCCACTGCCCCGGCCGCTTCGTGATGACCTGCTGCGAAAACGACATCCAG